>MDTC01014580.1_pt1 | contig 10176 bp, 5 predicted proteins | sample 811181 | NCBI WGS metagenome assembly MDTC01 (sample SAMN05326644, study PRJNA326480) | marine metagenome | isolation source: seawater | place: Pacific Ocean: North | collected 2011
ATGAAACACCTCCTACTCACAACAATCGCAGCCGAGTTTTTTTGAGTAGAAGGTGGGCGCCGATGTATAGACCGTAGAGAATGAAATCCGGGGCAGTTGTGCGTGTCATCTGGAGTGAAAAGTTATGAAAATATCGACCATTCTTGACCATCTGGCTATCCACAGCCGCTCTCCGGCGAGACTGAACTTCGGAAGTAAGCTTAAGTTAGAGGCTCTTACACGGTTTTTAACGGGACGGTTTGCTCTTTCAATCTCCCTTCTTACCACGTTGACTTCTGTTAACTGCTCAGCATCGACTGCCGCCATCCCGGCCGTTCCTTCCGAACTCTTTGGCATCACTAAATCAACGACAGTGATCGACGCCTTCCGTCCAACGCCCAAATTCGATCGACACGATCCTTCCAACATCATTCGTTACGATGATAGGTACTGGGTTTTCTACACATGGAATGTTGCTGATCATAAGGAAGTTTCTGTAAATTTTGCTTCCTCGAGCGACGGATACCGCTGGAAGGATCTGGGCGAAGCGATCGGACACGGGCCCCAAGGCAGTTGGGACGAAAGTGGTGCTATTGCCCCTTATTGCGTTCGGGACCAAGGGAAGTTCTATTTGTTCTACACCGGTTTTCACGGAGGCGATCTCGCCACCCGCGAACTGGGCTGTGCGATTGCCAATCACCCGACCGGACCATGGATACGGTATCAAGGGAATCCTGTTCTGCGGCAGAACCCGGATCTTTCAGCTTGGGATTCCGGAATGCTGGGCGACTCAAATGTAATCTTCCGCGAAGGCAAATGGTGGTTTTACTTCAAGAGCAGGCGCGACCATGAAACGAGCAGAGACACCCGTATCGGAGTCGCTATAGCCGATGAAATCACGGGACCCTACCACAAACATCCTGACAATCCTCTCTTCGCCGGACACGCCTTCTCCGCTTGGCCGCACCGAAATGGTGTGGCCGCCCTCTGCGGGGCGATCTCTCCAAAAATAAAATGGTCTCCGGACGGCCTGCGTTTCGTTGATGCTGGCGAAATGTCCAATCAATCGACCGGTCTATTCACGCCCAACCCCGATGTGGATAAGAGCCGCCTTCGCGGATTCGATTGGGGATTGGATGTCTACAGCAATGGAGGATCTCGTGGACTGCGTCACTTCGATCGTGGGCCGCGAAGGATACGAAAAAGAGTGCCACGGGAGGAGGCTGTGGAATCGGTGTTAGAGTTGAACGAGCAATTTGCCCTTGCCAAACTGAGTCGGATGCCGCGCTCCAGTTCCGATCTCTGGCACATAGCAAAACGGGATTATCCAGCAGCGAACGCTGTCGAATGGCAGATGCGCCTGCGAGGGCCGACCGATGGGGAGTCTCCACTTTGGAAAAATGTACGCTCGGCGGACTTCATCCTAAAAATCCCCTCAGACTCCCCCATAGTACTCCATTGGAGCAAAGGCAGCGATAATTCACCTCTGGATTACCAAACGCATCAAACCCCGCTTGAGCTTGGAAAACTGTTCTCGCTGGAGTCCTCTGGCGGCCGTTCTTCTGATGGGGCTATGCCTTACTTCAATTTGGCCGCGCCCGGAGGTGGGCTGATCTTCGCCGTGGGATGGACAGGTGATTGGCGGGCTTCATTCGAATCGCGCGGCGCTGGAAAGGTGCGGTTAACGGCCGGGCTAAAGCGAGCAAATTTCAGATTGCACTCCGGTGAAGAAGTTCGCCTGCCCTCCGTGCTAGTGATGAGTTATCGCGGGGATTGGCTTGAGGGGCAGAACCAATTTCGGCGGTTGATGCTGGAGGAGTTCACTCCCAAAAACCACCCTCCAATGAAACTGATGCCGGTGGCCGCGAGCGTCCATGGCCTGATTGGATTTAACAATACCACTGAATCAAATCTGACCGCTCTTGTTAAGGATCTCCACGGAACAAAGCTACCCATTGACACCTTTTGGCTCGATGCAGGCTGGAACACGGGCGGGTTCCCGCTTGGTCAAGGCAATCCCGCTCCTGATCGAACCCGATTCCCCCGAGGTCTTGCCCCGGTGGGTGTTGCCGCACGCAATGCAGGATTTCGTTTCCTGGCCTGGTTCGAACCTGAACGAGCCATGCGCAGCTCCTGGATGGATCAAGAACACGCCTCTTGGTTATTATTGCCCAGCGTCACACCTCCTCAACGGCGACATCAGGAGAAGGACGGATTTCGCCTACTCGATCTGGGTAACCCTGAAGCGCGTCAATGGGCCACAGACCGAATCTCTAAACAGATCCACACCGCGGGGATCGGCATTTATCGCCAGGACTGTAACCTTTATCCCGCGGATTTCTGGAAGACAAACGAACTGGCGGACCGCGTTGGGATAAGGGAAATCCGTCACATCACTGGCCTCTACAAACTTATTGATGAGTTGGCACAGCGTAATCCTGCCCTCATTATCGACAACTGCGCCAGCGGCGGACGTCGGTTGGACTTCGAGATGATGCGTCGGTGTGTAGCCTTATGGCGCAGCGACAGTTGCTGGGGTACCGATTCATTCCCTCGCAATGTGCAGGCCATGACACACGGCCTCTCGCTCTGGCTGCCCTTGCATGGATTGGGTGCAACTGGAACGGATAACATTGCATTGCGCAGCGGCATGGGCACCTGTGCAAGCTTTGCCATCAACTTTCGCGACCCCACCCACGTGGAAGCACTGCGTCTGCACCTGAAGCGCTACCTGAAGGTACGCCCGCTATTCACTAGGGACTATTACCCGCTCACGCCTTGGAGTTCCGATCCCGAGGACCTGCTTGCGTTCCAATTTAATGAACCGCAAAGCGGCGAGGGCCTGGTGCAGGTTTTCAGAGGCACAGCTTCAAACGACTACAGTGCGCTGTTGACGCTTCGCGGCCTAGACCCAGCCGCGCACTACACGTTCACCAACTGGGACGATCCCCTCAAGCAGCCGGTGTTCAATGGTGCCGACTTAATGTCCGACGGCCTGCCCGTAACCGTTCGTCGCGCCGGCGTGGCGCTTGTGTTCTCCTACTCGTTGTCGTTCAGGCCTGCTGGCAGTCATCTCACAGAGTGATTTTGGGGCCAATTTATTATTTGCAGCGGTAGGTGCTATTTCCCTATTGCGCCCTTTGAAAAATCACGTTGTTCATCAGAAATTATGGATATATATCTATTTCTATATATAGATCCTGCGTTATTTCCATTCGATGCGACTATGATTCGGCTGTCATGAAGCCTATCGATTGTAACCGTAAGATGCCCACCTACAACACTAAACGGCACCTCGTTCACGCCTGATGGAGCAACATCAACAACATCATTTGGGTTAATCCAAGATGGCAAAGTCATCCTGATGTTAAAATTATTTTGATCATTAAATTGGTAACCTGAAGAGGCTATCTTGTAGCCCATGTTTGTCAGGCAGAGTATCACCTTGTCCCAACTCACAAGAGCAAAAGCATCCACCTTGGATGGCGAATTGATATGTCTCTCGAATATCGGTTCTGATCCAAGTAGATCTCCTCGAACCAATCTTAAAACTCGACCCCATCCTTGGATTGCTTGTCGCGTTTTCGGATACTTTAAAGCCGGCCCCTCACGAAATGTAAACCAGAGGATCCCTTTTGCCCCTCGGCCAATATTTTGTAGCAATTGCACTGACAACTCTTCCGGCGTAGGAACGGTGTGTTCTGGTCGTTCATCCCAGTCGAACAAGCCCTGCGACCAGACCCAGATAGGTTTTGGCTCCGAAGCAATTTTAAGATCCCGCGTATAATATCCTGTTTCCTCTAAACTAGTTCCATAGGGGGTTGGCCACTTACTTGAAGATGGAGCTGTAACGCAATAGTGATCCATGCAAGGCAAATCAACTATAGGCGCATACTCAAAGAACGTCACGTTTCTACATAATGTAGTCATGGTCGGCGCGAAAGGATTGGTATGTCGAGCGATACTATCCTCAAGCAAAACTTGTTGAGGGTGCGTCACCCAGTCTGGTTCATCAGACAGTTGCAGGCACGCAATAGCTGGGTTATTGCCAAGTGCTCTAATATTGTGCGCAGATTGGTACCTGAAAGTGGTGATGGCTCGATACCCAAAAAGCTCAGCTTCATTTGTATAAAATGCAGAGCTTGGATCATTGCCTTGAACACAGGTATCAATATGATGCTGCCTCTGGACTTTATAGCGGTCTCTTGGTGCCCCCCAAGTTCCAATTGGGAAGAAGTCTTCAAAAGCACGCCGGTGAGCAAACACGGAACGTTTACTTCCTCTTTCAGCAATCTTAATTTTAGCAATAATTAGCTCTGACTTCTTAATAGGCTCAGCCAACTCAACTCTTGCAATGGCGTGTCCTCTTGAATTTAAAGATTTCCCAACCCATTCAGTTGCAATCATTTGCTTTCCAATGAGTTCTATTTCTTCGAGGTTTACAGGGGTGTCACTATTGTTTCGAATATGAATTTCGAGGCTTTTTAGTCCTGGTCGAATGTGAATCAGAGGAATTGATATATGATCTTTATTTAGCGTACCTGAATGCCGCACTATCGGCTTCCAAGTGTCTCTGCTAACTAATTCTAGAGTGTAAGGCTTTCCTTGCTTAAAGTCTTCACTTGTTGCGTTGATCTCAAGAACCGAGGTCTGTCCTGGTTTTACTAGGTTTCCATAGTGTCGATCCCAGGAGATTAGATTGTCTAAACGCCAAACTGACTCATCAAAATCATTCCAGCGCCAATTGGCCAACCTAATGGGGTTCTTAGAAATATTTGTATAGTAGAAATATATCAAACCTCCCTGATTTGGATGTACGTTCTCCACTTCTTGAACCTTTTCTGTTTCGTAGGTTGCTGGGCGATAGTGTAAATAATCGACACGAATAGAACTATTAACTGTTACTTTTTCTCTATCCTTTAGACTAATATCTGAGAGAGGCTTTAAATTTTGTTTTTCAGTTTGGGTGTTCCCCGTTTTGGAAGCCTTGTTGCTATAGATGCGCGGGATTGATGACCCACACCCAACCAAAAGAAATAGTGCGATTATAGTAATTGGGAGATATTTCATGGAATACTAACAGTCATTGTATTGAATAATGGGCGAAAATCTTAACAAGATCTCATTGGTCTATTCAATATATTAACTAATAAAACGATCTAAAACGTCAAGACCCTCAAGGCGTCCTCTATCCACTCTAGCGTTATTTCACGCTCATTGATGATTGTGTGCCAAAGGTCCTTTCGCTGTAACACGTAAGAACGCAAATGAGCCAGAGATGCTTGTAGGTCATCACGACGTATATTCAGCACCGAGGGGTGACACGGCAAACCAACTGTCTGCATGAAATCAACAATACGCTCATGCTGGTTTTCCTGCAACCGGCTGAGCAAGTGCACGCCGAGGCCAACAATCCAACCATGAATAAATGGACGCTTGAGACGCTCCTCCAATTCGTAAAACAAATAATGTTCACTCCCCTCCTCGATACGGTAATGCCCGGCTGGCAGGCAAAGCGTGTTGACTTGCATATAACCCTCAACGATGGTGCGCAATCCCTCGTCACGGCACGCACGTATCGACGACGCTTGATCCATGACTTGTGAAAGCAACTCTCTGGCAGCTTTCACGTCATCAGATTGAAAAGGATATTCACTTTTTCCAGCCCGTTGGGCCAATTCCCAATCAAAGCAAGCCGTGTGTATGGAAAGCAAGTCACCCACCCCAGCGATATTCATCTCCGGTGGTGCTGTGCGCAGCAGATCATAGTCAATCACCAAAGGATCGGGACTTGTTTGGCCCACATATTCCACCCGATATCCTAGGCGAATCCCAGCAGCTGGAGTAACAAAGGCATCTACGCTCAGGACTGTCGGCACTGTCACTAGTCTAAGATTCCTTTTCCAAGCTATATATTTCCCGAGATCAACCGCTTGGCCGCCTCCGATCGCCAACACTGTGTCGACTTCCGGAGCAGCCCGATTCTGACGATCCAAAGTCTCCAACTGCATATTTTCAACCATCAAAACATGTGTCGGATCCGCACCGATACGGGTTTTGGCCTTCGACCATGGCAATTCCATTGTCGTCACCAAAAACCGGTCAAGTCCTTTACCGATACCCTCACAAGCCCCAGCACCAAAGCATGAGGATTTAACATTCGTTGTTCCTTGGTTCACTTGTTACTATTCGAATTCTTTTTTGGATAGTGAAATTTCTCCGCCTGAATATCGATTCAAACTGACCTTAAGGAAAGCAAACTAGTCGAGTTATCCTAATTAGGCGAAAGCTTCCGTTAGTATGAGACGGAGTAATTATTCGCTCAATGCGATAGAGTAAGTCAATGCAGAACAGAAGAGAGGGAATAGGCGAACCGAAGGCACTGCATTGGCCTTTGTCCCTTTTACCCAACTTCATTTTGTGCAATTTCATTTGACTCTATGTGTCATTGAGCCCAATGAGGGCAATCGAGTCACCAAACTGCTCCAACAAATCTATATCTTGAAACTTTTTGGTGCTTGTCTATGTAAGGCGCATTGCATCACTTTTATGTGCATTGAAATTATTACCTGAAATACTTGCTACCTGCTGTCTTGTTTGTGTGAATTTTGTTTATACCGATTCTCTGCACTATGAGTTTTTTGAAAGTAAGGTACGTCCAATTTTGGTGAATAATTGCTATGAATGTGATCGAGTTACCCAAACTGGTCCAGTGCATTCGTTAGTCTGGACGGGTTGATTATTTGCTCAATGTCGTAGAGTAAGTCAATGCTGGGGCGTAGGGAGGGCGTAGCCCTCCGACTCCACATCAAACGCCTCCACGCCTACCGCCCCATCCCACACCTTGACCCCGCCACGCGCTCGCCTAGTATCGGCCCTGCAGCGACCCGACCTAAAGCCCACTACCCGGGCCAAAATCGAGGCAGCCCTCAAACAACAATGAAACACCTCCTACTGACAACAATCGCAGTCGTGCTACTGGTGGGGTGTGGCAAGTCGCAGTCGCCAGAACCGCCGACAGCCAAAGCACCAGACATCTCAATTCACGAAGCTGCCGAAGATGGAAACATCGAAGCCGTCAAACAGCATATCGCTGCTGGCACGGATTTGAATGCGAAGAATGAGGTTGCGAGAGGAGTAGGAGAGACTCCTTTGCATAAGGCGGCTGGTGAAGGTCGCAAGAAAGTCGCCGAACTGCTAATTGCCAATGGTGCGGATGTGGATGCAAGTTCGGGTGGAATGACTCCTTTGCATAAGGCGGCTACTAGAGGCGAAAAGGAAATCGTCGAACTGCTTATCACTGCAGGTGCGGATGTGAATGCGAAGATCAATGGCGTAGTAACACCGCTAGATTGGGCCCGGATCGGACGCCACACCGAAATCTCCGACCTCCTGCGCAAACACGGCGGCAAAAGCGGTGCAGAATATTCCATTCAATATGCTATCACAACAGGAAACATTGAAGCAGTTAAACAACACATCGCCGCTGGTGCTGATGTGAATGCGAAGACTAAGCGTGGCGACACACCGCTAGATACGGCCATCAGTCGCAAACATCCCGAAATCGTTAATCTCCTCCGCAAACACGGCGGCAAAACAAAGGTAGAATTGAAAGCTGAAGGGAAATAGCCAACCCACGAATGTCACTCGGCAGATGTATCTTTCGAAGCACCGTGCAACTCAAACCATTTTAAGATATGAGCCACCTTCGAAATCAGGTTGCTGGGCCGAGCTGCGATGCCGTGTGACGTTTCAGGAATCCTCACCAAGGCCGTGTCAATCTTGCGCAGTTTCAGTGCCTGGTAGAATTGTTCGGATTCCGAAATCGGGGTGCGGTAGTCCTCCTCGCCAGTCAGCAGCATCGTTGGCGTGGTGACATTACCAACCAGTGACAGGGGTGAGCGGCGGATGTATTCCTCGGGGTGATCCCAAGGCAAGCCGGAAAACCAGTACTTGTAGAAGAATGGATACGCGTCCGTTGTCAGCACAAAACTGTACCAATTGATCACTGGCTTGGCTGCCACCGCAGCGCGAAAACGGGCTGTTTTTCCGACAATCCAACTGGTAAGCACGCCACCCCCACTGCCACCGGTCACATACAACTGATCTGAATCCACAAAGCCTTCCGCCAACACAGCATCGACCCCGGACATCAAGTCGTCGTAGTCGTTTCCAGGATAGGCATGGTGGATCAGGTTTCCGAATTCAGCGCCGTAACCGGTACTGCCGCGCGGGTTGACGTAAAGAACGACGTAGCCCTCTGCGGCGTAAAGCTGGATCTCAGCCGAAAAACGCTTGCCGTAGTTTGCGAACGGCCCTCCATGAATCTCCAAGATCAGGGGATATTTCTCCCGGGGATCGAAACCAGGGGGAGTCACAAGCCATGCCTCGATCCGGCGTTCGTCATGCGACGAGGCGTAGTGCAGTTCGCGAACCTGACCGAGCTGTTTGTGGCCCAGCAAGTCCTCGTTCAAATGTGTCCATTGCCGAGTTTTCCCGTCCAAAGGGACAACGCCAACGTCTGCCGGACGGTCTGTCGAGCATAGGGTATAGGCCACCACGCCAGAGCGATTCACTGAAAACGAACCGCTACTGTATGGACGTCCGATCGTGGTGCCGCCAACTCGCTCGGCGACCTTCCGTAATTCGCCGTCGATGGTTATATGACCGATCCTTGTGTCGCCACCGTCATCAAATTGGAAGTATAGACCTTCGCTGTCCTTATCCCAGACGGGAGCCTTGATATCGCGGTCCAACTCGGCGCTGACAACCTGTTTTTTTGATCCGTCTCGGAGCATCAGATGCAGTTGGGTCACTTGGTAACCCTGCAGCTTATCCTTGTAGCCCAAGTAGGCAATCGATTGCCCATTCGGCGAAATGACGGGATGAAAATCGGGCCCCTGGCGATCTGTTAAGGCGCGGATCTCGCCGCTTTCGAGGGACAACTCATAAATCTCTGAATTCCTCGGGTCGTATTCCCAGTCCTCGTTGCGGTTCGAAGAGAACACCAGGAACTTGTTATCCGGTGTCCACGAGGGAGTGGAGTTGTGGTCGAAATCGCCGTTGGTTAGTTGCCTGGGCGTCCCACCATCGACCGGCAGGACGAACAAGTGGTGATAGCCGTTCTGCAGATAGCCCTTACCGTCGGATCGGTAGACCAACTTTCGGATTACCCTGGCCGGCTCCGCCCATTTGGCTCCTTTTGGCTGGGGAGGCAACTTGGTGAAAGGTTCCGGCTTATCCGGTACCAACATCGTGAAGGCGATCCATTTTCCATCTGGTGACCATGTCATTTGGGATGGTGCATTCACCAGGTTCGTCAACTTTGCAACCAGCCCGTTATCCATCCATCGACAGAACAGCTGCGTCTTTCCATTCTCGTTCGAGACATAGAGCACACGGCTGCCATCGGGTGACCAGCGGGGTGAGCGATCGTTACGATTTCCCGTGGTAATTGGCCTGTGTTCACTTTCGCTAGCGACCCACAGGTTGGATCGCTGGCGATCGGTCATGATATCCATGAAGTTTCGCACGTATATAACCTGCGTTCCGTCCGGTGAAATCTGCGGGTCACTGGCGTGTTCAATCTGAAAGACATCGAGCGGCTGAAAACGGGTGCTGTCATCAACGCCGAGCAGCGATTGGCAGGCTGCCGGTAGCAAAAAGATGAATAATAGAAGTCGATACATTTTCTTCACAATGAATGATTGTCCAGGGCCAGGTGTTGCGGCGGAAAGCAAATATTGAGAAGTGAACCATGGGTTGTCAAACTGATTACCCTGGTCGTCTGCTGTTGCTCCAGCAGTTTCCTTATTCCTCACCCCTTCTTGCAACAATTCTGCCGTTTAAAAAGAAAGCCGCTGGCAACTAAACCAACCTACTCCACCACTTGAACGCCGCAGGGTTGTTGTTCAGGGGCAACAGTTAACAGAACAGTTTGCGAGTTGACCATTCCAGCAATGATCATTCTTGCTTCGCGAGCAAATTGCGCTCCCGTAATTTCTCCCTCCAAGTCGGCGACCAATCTTCCTCTGGTTTCTTGGAGTCACTCATTACATCGTGATCCGTGGCGTTTATGCCCCGCAGTCCCTTACCCCTGAAAGAAATAAAAAGCCCACAGTGGTCAACTGTGGGCCTTGTTTTTTTGTCTTTAACGGCGAAATCGTTAGTCAAGTAGGATTTTGGTCTTCAGCCTTC
>MDTC01261984.1_pt1 | contig 10176 bp, 9 predicted proteins | sample 811181 | NCBI WGS metagenome assembly MDTC01 (sample SAMN05326644, study PRJNA326480) | marine metagenome | isolation source: seawater | place: Pacific Ocean: North | collected 2011
GATATGGTAGGTGCTAAAAATGCTGTTTTTCCAAAAGAAGAAATATCTAGACAATATTCTGGCTATCACCTTAATAAAATTTGGAAACTGGGAGATTATTTAGGATATGGAAAATATTTTAAAAAGAAAATAGCCCCACCGCTAACTGATGATCATACATATATTAACAAACTAGCTCAAATTCCTACTTTAGATATTATTCATTATGATATTAGTCCTTTTACAAATAGGTTTGACTTTGGAAGATTTCATCATACTCATAAAGATAATCTTGATATCATAGAAATTAAAACTTTAAAAGCAGTTGGTCAGACTGTACTTACCTATTTATATAATATCTGATGAAAAAAAAACTTTTTTTACTTGATGCTTATGCCTTAATATATAGAGCCCATTTTGCCTTTATTAAAAATCCAAGGATCAATTCTAATGGATTAAATACCTCAGCAATTTTTGGTTTTTGCAATAGCTTGTTAGAAGTAATTAATAATCATCAGCCCAGTCACTTGGCCGTAGTTTTCGATCCACCAGGTGGATCTAATCGAGGAGAAGTATTTCTAGAATATAAGGCCAATAGACAAGAAATGCCAGAAGATATACGGAAATCTATTCCTTATATTTTTGATATTTTAAAAGCTATGAATATTCCATTTAAAATGGAAAATGGTTTCGAAGCTGATGACTTAATTGGGACATTAGCTAAACAAGCAGAAAAAAAGGGTTATCAAGTATTTATGATGACACCTGATAAAGACTTTGGACAATTAGTAAGTGAAAATATTTTTATATATAAGCCAGGCAGAGGGGGCAATCCTAGTGAAATATTAGGTCCAAAAGAAGTTTGTGAAAAATTTGAAGTGGAAAGACCTGAACAGGTAATTGATATATTGGGTTTGTGGGGAGATGCTGTAGATAATATCCCTGGAATCCCTGGAATTGGAGAAAAAACTGCTAAAAAACTGATTGGTATTTACGGAAGTATAGAAAATTTATTAGCAAATACTGAAGACTTAAAAGGCAAACAAAAAGAAAATGTAGAAAATTTTGCTGATCAAGGTTTAATTTCTAAACAACTGGCTACCATTATTTTAGATAGCCCAGTAACATTTGATGAATTGGAATTTGAAAGAAAAGAAATAGATGAAAAAGCAATAACAAAAATTTTAAAAGAGCTAGAGTTTAATCAGTTAGGGAAAAGAATTTTAGGAAAACCAATATATCAAGAAAAGCAAATGGATCTATTTGCCGAAAATGAAATAGAAAGTGATTCAGAACCATCTTTTCAAACTTTCTCTTCAACAAAACCTTCTTATCAGTTAATAGAGAAAAGAGATGATCATATAGAATTGATAAGGAAGTTGTTGTCCCAAGAGGCTGTTGCGTTTGATACAGAAACAACATCACTTGATATCAATGAGGCACAACTTTTAGGTATTTCTTTCTGCTACTCAAAAAATAAAGCGTATTACTGTGATCTTTCCAAAGATCAATCGCTGATTCATTTATACAATGATTTTTTTAACTCTAAAACATTAAAAATTGCTCACAATTTAAAATATGACTACGGGATTTTATTCAAACATGGAATTCAAATAAATCAATACTGTTTTGATACTATGTTAGCTCACTATTTAATAGATCCTGAAAAAAGACACAATTTAGATCAACTTGCTAGAAATATTCTTAATTACAACCCCATTCCAATAGAGTCATTAATTGGAAGTAAGACAAAGCCTACCCGAAAAATGGAAGAGGTTGATTTAAATGAACTTAAAAATTATGCTGCAGAAGATGCTGATTTAACATTTCAACTTTACTTAAACTTTAAAAAAGAAATAAAATCTCTCGAACTAGATTATTTATTTTCAGATATTGAAATGCCTTTGTTAAAAGTACTACACGATATGGAGATTAAGGGAATAAAAATTAACACTTCGTCCCTAAATGATCTTTCAAAAAAATTAAAATTAAGTTTATCAACTCTAGAGAGCTCAATATATAGTCATAGTGGTGATTCATTTAATATAGACTCCCCCAAACAACTAGGAGAAGTCTTATTTGGAAAATTAGTACTAGACGAAAAAGCCAAAAAAACAAAAACTGGTCAGTACAAAACTGATGAGGCAACCCTTAACAAATTAGAAGGAACTCACCCAATAATCAACGATATTTTAAATTACAGAACAAGGAAAAAACTACTTTCAACTTATGTCGAAGCACTTCCCAAATTAATTTCTCCGTTAACTGGAAAAATTCATACCAATTATATGCAAGCGGTAACTGCAACCGGTAGATTAAGTTCTAATAAACCTAATCTTCAAAATATCCCAATAAGAACAGATCTTGGAAAAGAAATTAGAAAAGCCTTTTGTTCTTCAGATAATGAGCATTTACTATTATGTGCTGATTATTCACAAATTGAATTAAGAATTATTGCCGGACTAAGTAAAGATGAATCTATGATCAATGCTTTTACAATTGGAAGAGATATACATACTGAAACTGCGTCGAAAATCTTCAAAGTTTCTTTAGATGATGTATCAAGAGAGATGAGAGGAAAAGCTAAAATGGTAAATTTTGGAATTATTTATGGGATTTCTGCTTTTGGCCTCTCCCAAAGACTAAGTATAAAAAGAAGTGAAGCCAAGGAAATTATAGATAATTATTTTACAGAGTTTCCCAAAATTAAAAACTATATGGATTCAACTATAACATTTGCTAAGGAAAATGGATTCGTAGAAACAATTTTTAAAAGAAAAAGATTCTTGTCAAATATTAATAGTGGCAATGCTACCATGAGAGGTTTTGATGAGAGAAATGCTATAAATGCTCCTATTCAAGGAAGTGCAGCTGATATTATCAAAATTGCTATGATTAATATTCATAATAAACTATTGGAAAACAAAATGCAGTCCAAATTACTCTTACAGGTCCATGATGAATTAGTCTTTGAAATACTAAAAGAAGAAGAAAAAGTTATTAAAAAGTTAGTTAAGGAGGAAATGATGAATGCTGTTAAATTCAATGTTCCATTAGATGTTGAAATTGGAGTTGGAGAAAATTGGTTAATTGCTCACTAATCAAAACAAAATATTAAAACATAAAATCTAATAAAAAGATATTAAATTACAATTTTAGCCTTAATTTCGAATTTTAATATGAGAATTTTCTTATCTTAAATTAATCTTGAACTCTAAATTATAATTTAGCTTTTATTATGAAGTATTTATTAAGTCTTTCGTTTTTATTTTTAAGCTTTCACTTCTCAGCTCAATGTAAGGGTATTGCTAAGGAATGTAAGAAGAATCTTGGGAATGGTTACATGCCTACAGGTCAGTCTAGTAATACAGAGCTTGCTCCTGGAGAAAAATATCAATTTGTAGCTACTTTTTATAGTGGCCAAAACTATAGAATCTTTGCTTGTTCAGATTCTTCACTAGGTGATTTACAATTAACAATAAGAAATACCCGAAGACAGCTTTTTTATGATAATCATGGAGATGGTTCTACTTTATTTGATTTTAAAGTGGGGTCTACTCAACAATTAATAATTACTCTCAAAGCTCCTGAGGAAAAAGCTATTAATGAGATTGAAAACACTAATGAAATAAAAGGTTGTGTCGCAGCATTAGTAGGTTATAGAAATTAATGAAAACATTTCGTAAATTTGTAATAATTAAAAATTCAAAATGAATATAACTTTCTTATTTATAAATAAATTTGGAGTACCTGGAATTATATTAATTCTTGCGGTAGTTTTATTACTCTTTGGTGGTAAGAAAATACCAGAACTTATGCGTGGGTTGGGTAAAGGAGTTAAAGAGTTTAAAGAAGGTACTAAAAGCGAAGAGGAATCTGATACTAAAGAGTAAATAAATTGAATATTCCTGAGTCTTTAAAAGACATTCAACAATTTGTAGCTAGCGGGAAAATTTCATTAGTTCATATTTGTAAAGAATATATTGATAGAATAAAATCATCTAAGACCAATTCATTCATTGAAGTTTTTGAAAATGAAGCACTTTCTAAAGCTGAGGAAATACAGAAAAAAATTATTGATAATGAATCTGGAGTTTTAGCTGGATTATTTATTGGTTTAAAAGATAATATTTGTTATGAAGGTCATCTACTTACCGCATCTTCAAAAATTTTAGATGGTTTTGAATCCATGTTTTCTGCTACTGCTGTAGAGAAAATAATCAGCGAAGACGGCATTATTATTGGAAGGCTAAATTGCGACGAATTTGCCATGGGAAGTTCTAACGAAAATAGTATTTATGGTCCCGTAAAAAATCCTCACGATCTAAAAAAAGTTCCAGGAGGTTCTTCTGGTGGTTCTGCGGCGGCTGTGGCAGAAGGTTTATGCAACGCTACTTTAGGATCTGATACAGGAGGATCTGTTAGACAACCGGCTTCTTTTTGCGGAGTTGTTGGATTCAAGCCAACTTATGGAAGGGTCTCGAGAAATGGATTAATTGCTTACGGATCAAGTTTTGACCAAATTGGTGTTTTTTCTAAAAACATTGATGATACTAGTTTAATCAGTAATGTAATTAGCGGAGCTGATAAATTTGATAGTACGGTATCCAAAAAAGAACCTAATAAAAAAACCATAAAGACTATTGATGGAAAATTAAATATTGGAATTCCTGAAGATTATTTAAACTTCCAAACTTTAGATACAGAAATAAAAGAAAAAACTTTATCAATTATAGATGACTTAAAATCTAAAGGTCATCAAATTGAATTTTTAAAATTTCCTTATTTAGAATACATTGTTCCGACTTATTATGTACTTAGTACAGCAGAAGCAAGTTCAAATTTGTCAAGGTATGATGGTGCTCATTTTGGTTTAAGGTCAGATGATGCAAGTGATATTAATACCACTTATGAAAATACAAGATCTGAAGGGTTTGGAATCGAAGTGAAGCGCAGAATCATGCTAGGTAATTTTGTCCTTAGCTCTGGTTATTATGATGCCTATTTTACAAAAGCTCAAAAAGTTAGAAGGCTAATTACTGAAAAGACTTTTCAAATGCTAGGAAAAAATGACGTCTTGTTATTCCCAACAACTCCAACTACCGCCTTCAATATTGGAGAAATAGAAGATCCAATTACCATGTATTTACAAGACATTTTCACAGTTCATGCCAATATTGTTGGATTACCAGCTATATCAATACCAATTGGAAAGCATAGCAATAACCTTCCATTTGGAATTCAGTTAATGTCAGGAAAATTTAAAGAAAATCAGCTTTTTGAATTATCAAAATTTTTAATGCAGAATTATTGATTTTTTGAACTTAAATCATTTAATTTAGATCCTGTTAAAATGAAATATTTATTAGAAGAAGATTACGAATTTGACTTTAACTTACTTGGTATTTGTTGTCATGAAAAAGATTATCGCCTTTGTTGGGCTGTTAATAGTACATTAAACTTAAATCTTTCTAAGGCAAGTGAAGATATTGAATTGATTTTTAATAAGGAATCTAAGCCAGATGCTAACTTCTCCATATATTCTTACCATAATAAATTTAACTCTGAAGAATATTATTTAATCTCTAACAAATGTCAGAGAACATGGTTAGTTCCTGAAAAGTCACACTTCGATTTTTTTTTAATGGTTAAATCTGATGAAAAAAAATCTTATAACTTTTATTTAAATAAGCTTAGAAGCATTCCGTTTATATTAACTGCAAATCATGTTATTGTTGAACAACTAAAATCTAAAGAAAATTTAATTTTTTAATATGAGTAAAAGAACTAAAATTGTTGCAACGGTTGGACCAGCAACATCAGAGCCCAGCACTTTAAAATCTATGATAAAAGAAGGAGTAAATGTTTTTAGAGTCAATTTTTCTCATGGGTCTCATGAAGACCATATAAAAATCATAAAGAAAATTAGAGTAGTTGATAATGAATTAGGGACTCATTCTGCAATTTTAGCAGATCTGCAGGGGCCTAAAATTAGAATTGGCGACATGCCTGAAGATGGTATTCTACTAAAAAATGATGAAGATTTTTTTCTAACTACACTTAGTGACCATGATTACCCTTTAGCTGCTCAAATTTTCATAGATCGAATTCCAAAAGATGTTAAAAAGGGAGAAAAAGTTTTACTAGATGATGGTAAAATTCATCTTGAGGTTGTTGAAACCAATTTAAAAGATACTGTTAAAACAAAAGTAATAGCTGGTGGATTATTATTTTCAAAAAAGGGACTTAATCTACCTGACACTAATATTAATATTTCTAGTTTAACAGAGAAAGATAGAGCTGATTTAGTTGTCGCTTTAGATCAAAAGGTAGACTGGATAGGTTTTTCTTTTGTTCGATCTGCAAGAGAAGTCATTGAATTAAGACATCTTATTAATAGTCATAATGGTGAAGCTAAAATTATAGCTAAAATAGAAAAGCCTGAAGCGGTTAGTGATTTAACTGGTATTCTTAGCGAAACTGATGCTGTTATGGTTGCGAGAGGGGATTTAGGTGTCGAAATACCATTAGAGACAGTTCCTATTGTTCAAAAACAAATTGTTTCCCTAGCCAAAGATCTAGCAAAACCAGTAATTATTGCTACTCAAATGATGGAAAGTATGATGGATAATATTACTCCTAACAGAGCAGAAGTTAATGATGTAGCTAACGCGGTTATGGATGGTGCTGATGCTGTTATGTTAAGTGGAGAAACATCTGTTGGAAAACATCCTATAGAAGTTATTAAGATAATGTCTAGAATCATTAATGAAGTCGAGTCTAAGTATGAAAATATTTACGTTAAAGAAACTTTACCTAAAAAAAATAACGAAAGATTTATTACAGACTCCATATGCTTTAATGCTTGTAGATTGTCTCATAGAGTTGAAGCAAAAGCAATTATCACCATGACTCATTCAGGATATACTGCTTATAAAATTTCAAGTCAAAGACCCAAATCTGAAATTTTTGTTTTCTCAAGTAATAAGAAACTATTAAGTACATTATCTCTTGTTTGGGGAGTAAGTACTTTTTATTATGACAAAACAATTAGTACTGACCATACTATTGCTGATATTATACATCTTCTTAAAAATGATGATTATGTTGAGAGCGGAGATTTAATTGTGAATACTGCTAGTATTCCACTAGGCGAAAATGGAAAGACTAACATGCTTAAATTAAGTTATATAGAATAAATGATAAACGTTAATTTATTAAAAAAAATATGCGAAACTGCAGGGGCGCCTGGTTTTGAAAATAGGGTTAGAAATCTAGTTCTTAAAGAAATTGAAGAGTTTGTAGATAAAACTGAAATCGATAATATGGGGAATATAATTGCCTTGAAAAGAGGGAAAGATTCATCAAAATCTGTTATGATTGGAGCCCATATGGATGAAATTGGTTTTATTGTAACACATATTAATGAAAAAGGATTTTTAAAATTTCATCCTCTAGGAGGGTTTGACCCAAAAACATTAACAGCTCAAAGAGTTATAGTACATGGTAAAAAAGATGTGATTGGTGTTATGGGTTCTAAGCCCATTCATGTCATGACTAATGAGGAAAAAAATAAAGTTCCTAAAATAAATGATTACTATATAGATCTAGGTCTTGAAAAGTCTGAAGTAAAAAAAATAATATCAGTTGGAGATTCGGTAACAAGAGAAAGAGGTCTTATTGAAATGGGAGATTGTATTAATTGTAAAAGTTTAGACAATCGGGTTTCTGTATTTATTCTTATAGAATCTTTAAAAAAATTAAAAACTCCAGCCTTTGATACCTATGCTGTATTTACAGTACAAGAAGAGGTCGGAATAAGAGGCGCACAAGTTGCAACTCAAAAAATTAAACCTGATTTCGGCTTTGGATTAGACACTACTATTGCTTATGATGTTCCGGGGGCAGGAGAACATGAGAAAATAACGTCTTTAGGAGATGGTGTAGCGATAAAAATTATGGACGCAAGTACAATTTGCGATAATAGAATGATTCAATTCATGCGAAAAACTGCTGATTCTCATAAAATTTTATGGCAGAATGAAATTCTTACTGCCGGAGGGACTGATACCGCAAATATTCAAAGAATGACTCCTGGTGGATCTATTGCTGGTGCTTTTTCCATCCCCACAAGACATATCCATCAGGTTATTGAAATGGTTCATAAAAAGGATGTAAAAAACTGTATTGAACTTTTAAAATACTGTTTAGAGGAGCTGAATCAACATAAATGGAATCATGAGATAAATTAAAACGAATCTGAACTAAATTGTTTTAAAAATCTTAAATCATTTTCTGAATAAAGTCTTAAATCGTTAACTTCATATATTAACTGAGCTATTCGTTCAACACCCATCCCAAAGGCATAACCACTATACAAATCTGGGTCAATCTTACAGTTTTCTAATACATTGGGATCTACCATTCCACATCCCATAATTTCTAACCAGCCTGAATATTTGCAAACATTACATCCTTTCCCTTTACAAATTGTACAAGAAACATCAACCTCAGCAGAAGGTTCTGTAAATGGAAAATATGATGGTCTCAATCGAATTTTAGTTTCGTTTCCAAACATTGCTTTAGTAAAAAACATTAGGGTTTGCTTCATATCTGCAAATGAAACACCTTTATCAATATATAGGCCTTCAACTTGATGAAAGAAACAATGTGCTCTTGCAGAAATAGCTTCATTCCTGTAAACTCTTCCAGGTGAAATAGTTCTAATGGGTGGTTGGTTATTTTCCATTACTCTTACCTGAACCGAAGAAGTGTGAGTTCTTAAAGCTATATCTTCATTTATAAAAAAAGTATCTTGCATATCTCTTGCAGGGTGTTCTTCGGGAAAGTTAAGTGCTGTGAAATTATGCCAATCATCTTCTATTTCTGGACCTTCAGAAATAGAAAAACCAAGATGAGAGAAAATATTAATTATTCTGTCTCTGATTATTGTTATTGGATGTCTAGAGCCAATATCATTTGGTTGACCAGGTATTGTGAAGTCGATATTAGATTTAGGGGCTGAAGGGGTTTCAACTGAAGATGACTTTAATTCTTCAACTTTACTTAATGCATTATTCTTTAAAATATTTAGTTGTCTTCCAAATTCTTTTTTTTCACTAACTGGCACTAATTTGAAATTATTAAATAACAAAGTAATTTTACCTTTTTTACCCAAAAAAGAAATTCTAAAATTTTCTATCTCATCTAAGGAGCTGCTATTAAAAGATTGAACTTCATTATTTATTTTATTTATATCCTCAATCATATTATTCTTTAATTCTAGTTGATAAAATTATTAAAGGAGTTACTGGAATATCGCCTGTTAAAGTTGGTACTGAACATATACTATCAATTAATTCTAAACCTTCAATCACTTCTCCAAAAACTGTATATCCATTATCTAAAAAGGGAGTTCCTCCAATGGTTTTGTAAGTTTCGATTGCAGCATTAGAAAATGAAAATTTATTATCCTCTTCATTAATGACTAATGATTTAATTTCTCGATAAAGTATATTTAAACTGTCATTGAGGCGATTTTGTTGACAATGTTTTATTTGATTCACATAATGAATATTTTCTGATTTTTTAAGAAATTTTCCAATTAAGCTATTTTCTTGTTGTTGATTGATTTTTTGTTCCATTTGTTTTAGCTGTAGTTCAGAATAGGTTTTCCCCTGAACTAAATAGAACTGACTTCCACTAGATTTTTTTTCGGGGTTAATATTGTCTCCCATTCTAGCGGCAGCCAAAGCCCCTTTTTTATGGATATATTCATTAATTAGTTCTGCAGGTATAGTTTCTCCATAACTTTTTTGCCCGAGTTGACCAGTAAAATCATTATTCTTAGAATTGGGATCCCCTGCTTGAGCCATAAACCCCTTAATAACTCTATGGAATTTAACCCCATCATAAAAACCTTCTTCTACTAATTTCATAAAATTAATTTTATGAAGTGGGGTTTTATTGTAAAGCTTAATGGTTATTATTCCTAATGAAGTTTCCATATGAATAGATGTTTCTTTAGATTTAGTTTGGTTAGATTCTTGACAAAATAAATTATTGATATTAATTAATATTAATAAAAGAATAAAACTTTGAATTTTGAAAATATTTTTTGGAATAGAAAACATCAATAATTAAATCTTAAATTTTTTTATATTGCAATGTAAAAAAAACCAAACTTATACAAAATTA
>MDTC01186114.1_pt1 | contig 10175 bp, 9 predicted proteins | sample 811181 | NCBI WGS metagenome assembly MDTC01 (sample SAMN05326644, study PRJNA326480) | marine metagenome | isolation source: seawater | place: Pacific Ocean: North | collected 2011
CTTTCTTTCTCTCTCTCTCTGTCTCTCTCTATCTCTCTCTCTCTCTCTCTCTTTCTCTCTCTCTCTCTCTCTTTTTCTCTCTCTCTCTCTCTCTTTTTAAAGTCCTTTAAATTTGGTTCAAAGGCGCCCCGCTGTCTTCTTCAATTAGGAAGGATTCTCTCTTCCGAAGCAATCTTCTTGACCCAGTCTTCTCTTCTTCTGTCAATTCGATTTAAATATAACTCTTTTCGTTTAAAATGATTCCCCGTGACCTCTTATTTCCTACCAACAAGAAACCATAATTGCTGGACGGTCTTAAGTGCGTCCTACTCCGCGTGGAATTTGCTTGGTTCAATTGTACTCCCAGTATACTTCTCAACGTTAAAATCGAGATGCCGGTACGTTTCTTTTCGAACTCAAAATTTTTAAAGACTTTCGAGACTATTAAGACACGACGCGACCGTGAAAAGTTTAGTTTCAACGAATAGTTGAGTCGAACAAAAGGTTTGAAATCCAAACCCGGTTTCTCACAACGTTTATCGCGACCAAAGGTGACGATATTGAACGTAATCCGGGTCGCTAGTCGCCGCTTCTTTTTTGTTTTTTCTTTGACTGCTCATGTTTAGGGTATTTTACGAAAGGACTTTTTCCGCAATTTTTTTGGTTCGATTTGTGATTCGAGAGAAAAAACACACACCTGTTAATTTTATCAGCATACGCAGAAGAAACCGCGTGAGAGCACGAAAAGATGTCGTCCATGCTCAAACCCTTCCTGAACTGTGTCATCTCCATCATAACGAACGACGGACGGCAGATAGTCGGTCATTTGCGTGGTTTCGACCAACAAACAAATCTTATAGTTGAAAACTGTCACGAGAGAGTCTATTCCGTGGAGAGTGGCGTCGAGATGGCACCACTTGGTTTGTATGTAGTTAGAGGAGATAACGTAGCGTTAGTTGGAGATGTGGACGAAGAATTGGATCAAAAGTTAGATTTGAGCGCAATACGTGCGAAAGGCCTAGCACCTATACAGTGGTGACGAATAAAAGTTCACGCAAAAATAGAGAAACACAACGAGACGCAAGATGCGAACATAGAATACAAGTGTGTGCTTGTAAGCTTATACAAACAAAATTAGAATTTAGCGATGTAGAACAAAAGGGGTTCACCACGTAGTACGTAACATTTGTGTGTTTGTGTGTATCTTGAATGTCGTTTCCATTCACGCCGTTCGTGAAGAGCCTTCGCGTTCTTTTTTCATTTCTTCTTGGCTATCGCTGTCGTCTTTTTCTGTCGAGAAAAGCAATGGGACGCGTCGCTTGTACGATTTTACCTCCTTCATCGACGATTTCAACGCGCTATCCGCGACTTCGCGATAGTACGGTTGGACATCCATCGAGTGAAGAGATTGGATCAAGATTTCAAGCATCTCAAACGCAACGGACAGCGAAAGAAAAATGATAGCCGTTAGCGCCGCGTGCGCCGAAATAATCGGAACCACCGCTGATGAGAACAACAACGCCATAATTGAAACTGGAAACGCAAAGAGAATGTTTACCGCTACTACTTTACAGTTGTTCCAAATACCTGGAAGTATTTGTGTGCGTCGGCGTCGTTGTTTCTCTTTTCGTCGGAATGCTTTCTTCATCCAAGCTCGCGGCGACAGCACTTCGAAAAACGTTTCGAGAAAACTTTCGTCTCCTTCGTTGTCTCCTCCTACCGAACTTATTTTCAAGTAAGGAGGAGACGTGAACGCGAGGGATCTTGTTAGAGGGGATAACATCCCAGGACTGAGTCTTCCCTCGCGGGACTCTTGTTCTTCTTGTTCTTCTCTTTTCTTGGTGGTTCGAGAGAAGAGCGGAGGAAAAGAAAGCAAAGACTGTGGTGACTGAGAGCTCACAAATACTGCAGCCGTATCGTCGAGCAATTCCGAGCTACCTCCCTTCTCGTAGTGCGCCTTTTCACTCTCTTCGAACTTTCTAAGCTTCTCATTCCCGTCTGCGCTCATTGTTATTCGAAGACGCGCTCTCGCGTATTTTCGCGCGTATTTTTTGTTGTGTGAATAGATTGATACGAAACAACTCTTATGTATTTCGTTACTTTTTGTTTGCTTTGTGCGCGCACGCACACCGCCAACGATAAGTACGACAACACGGTAACATTCGCGTTAAAGATGGCAATGCTAACATCTCAAATTAATGTGAGCCCGCGGTTTTGTGAGCAATGCTGCTCGTATCAACACAAGAAAAACCGGAGGAAACGTGCACCCTCATCGACGACGACGACAACTACGACAGTTGTTGCATCGTCGTCTCTAAAACGCGTTGACGAAAACAAAAAGACAAATATCACAAAAATTCACAGCAACAGGCGGACTTTTTTGGTCTCCTCAACTTCATTGTTTTCTCTGGTATCGATGATTGTCCAATCGCCTTTGTTGTCGTCGTCACCGTTCGAGGCTGTGATCGCCGCTCATGCATCAACGACGACAATACATAATGAAAAAGAAATACGAAAAAATTTACGCCAAGTGCTCGAGAGCAAAATACAAAAAACAAAGTGCCCGGCGGTGTTGAGAGTTGTATTTCATGACGCCGGAACGTTCAACAAGGCATCGAATGATGGCGGGATGAATGGTAGCGTTTTATACGAATTAGGACGACCAGAAAGCTTTGGTTTGAAGCGAGGACTGAAACCGATAAAAGAGGTTTACGAAGAGATGAAAACGAGAGGTTTTGGTGACGAAAACGACGGCGTATCGTTAGCTGATTGCATAGCCTGCGCTGGATCCTACGCGGTTGAACTCACAGGTGGTCCAAAATTCTTAGAATCTGTCCCGCTTGGACGTAAAGACGCTTCTTCTGCAGATCCAGAGCACCGCATGCCAATCGAGACGCTTCGAGGAAAAGAGATGCGAGAACATTTTCAAAGCTTGTATGGATTATCCTCCCAGGAAATGATTGCACTTTCCGGAGCACATACGATAGGTCAAAAAGGGTTTGGTGATCCATACACTTTTGACAACGAGTATTTCGTGACGTTGAAAAAGGACCCATGGAACTTACCAAACTTAACCAAAGACGAGTTAGAAATGAACGAACACATCGGTTTGTTATCGGACCGATACCTGGCCGAAGATGAAGAGAATAGGAAGTGGATATATAAGTACGCTGAAGACGCTGGAGCGTTTAATAAAGATTTCGTCGACGCTTACATCAAACTAACGACGTTAGGAGTGTAATATTTAATAGTAAATTCATATAGTATTATTGATGATTCAGACAATAAGAGTTTTTTACACTTTACAAAATAATGGGTTTAAAAAAATCAAGCTTCTCGCTCTTTCTTCCTTCTTCTACTATGATTTCACGCGATCCACGACGATCACGATTATGATACTATAAGAAGAGTAGGCACATTCACCTTACGCGCGTTCACCTCTGATTCTTCTCGCCAATTGAATATCTTTTGGCATGATGGTGACTCTTTTTGCGTGGATCGCGCACAAGTTGGTGTCTTCAAACAAGCCAGTCAAGTACGCTTCTGACGCTTCTTGCAACGCCAAGACGGCGTGCGATTGGAATCGCAAGTCCGTCTTGAAGTCTTGAGCGATTTCTCTGACCAAGCGTTGGAATGGCAATTTGCGGATCAAGAGTTCGGTCGATTTTTGGTATTTTCTGTCAAAAATTAGTGAGGGTATAAGAAGAAAGGTGAGGGATTATGGAGAAAAGAGAATTGGGCCCCCGAGGCACGCAGCACCCCCGCGCATTTTTTCGAAGATGATATATATTCATCGATGCGACAAGAATACACGCGAAAGCGTTGCACAGTCGCGTTAAAAAAACACTTCCACGCGCGACAACGATCGCACGCGCGAGATCGTAGCCCATCTACACCTCGCGTGAAAGAGAAAACGAATCTCCTCATCTCAAAAACACCGCCAAAATTGACCGAAAATTGGCGCTTTAAAATAGGCCAAAAAAACAGAGATCCCTCCTTACCGAATCTCTCTCAACGCTACGGTGCCCGGCCTATATCTGTGCGGCTTCTTCACACCACCAGTCGTTGGCGCAGATTTGCGCGCGGCCTTCGTCGCGAGTTGTTTTCTCGGGGCTTTCCCGCCGGTGGATTTACGAGCGGTTTGTTTGGTACGAGCCATTTGTACTCCCTGCTGGATTTTTTGTGCCGTCGACGAGTCGTACGAAATGCGATAAAACGAACTTTCTCTTGGAAAAGGGATGGAAAGGATGAAGGATGAGGGAAGAAAAAAAAAATAATTGACTTCAAATGTGTCAGAAGAGAGATGTTTGGTTTGAAGAGAACACACAAAAAAAGAAGAGAGAAATACGCCGGCGTAAACACACACGGCAGACGCTCTTCTACAACACAACAGTGCACATAAACGAGCTACCGAACTACACACTCTAACATTCAATCTACTTGACTATTTTCACGTCTTTATACCCCATCGCTTTAATCATATCCTCTAAAGCGTTTGCGTGCGTTCCTTGGAAAATACACGCTCTTCTATCTACGTCGAGCGATGCACCTGCACCCAAGACCTTTTTCAGTTTCGTCACCAGTTCTTTCGTTGGATTTTCTAAACCAGATACAACCGTTACCACTTTGTTCTTTCTTCTTTCTACTTTTATACGAACACCTTTACTATTCTTCGATGGCGAAGACGTTGGCACCGCTTTCTTTGCATTCGTTGCTTTTTTAGTTTTGTTTTCTTCTTCGTACGCAAACTCGTCAATCTCCATGCTTCTTCTTTCTTTCTTCTTCACCGCAAGTTCTGGTTTATCCGCCAAAGTGCTCCGTATATTCTGCAACGACGCGAATGGGTTGTCGTTGTTGTTATTCGCGGCACGACACGCGAAAGGAAACCTCGGTGGAATGACTACTGAATTTCTTGTTCTTCGTTGATGTAAACCAAAAGAAGAAGAAGTAGTAGTACTCCTTCTTGGGAATATGAATGAATGCGCTTTGAAGCATGTCGTCGACAATGTCATCCCTTTTTTGCTTATAGTCCAGAATTCGATAATGACTCGGTGAGAAATGACTTGGTTGCGCAAATAAATGTGTGATGAAGAAAAGAGATTTTGTGTAAAATTAAGAGGAGTTCGTTATTCTGTTATTTGGCATTCATTAGAACAATAACTATTTACTGTCGGTATACTCCAACACGTTTTGCAAATCCCTCTCTATGATTTTACACAGCGGCGATAACGGTAGTGTTGCGAACGGTTCTTCGATTTGAATACCAATCTCATCCACGCCTAAAATGAGATAGCTCACACAAAACATCAAAGGTAAAAGCGTCCATCCGGTGGTTATAGAGGACAATGCAAACGGTAACGTGAGTAACCAAATCATGATGGACCGAGACGAGTGGCGACTGAATGATAGTGGAATTGGTGTCGATAGTAATCGTTCGCACACGCCTCCGGCTTGATTAATTTCTGAGATCGTTTGCTCGAGCATTAACTGCGCGTTGTCGTTTATGCCCTCTTTCACTGCAATTTTCATGAAGTGAGTCAGGCGCACGGTGCAGAAAAACGGGCGATTTCTGCTATCGTTCAATAATATAGGAATTTCTTCAGTGGCATCTACTCTGTTCAAAATGCGGGTCACCGCTTCGTCCGGCGTATCTCTAAAAGCGGAAGGGTCATTTTTATTTTCTCGCGTTCTACCGGACCGTAATCTAGATTTCAAAAGATACGGATAACACGAAACGACGCCTAACATTGTCCTTTTCAGTTGCTCGTTTTCTATGTATGTGCTATAGCGAGCGAAATCACGGCATCGGCGAACGAGCGCACCCCAAGCCATTCGTCCTTCCACGAATCTGCTGTAGGAAGAGTTCGTTCGAAAGACGAGCACTAAACCGAGAACAGTCCCGAGCATCGTGTGGAACAAAGGTGAAATTTGAAACGTAAACGTCCCTATCGTCGATTGTTTCATCCATTCTAATAGACTCGTTGGTACCACACCACTTGCATATGGAATCATTTTGTGCGTAACGTTGTATAAAGTTTCCGGCATTATCAAAACGAAGTATGCGAGAAACGAGAGCGTCAAAAGCACTCGCACCAACCGAAGAAACACCGTTGAACTTGGGATGTTTTGTAAATCGTAAAAGAAGCGGTTCACCCTTCGATGCTTTTCCCACTTGTCTTGATCAAATAGCTGCGATATAGACGTTCCAGAGGAGATGAGAGTCTGATTCAAACCAGGATCGACTTGTAACAAGCGCTCTCGTATGCCTACATAATAGTTCCCAGCCGCTTGGCTTAAGTTGTTTTTCAACAACAACTCGCCTTTCCATCCTTCCAAGAAACCGGGGCCGGCAAAGTGTTCGCCGTCGTCGTCGTCGTCTTGGTCCGTCGCCGGTTCAATGTTTGCTTTTATCGTTCTTATCGTTCGCGCATTCTTATTCTCCTTCTCTTTATTGTTTCTGCTTACATATTTGCTTGACGAGAAATGAGAAGAAGAACTAACGAAACCGCTTCTCTTTGAAGAGAGACGTAACTTCACCGCGTTTCCATGGCAAGAAGAAGAAGAAAAAGAAGAAGAAGCCATGATCGGTTTCATCGTCACCCTTGCGATTGGTTGTATCATCGGGGTGGACAATTAAGGCGAGGAAGGGAAACGTAGCGGTCGTTGTTGTTTATATCCTCTTCTCTCTTCAACTGTCACATTTTTTTTTGTCAGTTCAATGTTCAATGAGCAGCATTGCATTAAAAATGTACCGGTACCAAAGGTACACACGCAAATCTGTATTAATTAACGCACTTTTGACGCACTTTTGACGCACACGCGCACGCACACACACACACATAGACAGAGAGAGAGAAAGAGAGAGTTTTCCTCCCTTGCTTCTGTCCCTCCGTTTCTTCTTCTTCTTCTTCTTCTTCTTCCTTTTCCTCCTCGATCTCAAAAAACAAACGAAGAAAATATGGGCGGTGGTTTCTCCTTATCTTCGTTCGACGCGTATAAGAAAATTGAGGACCACCTGATGGTGAGAACAACCTCTGGTGCTGTAGTTTCTTTACTCGGCATTGCGTTGATGTGTATTTTAGGCGCGAACGAAATTATGAGTTACATCACGCCACCGATGGTGAAACAAATGGCTGTGGATGGCACACAAAACGAATTGATGGCAGTAAGAATGGATATTATCTTTCCGAGAGTCCCATGTTCAGTGTTATCGGTGGACGCGTACGACCAGTCTGGAAAGAATGACCAAGATGTGAGAGGGGAGTTACACAAGGAAAGACTGAACGAGGATGGGAAATCGTTAGGATCATACGACAAAGCTGGCGGTGGAGTTACCGAAGAAGAAGACGAACTCATGCACGACTTGCAGCAGTTTTTCGGCGGGGGGATGAAGGTTGTCTTTCAGAAACGTGCGGAACATTCACGGGAAGTGAAGCAAGCGGTGGAGAAGAAAGAAGGTTGTCGATTGTATGGAAGGATGCACGTACAAAGAGTTGCTGGGAATTTTCACATTTCCGCGCACGCGGAGGAATACGAGACGCTCCAACACGCGTTTGGGGCGGTGAATAAGATCAACATATCGCATACCATCACGCACTTATCGTTTGGCGCTGGATATCCGGGATTGGTCAACCCGTTGGATGGCGTCACGCGAAGCGGAAGTGACGATGAGTTTCACTACGACGGAAGTAGCAAAAATAGTAAGAGTTCAGATAGGAAAAGAATAGAAAAAGAGAAAGAGGAAGGAGAGAAGGGTAAGAAAAAAGAACAAATGCGAAGAAATAGGGTAATGGACTTGACCTGGGATGAAAATGGAAGCGGCGTGTACAAGTATTTTCTCAAGCTCGTGCCTACGTTTTATCGAACGCGAAGGAGCGTCTTCTTAGGTTTGTTCAGTTGGACGAAGAGCGTCTCGACGAACCAATATTCTGTGACGGAATATTTCCGTAAAACTGACGCGTGGTCGGGATCGTTGCCGGCGGTTTATTTCTTGTACGATTTTTCTCCCATCGCGGTGACCATCGATACGAAGCGACCACATGTTGTGTACTTTCTGACTCGCTTATGTGCCGTCTGCGGTGGTGTGTTTGCGTTTGCACACATGATTTCAAACTTAGTAGAGGCACTTTTATCGATTAGAATGAAGAGACATTAGGTAGGTAGATTTTTCCTTAGATATGTAGTTCAAACCGTGTTGAAATCGTCTTTAAACTTGGTCTGGTCTGAATATATAGTTAGCCCCAATAATGAAGGAAAACTAATTGTATGTCGTCGTCATTTACATAACGTCAAATAATAACGTCACAAAAAAGCCTCTCGCAAATTCCATAGATCATAATAAATGTCAGGAGTTTTCTCTCGTATATCCAAGAGACTTTTGAACAAGTTGCCGGGAGGAGAGTTTGAGAGATACACCATTCAGAGAGCCGCTTGTAAACTAAAAGAAGATATCGTGAAACGGCGTAACCAATTGGAGTTTGAGTTGGACGAAGTCGTGCACATAATCTCGCCTGGGCCTTTGGACTCTCCTCAGTTTTCCACGCCCGTGTCTCAGTTGAAACAAGATTTCAGACGAGGGAGGAGCATTGTGGAACAAGCAAGAAATCGATACGCAAAGAGGACGAGGAAAGAGCAGTTTTGCACGTTACACACACATAAAGAGTAGAGTATAGAGTTTAGATTATGCGTAGCTTATTTAGATTAAATTAGAATTGTCAACGACATTATGGTAAGGTACATAGTAGTTCAGTTTCACTGTTATTGTTAATACAAATAGGATGTTTGTTATAAGACGCCTTTTCGTCTGCACCATTTGATTAACGCGATGCTGCAATAAGTCAAACCGAATAGCAACAACCCACTGGTGATATAAAACGCGGAGACGGACATTTCTAGACAACTTCTCAAGTTCATCCCGAAGATGCCGGTAACAACTGCTCCAATTGCTGCAGAAAAACTAGCAATAGAGAGCGTTAATTCTAACTTTGAAACCTCTAATCGTCTTGCCGCGAGGTACGATGCCACAGACTCGTCTAAATCTCTCGCGTTCTCTAAAAGGGCCTCGGCACCAGAATGGCACGCTTCGGCCTGCTGAAAGTAATATTCGATCAAGTTTTCAACTTCTTCTTCTTCGTAATCGATGGTCTCTGCGTCTTCTTCGTTTTCTTTCTTAGCCGTGGAGGATAGCGTCATTCTCTCGATGTCGTCTTCATCGTTCAAAGTGTCGAGCAAAACTTCTTTAATTGCTTCTGACCGCGATTCCAACTGAACCAAAGTTTGTTTCATAAAGCGTAACTCGTCGAGCGTCTCTTTATTAATGTTCAGCTGCATTCTACGTTCTAAAGCGCGGTATCGCCTCGTGACCGTTTCCAACCTCTCTTCGAGTTGGTGCACCGTTTCTTGCAAAGCGGCTTCAACCACTTGTAACTCGAATGGGATTTCCAAACCTTCAGCACTATCCTGCTGCATGGAGGCGAACCCGACACCACCATCAACGGAAGATCCTCCGTTTGGAACGTCATTTGAGACGCCTTTGAGCATTTTCTGAGCAGCAATTTTCTGATTCCACGCCTCTAAAAAGTTGTACGATGGTTCCGTGTCCGGGCCAAGTAACAACGCATGATCTTTCCGAATGATGATTCGAACACCTAAATTGACTAATATCGAGTCTTCGCGGACAATAATTGCAGGGGTGTTGCTCGATTGCGTTAAAACAGGGTCAATACGACGCAAATCCCGTGGCGATAAATCTGTATCTCTCAACATTTGTCGCCTGGACATCACTTGCTTGTAAGGAACTCTATCTTCATCTTTCCCGACACCATTTACTCTATTCAATCGCACAACCGCGTACGGTTTCGTTAAATGCAAACGATCGTTTCTTGCGTTTTGTAAGCGCCTCGATACTATATTTGTAGCTTCAGTTTGTCGTAATTTTCTCTCTTGTTCAGCACTCAACACAGCTTCTGAATCCGGCGACCGATGGTCTTGGTCCGAAACATCCATTTGAATGTCCGATAGGGTTGTCATAACAGATCCAGTTTTATCAACATTGACGTCATAATTGCTTTCGTATGCATCATCATCTTTTGATCCCGAAGAAGACATTTTCACTCCATCACCGCGTCTTTCTCCTCTCGAAGAAGTATGTGAAGAAGATGTCATCACATGTCGTAGTGGTTTGTGCTTGATGCACC
>MDTC01256348.1_pt1 | contig 10174 bp, 8 predicted proteins | sample 811181 | NCBI WGS metagenome assembly MDTC01 (sample SAMN05326644, study PRJNA326480) | marine metagenome | isolation source: seawater | place: Pacific Ocean: North | collected 2011
GCTCACTCATTGTTCTTGCCACGACAACGATTATTTTTGCATTAATTCTTCTTTATTCGGACAAAGTAGGTCTTCGTTCAAAAATTTTGAAAAATTTGAACTGGAAGGATGCTGCTTATATTGGAGCGGCCCAGGCTATCTCTCTCATCCCCGGGACATCAAGATCAGGAATAACGATGACAGCGGCATTGTTGCTTGGCTACGACCGTAAATCAGCCACAAAATTATCGTTTCTTCTAGCGATACCTATCATTTTTGGAGGCACCATTTTGCGTTTTTCGGAATTATTCTCCGAAACGCAAAAATATTTTGATCTTCCCCTGATGTTTTATGGGGCCATCGTCTCAGGAGTTACTGCATATGGATGTATTCATATGTTTTTACGGTTAATAGAACGTATCGGATTTTTACCATTTGTGATTTATCGAATATTCTTGGCATTTTTTCTGTTGGGTGTTTATGTGAGCACATGAATTCTGTAAAGTATGCAATAGTGCAGGATAAAGAAGTCGAGTCCGCTAGAGAAAAAGACCTTCAGTTAAGAACGAAGCTGCCTATTATCAAGTATTCTGACCTATCTGAATGTCACACGGATGGATACTTATATTATTTGGAAGATCGACTCTCCTTTCAACTAACTAACAAACACTATAAGGGCCCGTTATCCGTTTCGTTTAACAATTTGGAAAGACGTGCAAGAGACTCTTTGTTTCGTCAAAACCTCATTAGAGCGTTGGGGCTAACTAAAGGAAGGCGCCCGCAAATTCTGGATGCTACGGCAGGCCTCGGGTCAGATAGTTTTCTGATCGCAGCCGCAGGGTCAAATGTTGTGCTATTTGAAAGAAATCCTATCGTTTATGAATTGTTAAGGGATGGCTTAATGCGATATGCCGCCCTCGGGACGAGGGAGAGCGAAAAAATAAAACGGATGCGGCTTTTCAAAAAGGATTTTCTTGATACGGATGCAGGGCAGCTTTCCCCCGAGGTGGTCTATTTGGACCCGATGTTTCCACGATCAAAGAAAAATACTTTGTCGAAAAAGCCTTTAAATTATCTACAGAAGCTATTGATTAAGGAAAATGACGAATCCCGTATGCTGGCTATGGCTCTAGAAATTGCTACCAGAAGAGTGGTCGTAAAACGAGGCAGCCATTCTGCGGCCCTTGGAGCGGGCAACATTGATTTCGTTTTTAAAGGCAATAGTAATAGATTTGATGTATATCTAACTTAGAGCAGGGTCGTATTAAGCTTGTTCAGAATTTTTTCATAAATCCTCGCCAATTTCTCAAAGTCAGCCACTTCTATACATTCGTTTATTTTATGAATAGTTTGATTACTAGGCCCAAGCTCGACCACTTGCGCGCCTGTGGGTGCTATGAAGCGACCGTCCGAGGTACCTCCGGCTGTAGATTGAACGGGAATTTCCCCCGTCTCCTCTCTGACGCTGTCTGATACTAATCCAATGAGTTCGGATTGACTGGTTAAAAAGGGCTCTCCAGATAGATGCCACTGAATTTCATAGTCAAGATTATCCTGATCCAAAATTTTGTGTACGCGTTCTTTAATAGATGTATAGCTTATTTCGGTTGAGTAGCGGAAATTAAAATCAATTTCTAAGCTCTCAGGGATTACATTGTTTGCCCCGACGCCTCCATGAATATTCGATATTTGAAAACTTGTTGGCGGAAAACTTGAGTTCCCATTATCCCAATGTTCTGCCACCAAGTTTCCCAGCGAGGTTATTGAGCTATGAATGGGGTTCGAGGCTAATTCCGGATAAGCCACATGACCTTCGATTCCTAAAATCTTAAGCTTACCGCTTAAAGATCCACGACGTCCTATCTTAATAGTGTCGCCTATCCTGTTAGACGAGCTTGGTTCTCCAACAAGGCAGTAATCGATAAGAATTTCGCGTTGCTTGAATTTCTCCATGACTTTTCGGATGCCATTTATCGCCTCTCCCTCCTCATCGCTTGTGATCAAAAAGCCTAGTTGGAAATTGAGGGTTTGTGAGGAAAGGAATCTCTCAGACGCAATCACCATTGCTGCTAAGCTGCTTTTCATGTCGGCAGCTCCTCTCCCATAGAGAAACCCATCTCGCTCAATCGGATTAAACGGGTGGCTTTTCCAGTCCTTCAATGGTCCGGGAGGAACAACGTCGGTGTGGCCAGTGAATGCAAAAAGAGGACCAGAATCACCCAACGTAGCCCACATGTTAGACACCTCTCCAAATCGAAGGGTCTCGATTGAAAATCCCATATTAATGAGTCGCTCGGCAATTACTTGCTGACAGCCCTTATCATCCGGTGTGATCGATGGGATAGCAATGAGTTCTTTGGCTAGTGCCATGGTTTCGGCCATTGTGATTCCTAGTTATGAGCGTGAAGTTCTTCGTTGAGGGTCGCTGCATTTTTGATTGGCTTGCATTCGACGGCACCGCTTAGAGAGTTACGCCTGAAAAGATGATTTTCTAGATCGCTGATTTCTTTGGCTTTGGCCTTTTTTACTAATGTGCCAGTTTCGTCGAGTAAGTTGACCTTTGTTCCCGAAGTCACATAGAGTCCCGCTTCAACGATGCAGCCGTCAGCGAGCGGAAATCCGATCCCTGCATTTGCTCCGATTAAACAATTCTTACCTACTGAAACTAACTCGGTTCCGCCGCCAGATAGTGTTCCCATTGTGCTGGAGCTGCCGCCCAAATCGCTATTAGTTCCAATAACCACTCCAGCGGAAATGCGCCCTTCTATCATCGCAGTCCCTATTGTCCCAGCATTAAAATTTACAAAGCCTTCATGCATAACGGTTGTGCCCTCACCAATGTATGCGCCCAACCGAATTCTACTTGAGTCAGCTATCCGTACGCTTGACGGTACGATATAGTTTGCCATTTTTGGAAATTTATCCACGGAGTAAATCTCTAGGATCTCCCCTTGCTTCCTAGCTTCGAGTTGTTTCTCAGGGAGATCCTCAATATCAATAGCACCTCTATTAGTCCAAGCTAGATTCTTTAGCGCTCCAAATAAACCTTCTAGATTAATTGAATTAGGTATTACAAGGCGATGAGATAAAAGATGCAGTTTAAGAAAAGCCTGAGGAATATTTTTGGGTGGCAAATCTTCAATTTGCAACGTTAATATTGGATTTTTACTCTCTAGTATCTTCAGAATCTGCTCTTTCTTTTCTTGGGTAAAATTTTGATCACTCAAGAGATTGTCGACCTGTTGGGTAAACTCTTTCTGGTGGTTTGGCCCATTTCTCAGCCGCAAATAACCTTCTTCTAAAGCATCCGCGCTCTTTAGAAGCCCGATTAATAAGTTTGCCTCGGAACCTCTAATATTGACCTCCGGACTCGGGTAATAGACCTCTATAATTTCACTTTTTTTGTTGAGAGTTGCAATACCAAAAGCATAGCTGTGCACATTTGAGTTCATTAATTCTTCCTATAAGTTAAGCGTGCGGATGATATTCAAGCATTTTAACCAAAGTGTTGGTGTCTAACCCAAGTATCCATTGCCCATTAAACTCGAGAATCGGTCTCTTTATAATACTTGGATTATCTCGCATTAAGTATGCTGCTTTTTTTTCGTTAAGCGAATTTTTTATAGTATCGGGTAATTTTCTCCAAGTCGTGCCGCGAGTATTAATTACTTCTCGAAAATTAAATTGTATCAAAATATTTTTGACTAGAATTTCGTCGCAGCCATGCTTTTTATAATCATGAAATTTGTAGTTTATGTTATTTTCTTGAAGCCAACTCCGAATTGTTTTTACTTTATCGCAGTTAGAAATTCCGTATACTGTTAAAAGCATATTTAATTTTCCTGGGTTGATAGTTGACCCTTCAGTTCAGCAGTGATTTCTAAGTTTAATTTCTCGATTAACTTCTTTCTCCTTAAAGGTTTCCCATTTGCGTCAGTAACAAAGAAGAGATCCTCGACTCTCTCCCCCAGAGTGGTAATCCGAGCATCGTTCACTACGACATCATTTGTGGCCAATATCTTTCCGACGCATGCTAGGACGCCAGGCTGATCTGGACAATTAATTTCAAGTATCGAATAATCTTTATCTATCGGATTAATGACCTCGACATTAATTGAGCGGGCGAAGTATTTCTCTTTTCTTGTTCTTCGAAATTTTGGAAGTGTAACTGGCTTATTTCCTGCGGTTAATTGCTCATGTAAAAGTGATTTAATCTCGCTTTTCCTCTTGCTATTATTTCCCACCGGCATTCCTGAACTCTCTAATACGGTAAATGTGTCCATACAATAGTCACGTGAAGACGTAAATATTCGGGCCTCTTGTATATCAAGATTTAATATTTCAAGCGCGGCAGTTGAGCGCGCAAATAGATAATCGGCGTTGCGAGCGTAGATAAAAATTTGTGTAGCACCTTCACTCTCTGACTGTTCCTTTATATCCTGAACTAAGATGAGTGGATCTGCATCAGAAAAATTAATAATGCCTGCTGTGTGCCAGATTATATTGGCGATTGATTCGCGAACAAAATATTCATCGTCGGCAACATTCCAAACATTATCTATTTGAGCTTTTGAAAACCCTTTCGCTTTTAATTCTAAAGAAGCTGATTGCCTTTTGTCTGAAACTCTTTCCTGACGATTGACAGGGTTTTCTAATCCTAATCTAAGTGCTCGCCTGGTATTTTGATATAGTTGACGAAGTAGTGCCGCTCTCCAGCTATTCCATAATTCAGGATTTGTTGCGCAAATATCAGCTACTGTCATAGCATAAAGGTAATCCAAGTGTAGTTTATCCCCCATTTGTTCCGCAAATTCTCTTATCACTGTCGGATCATTAGTATCTTTTCGTTGTGCTGTCATCGACATAAGTAAATGTTTGTCAACTAACCATGATACAAGCTTGGTATCCCATTCGCTTAAATTATGCCGCTCACAAAATTTTATGGCGTCCACTCTGCCTAGCTTGGAATGATCCCCACCCCTACCTTTTGCTATGTCATGATACAGGCCTGCTATATAAAGAAGTTCAACTTTAGGCAAATTTTTGAATATGTGCGCAGCTATGGGGAATAATTCGACGGCTTTTGGCAGTCTAAACTTACGCATATTTTCGATAACTTGTAATGTGTGTGCGTCAACTGTGTAAATGTGAAAAAGATCATGTTGCATTTGTCCGCTAATCTTTCCAAATTCAGGTAAATATCGCCCTAAGATTCCGTATCGTGCCATACGACTGAGTTGTAGACTCATATGATTATGTGTTCGCAAAAGCTTAATAAATAGCTTGATGTTGTGCTCGTCGTGGCGAAAATTTTCATCAATCAGATGTCTATTATCGCGAAGCAAACGAATGGTAGAAGCATGTATCCCTTTTATTCTGGGGTTGTCGCCCATTAGGACAAAAATTTCAATCAGGGCAGACGGTGTTTTCTCGAAAACTGATGGATCGGCAACTTCGATGTAATCATTTCGGATTTGGAAACGAGCGTTTAAAGGTTTGATTTTCTTCTTCTCGCCGCCGCGTAAAATAACTTCGTCAAAATATTGAAGAAGAACATCATTTAATTCGCGAAGATTAGCTACTTCTCGATAATAATTTTTCATTAGTTTTTCGATGGCTAAACTTTTATCGTCGTCTTGAAAGCCAAAAAGTAGAGAGAGCTCTTTTTGTTTATCAAATAAAAGCCTATCTTCACTGCGACCTTGCAGAAAATGAAGTCCATATCGTATCTTCCAAAGGAACTGCTGCCCTTCAATGATCATTCTTTTCTCGAGGTCTTTTAAAAAACCAAGTTTTACTAAGTCGTTGAATGAATTGGTGCCAAAGTATCTCTTGCATATCCAGCCAATAGTTTGAATATCTCGCAACCCTCCAGGAGAGGTCTTTACGTTTGGCTCTAGGGAATGATCAACATCATGATATTTTTGATGTCGTTTAGTCTGTTCATCTAATTTTGCGCGAGCAAACTTTTTAATTGGCCATATTTTTTTTACGCTTGTTACGTCACACATCGAGTTATAAAGACTTTGGGGGCCGATAAGTAGCCTAGACTCCATTAAAGCGGTCGCGATTGTTATATCACTGCTTGCTTCTTGTTTACACTGCCGAACAGACCTAACGCTGTGGCCAGGCTCCAGGCCGATATCCCATAACATTGCGAGAAACGCGCTGACATAATCCTTGTATTTTTTGTTTCTAGTTTTGCGGGTAAGAATAAGTAGATCTATATCCGAATATGGCAATAACTCGCCGCGTCCGTAACCGCCCACTGCAACTAGAGCAATGTCGGTAGGATCCGGCCAGTTTATAGCTCGCCAGGCTAACACTAATATTTCGTCTACCACCCATGCGCGACCTGAAACGATATCAGCGATATTTTTATCGTTTCTAAAGCGTTTGTGGAGAACCAAAGTAGAGTTATTATTCGCTTTTCGAAGAAGAGGGATGGGGCTCCCAGCCGCTGATATCTGACTTCTTAAAAGTTCTATATCCAGAAGTTCCGAGTCAGCAAAAAAATTTAGCGCACTCTCATGATAAAGTATTTCAGGGATGGACATACTCACAAACTTTCGTCTGAGCGCAAAGTTAGCACCTCGCATCCGCTCGCGTTAACGGCCAAGGTATGTTCCCATTGGGCTGATAAGCGTCTGTCCTTTGTTGTGACCGTCCAGCCGTCCTTTTTTGATAGTTTTGTATGCCGTGAGCCAGCATTCAGCATAGGTTCAATTGTAAAAGTCATACCCTCTTCGATCTTTAAGCCGGTGTTAGGTGCGCCATAATGGAGAACTTGAGGCTCTTCATGAAATACTCTACCTATGCCATGTCCGCAATATTCTCTTACAATAGAGTAATTGTGTGCTTCACCATGCTGTTGGATAACGTAGCCAAGATCTCCAAGGGTCACTCCGGGTCTAACAAGTTCAATCGCTTTGTAGAGGCATTCTTGGGTTACTCTGACTAAACGCTCTGCATGGTCTGCGGTTTTGCCTACCAAAAACATTTTACTGGTGTCACCATGAAATCCCTCCTTGATTACAGTGATGTCAATATTGATGATATCGCCGGACTTAAGAGCTTTATCGTTGCTTGGGATACCATGGCAAATAACGTGATTGATGGATGTGCATATAGATTTTGGAAAGCCATTGTAGTTCAGCGGTGCTGGTATGGCATTCTGCTGGTTAACTATGAACTCGTGGCATAAGCGATCTAATTCTCCGGTACTTACCCCTGGCTTGACGTAATCCTCAATCATTTCTAGGACTTCTGAGGCTAACCTGCCAGCTACCCGCATTTTCGCTATTTCGTCAACAGATTTTATATGAATTGTCATTTCTGGGGTCAAAAGGCTACGTCGTTCGGTTACAGAGAGAAAACGCCCTTATTTTAAAGCAGGTTCGTTATAGAATACAGCGGTCAATATAGAATACCGCGGTCAATCCGGTCTTTAAATTGTCAGAACTCGTATCTGCTCGAGATGATCGTGCTTAAGTGCTTGTATTAATTTAAGGGGTGCTTCCGTACATCAATGAATTATGGTATAAAACGCGCGGTTTCGTGGGCGGGAAAAGACTCGCCTTGAAACGGTCAATTAATATAACGTCGCACACACGCCGTCACATTAAATCTGGGTGCTCTTTTGGGTGAATTATTAGCCTGGTGAGTTGATTTATGGGGCATGTGGAGGCCTAACCCAAACTTGAAGGTATGAATGATGACAGTTAGCATGAAGGAAATGCTCCAGGCAGGAGTGCATTTCGGGCACCAGTGTCGCTACTGGAACCCTAAGATGGAGCCATATATATTCGGCGCCCGGAATAAAATTCACATTATTAATTTAGAACAAACCGTTCCTGCGCTTAATTCCGCGCTGGCTCAGTTTGCAGACCTTGCAGAGAAAAAGAGGAAAGTTCTTTTCGTTGGTACGAAAAGGGCTGCGTCGAAGATTATTCGTGAACAAGCTGAGAGAGCAGGGATGCCATTTGTCAACCACAGGTGGTTGGGGGGCATGCTTACGAATTACAAGACTATTCGCGGGTCAATAAAGCGTCTTAAAGAACTGGAAACGCAGGAGCAAGACGGCACTTTTAGTCGTCTCACTAAGAAAGAAGCGCTCATGCTGACCAGGGCTAAGGAGAAGCTCGAGCGCAGTATAGGCGGAATAAAAGATATGGGAGGTCTTCCAGATGCAATATTTGTCGTTGACGTTGATCACGAAAGAATTGCTGTAACTGAGGCGAATAATTTAAAAATCCCTGTCATCGGTATCGTAGATACGAATAGCAATCCTGATGGAGTTAATTTTGTGATTCCTGGGAACGATGACGCTATTAGGGCGATTCAGCTTTATGCTGTAGCTGCTGCTGACGCATGTCTTGAAGGTAAAGCGCGAAATGGGCCGAACGAGAGTGAATTTATTGAAATTGATGACTCATCAGAAGAAGCCTCTGACCCCGATATGATTAACGAAACCTCTGACCAACAAGATGGCGCTCTCGCAACGGAAGCTGATGCTGAGCAGTCGCCCGGAGACGACGAAGAAAAGGCTGAAATCACAAAAGAAGCTGAATTGCTTAGCAGTGAAGATAAATCTTCTGCTGACGTGAAGGAAAAGACTTCAGTTAATGAAGAGGCTGTGGTCAAGAAAAAAGCTGCCATCAAGAAGAAGGTTGCAGTCAGAAAGAAAGCCCCAGTCAAGAAAAAGACCGCAGTCAAGAAAAAGACCGCAGTCAAAAAAAAGGCGTCAGCGAAAAAGGCTGAGTCAGTCGCAAAAGGCTCTGATGAAACGAAAAGTTAATGGGAGCGTTATCACATAGCCAGTTATGGCCTAAAAGCCAAGCTAAAATTGTTTAAAATCACGTTTAAGGGGGCTCAAAGCCCCTTTTTTTCACGCAAAGCAACTCGAGCTTCGCGAATTAGGAAGAGGCATTAAAAATGACAACTATTAGTGCAAGCATGGTTAAGGATTTAAGAGAGCGCACTGGTTTGGGAATGATGGATTGTAAAAAAGCCTTGGCTGAGGCTGATGGTAATATGGATAAAGCTATAGAAGATCTGCGTAAAGCTAGCGGCCTTAAAGCGGCCAAGAAAGCCAGTCGAGTTGCGGCAGAAGGAATCGTAATGACTCAAGTGGCCGAAGATGGAAATTATGGCGCTATCATAGAGATAAATAGTGAAACTGATTTTGTAGCGAGAGATGATAATTTTCTGGCTTTTTCGAAAGATGTTTTAAATGTAGCGTTCGCTAATAGTGATGCAGACGTAGATGTCTTGCTTAATTCAGGTGTCGAAGATTTACGAGAAAAACTAGTTCAAAAAATTGGCGAAAACGTTAATGTTCGACGCGTTGACAGATTGCAGTTTGATAATGCTGATCAAGGTATTGTGGAAAGCTATGTCCACAGTAATAATAGGATCGCTGTTTTGATTTCTCTTAAGGGCGGAGATGAGGCATTAGCGCGAGATATAGCAATGCATATTGCAGCCGTAAACCCAATGGTCGTGAGACCAGAGGACGTGCCAGAAGAGATTCTTGCCAAAGAATCTGAGATCTACTCTGCTCAAGCGAGGGAGAGCGGTAAACCAGAGGAAATTATTGAAAAAATGATAAGCGGTCGCCTGCGTAAATTTATTTCTGAGGTTAGCTTGCTCGAGCAACCGTTCGTAAAGGATCCTGAGATAAAAATTTCCGCTTTGTTGAAGGAAAGTGGTGCTGACATTGTAAACTTTGTTCGGTATGAAGTTGGTGAAGGAATTGAAAAAGAAGAGGAAGACTTTGCAGCTGAGGTTGCCGCTCAGCTAAATAATTAAGTTAATTTGACAAAAGACAGATCTACGTAGATGGTGACAGGTAAAGCCAAATATACTCGAATACTTCTTAAGCTAAGTGGTGAGGCCCTGTCTGGAACTGCTGATTTCGGTATTGATCCAAAAATACTCGATCGTATGGCTTTAGAAGTGAAGGAGGTTGTAGATTTAGGTGTTCAGGTCGGGATGGTGATCGGTGGAGGCAACCTGTTCCGGGGCGCCTCATTGCATGAAGCGGGTATGGAGCGCGTTACCGGTGACCATATGGGAATGTTGGCTACTGTAATGAACGCTCTCGCCATGAGAGATGCTCTAGAGAGGGCTAACATTGCGACTCGGGCTATGTCGGCAATTCAAATGACGGGGATAGTTGAACAATACGATCGCC
>MDTC01265815.1_pt1 | contig 10174 bp, 8 predicted proteins | sample 811181 | NCBI WGS metagenome assembly MDTC01 (sample SAMN05326644, study PRJNA326480) | marine metagenome | isolation source: seawater | place: Pacific Ocean: North | collected 2011
TAAAGCTGAAGCTATAAAAAAAATAAGATTTTGGATTAAAAAATATAATTTGTGTGAAAATTTAACCTCCCTAAATAATAATAAAAAAATCTGCTCAAAATACCATTTAAAATCATGTAATGGTGCATGCTTAATGAAGGAAAATAAAGTTGAATACAATCGACGTATTAATATTTTAATTGATAATTTGAAGTTTAAATATGATACCTTTTTAATGATAGATAAAGGAAGAAATTTAAATGAAAAAAGCTTCGTTTATGTTAAGAATCATAAGGTTAAAGGATACGGATACTATGAATTGAATCATCAAATAAAAACTGTTAAAAATATAAAACAAAGATTAGTTGAAATAGATCATAATTCCGATAAATACTCAATTTTGCACGGTTATATTCGAAAAAACAAACATAAACATATAATAGAATTATAAATTATTATCTATTTATATATTTTTGTAATTTTATGGGCATGTCAATTAAAAAGAGCTTTTGGCGTCATAGACTTCACGAAATAATATATGAGGCAGATACAAAAACTGGAAAAGCTTTTGATATAACCCTTCTTTTTTTAATCATTGTAAGTGTTATCCTTGTTGCCCTTGAAAGTGTCGAATCATTTAGGCTTAACTACAGTGATTTTTTGAATATTTCTGAATGGATAATAACCATAGTTTTTTCAATCGAATATATTTTGAGACTTATGTGTGTCAAAAAGCCATTTAAATTTATAATTAGTTTATATGGTATAATAGATCTGTTATCAATTATACCAAAATACATTTCAATACTTTTTTTTGGAACCCAGTATCTAGGTGCGCTGAGAGCTCTTCGTCTATTAAGAGTTTTTAGAATTTTAAAAATGACTAGATATATTGGAGAATCTAATACTTTAATGAAAGCACTTATTGCCAGTAGAGCAAAAGTTGGTGTTTTTATTTTTAGTGTTTTAGTAATCTGTATAATTTTTGGAACGCTTATGTATATGATAGAGCCTGATGAAAGTGGTTTTACAAGTATTCCAGAGGGTATTTATTGGAGTATAGTTACTCTTACAACAGTTGGTTACGGAGATATTGCTCCAATTACACCTTTTGGTCAATTTCTTGCCGCTGTAATTATGATTATGGGATATGGGATTATAGCTGTTCCAACAGGAATAGTGACAGCAGAATTATCTGAAAAGTCTAAGATATCGAGTAATACTCAAGCCTGTCCACATTGTATGACAAGTGATCACCCGGACAATGCTATTTATTGTTATCACTGTGGTGAATTATTAAATGATGAATAATAGAAATCTAATCTATATTGCTGGCCCGACAGCTATAGGAAAAACAAATATTGCAATTAAACTTGCAAAAAATTTATCAACTGAAATAATTTCATGTGACTCGAGACAGTTTTATAATGAAATGACGATAGGTACTTCTCCCCCATCTAAAAAGCAAATGAGTATTGTTAAACACCATTTTATTCAAGACAGAAGTATTAAGAATCCACTAAATGTAGGGGCTTATCAGAAAGAATCAGTTTCAAAAATTGATAACATTTTAGATGTTAATAAAAATGTTATACTAGTTGGTGGATCAGGCTTATATGCTGATTCTATATTATTTGGTTTAGATAATTTTCCAAATACTACAAATTTAACTGTGAATAAATTAAATGATATTTATAATAATGATGGTATAGATTCACTCCAAAAACAATTAAAAAAAATGGATTATGAATCATATAAAACAATTGATCTGAATAATCATAGAAGAGTTATTAGAGTTCTCTCAGTTTGTATCGATTCTGGTCATAAATATTCAAGCTTCTTAAGGAAACGAAAAGAAAGAAGAAGATTTAATTCACATATTTATATTCTAAGTGAAGAGAGAATTAATATTTATGATAAAATAAATGAAAGAGTTGATAAAATGGTTGAAAATGGTCTGGAAAAAGAAGCTAAATCATTATACAAGTTTAAAGATTCAAAAATTTTTGAAACTGTTGGATACAAAGAATGGATTCTAAATTGGAATGGAACTTTAAGTAAAAAAAATACTGTCGAAGAAATAAAAAAAAACACAAGAAGATATGCGAAAAGACAAATTACTTGGTTCAAAAAATATAAAAAGGCTGTATGGTTAAACCCCAATGAAGCCCTGGATAAAATTTTAAAAAACTATAAATAAAGAGACAAGTTTTTTTTAATCCTACCCTCTAAATTATTTATATCTTTTTTAATGAATCGCTCTCCCATTATTCTTTCATATAATTCGATATACCTCTCTGAAACTAGATTAGCATATTCATCAGAAATATCTGGAATTGTTTGTCCTCTTAATCCTTGAAAATTATTTGATATTAGCCATTCTCTAACAAATTCCTTTGATAATTGTTTTTGAGGTATATTATTTCTTTGTCTTTTCTCGTAACCATCGTTGTAAAAATATCTTGAGGAATCGGGAGTATGAACTTCGTCAATTAGAACAATTTTACCGTCCACAGTCCTTCCAAATTCATATTTAGTATCAACCAATATTAAATTTTGATTTAACGCCAATTTGGTTCCTCTTTCAAAAAGTTTAAATGTATAATTTTTTAAAATTTCATAATCTGGTTCAGAAATTATAGACTTATTAATGATGTCTTCCTCAGATATATCCTCATCATGCCCATGATCTGATTTTGTGGCTGGAGTAATAATTGGGTAGGGTAATTTATCATTCTCACTCAATCCATTTGGTAATTTTACACCACATAGAGATCTTTTTCCTTTTTTATACTCTCTTGCAGCATGACCTGCAAGATACCCTCTTATAACCATCTCAATTTTAAATGGATCACAATTCAACCCGACTGACACATTAGGATCTGGAGTGTCTAAAATCCAATTTGGAACTATATCGGAGGTCAAAGACATCATTCTAGTTGCAATTTGATTGAGAATTTGACCCTTGTATGGAATTCCCTTAGGTAAAATGAAATCAAACGCGGAAATTTTATCAGTAGATATCATAATTAATTTATCATTATCTAACTTATAAAGCTCTCGAACTTTACCTGTATATTTGGAAATTTGATTTTTAAACTTAAAATCTGTTCTAAATAACGTTTTGTTCATCTTTTTTTAGTTTCCAACTTTATTATAAGCGCTTAAAATCTTTTTAACTATTTTATGTCTAATTACATCAGATTCATCTAATAAAACCATTTCAATTCCATTAATTTTCTTCAAAATTTTTAATGCCTCTTTTAATCCAGAAACAACTTTTTTAGGAAGATCAACTTGTCCTGGATCACCATTAATTAAAAATTTTGCGTTTACGCCCATTCTAGTCAAAAACATTTTCATTTGCGAATGTGATGTGTTTTGAGCTTCATCTAATATTACAAAAGCATTATCTAAAGTTCGACCTCGCATAAATGCTAGGGGAGCAATCTCAATTATTCCTTTATCTAACAAAGACTTAAGTTTTTCTGAAGGAATCATATCAAGAAGAGCATCATATAGGGGCTGCATGTAAGGGTCAAGTTTTTCTTTCAAGTCACCTGGGAGATAGCCTAAATTTTCTCCTGCTTCAACGGCTGGTCTAGTTAATATAATCCTTTTGACACTTTTATCCTTTAATGCTTTGACAGCCATAGCTATTCCAGTATAAGTCTTACCTGTTCCAGCTGGACCAATAGCAAAAACCATATCATTTTTTATAATTAATTCTACTAACTTTATTTGATTCGGCGATTTTGCTGTTATAACCTTTCCATTTACTCCTCTAATTATAAGCTTATTATTAAAGCTTGAAGTAAACTTAGTTCCATTGAGTTTTAGAATTTTTTCTGTTAGTTGAGAATCCAAAAAATTATTTTTATCTAATTGAAAAATTAGATCATTAATTTTAGTTTGAAAATTATGAAGTAATTCATCTTCACCATATGCTTTTATTGTTGATCCTCTTGCAACAATTTTTAATTTTGAGAAATGATTTTTAATTATTTCTAAATTTTTACTGTGATTTCCGAAAAATTCTTGAGGATTTGTTTCTTTAAGATTAATTTCAAGTTCGTTCAAGTGTGAGAAGAGTTAAAAAAAATTAATTTTGTTTAGATTAGTAATTCAAATTTACACTTTTTGAATTAAAATTAATATTAAATTCTATATGATAATTATAACCTTAACTACTGATTTTGGTAACAAAGATTATTTTGTTTCGGCTGTGAAAGCTGCATTAATCTCAGAAATTAAGAAAGTCAATATTATAAGTATAAGTCATGAAATAAATCCATATAATATTACAGAGGCATCATATATATTAAAAAATTCATATAAGCTTTTTCCAAAAGGAACTATTCATATCATTGGCGTAGATTCTGAGCTTAATAAGGAAAATAAACATTTAGCAATATTTTATGATGAACATTATTTTATTGGGTCTGATAACGGAATTTTCTCTTTGGTTTTCGATGGTAAAACCCCCCAAAAAATTTATGAAATTAATATTCATGATAAAATTATAACTAGTTTTCCTGTTCTTGACGTATTTGTAAATGTGGCTGGGCATATTTCTAGAAATGGAAAACTTGAAATAATTGGAAAAAAAATTAACTCAATATTACAATTAACAAATTTAAACCCTGTTATAAGCAGTAACATGAACAAAATTCTAGGAAGTGTTATTTACATTGATAATTATGGAAATGTTATAACAAACATTACTGAGAAAATTTTCAATGATATCGGTAAGTCTAGAAATTTTACAGTCATTGCAAGATCAGTAAAATTTAATAAAATTTATAAGAATTACTCTGAAGCAATTAACTTTAACATACCAAAAGAAAAAAGAAATGAAGATGGTAAAAAAATTGCAATTTTTAATACGGCAGGATATTTAGAACTTGCCATATACAAAAGTAATCCTTCAACTGTTGGAAGTGCTAGTAGTCTATTTGGGCTGAATTATAGGGATTCAGTTACAATTACTTTTGATGACATATAAACTCAAAATAGTTTGAGTTAAAAAATTTAGTTGATAAATATGAATAAGTTCTTTTTTAATTGAGATGCAATTAAAATATATTTGATAAAATTATTTTAATGAAATTTATTGTATCAAGTGAATTATTATTAAAAGAATTACAAGTAATAGGAGGGATTGTAAATTCATCTAACACTCTTCCAATCCTTGATAATTTTTTATTTGAAATAAATAATGAATCTTTAACCCTGTCGGCATCAGATTTAGAAACTACAATGTCAACCTCCATCTCAATTGAATCAAAAGATTCTGATTCTGTTGCCCTTCCTGCTAGAATTTTAATTGACACATTAAAAACATTTGCTGAACAACCTTTAACTTTTATTAAAACCGAATCTAATACAATTGAAATAATAGCTAATAACGGTAAATATGCACTCTCTTATGTCTCTGGAGAAGATTTTCCTAAAATAATTAATATTAATGATCCAAGTACTACAATTATAAGAGGAGATGCTTTGTCAAAGGCAATTAATTCAACAGTTTTTGCCTCAGGGAGTGATGATCTTCGTCCTGTAATGACTGGTGTGTTTTTTCAATTTAATTCTGAGAATTTAAATTTTGTTGCAACTGATGCACACAAAATGGTAAAATACTCAAGATTTGATTTTTCAGCTGATAAAAATGCAGAATTCATTGTCCCAAAAAAGCCTTTACAGCTCTTGAAAGGAATTATGGCTGGTTTTAAAGATGATGTTAAAATTGAATATAATGAATCTAATGCTCAATTTATTTTTGGATCTTCAAAAATAACATGTAGACTAATTGATGGTAAATACCCTAACTACGAGGCAGTAATTCCAAAAGACAATCCCAACATAATGGTTATTGATAGAGCATTATTTCTAAACTCTGCAAGAAGAGTAAGTATTTTTTCAAATAAAACAACACACCAAATACGTCTAAAAATTGCTGGAACATCACTAAATATATCTGCTGAGGACTTTGACTACAATAACAAAGCCGATGAAAGGTTGGATTGTGAATATTCTGGGGAGGATATTCAAATTGGTTTTAATTCCCGATTTCTCATTGAAATGCTAAATAATTTAGACTCAAATAAAGTTCAATTAGCAATGTCTTTACCTAATAGAGCAGGATTAATAACACCTGCAGAAAAAGACAAGGACAATGAAGAAATAACTATGCTAGTTATGCCAGTAATGCTAAATGACTAAGCAGACGAAGATATCGCCTGAGACAATCTTTTGTATATGCCTTTTTCTAATTTTTCTCTAATATTTGAAAAGGCTTCTAGCGTGATTGAAACATCTTCGAGTGTGTGAGATGCAGTTGGGATTAATCTTAATAAAATTAGCCCTTTTGGAATAACTGGATAGACAACAATCGAACAAAATATAGAATAATTTTCTCTTAAATCTTTAACTAAAACCATTGCTTCTGGTATGCTACCTTTTAAATAAACTGGTGTGACACAGCTTTTGGTAGATCCAATATCAAAGCCACTATTTTTTAATCCATTTTGTAAAGCATTTACATTCTTCCATAAATTATTTTTAAACTCTGGTCTTGATCTCAACATATCAAGTCTTTTTAATGCACCTTTTACTAAAACCATTTGAAGAGATTTAGCAAACATTTGAGACCTCATATTATATTTTAAAAAATCAATTATCTCTTTGTCTGCAGCAACAAAAGCACCTGTTGAAGCCATTGATTTTGCAAAAGTTGCAAAATATACATCAATTTTATCCTGCACACCTTGTTCGTTTCCAGCTCCTGATCCATTTTTTCCAAGGGTTCCAAATCCATGAGCATCATCGACTAAGAATCTAAAATTATATTTACTCTTTAAATTTGATATTTCTTTTAATTTACCTTGTTCTCCTCTCATTCCAAAAACACCTTCTGAAATTACAAGAATACCGCCTCCTGTTTGAGTTGCAATTTTAGTGGCTCTAATTAAATTTTTTTCTAAACTTTCAATGTCGTTGTGTTGATATGTATATCTTTTACCATGATGAAGTCTAACACCGTCGATAATACAGGCATGGGCATCAACATCATAAACAATAACATCATCCTTACTAACTAAACTATCAATTGTCGATAAAATTCCTTGATAACCAAAGTTTAATAAATAGGCAGATTCTTTTTCAACAAATTGTGCAAGCTCTAACTCTAATTGCTCATGAACTTCCGTATGTCCTGACATCATTCTTGCTCCCATCGGATAAGCAGAACCATATTCTAATGCAGCTTCTGCATCAACTTTTCTTATCTCAGGATGATTTGCTAAGCCTAAATAATCATTAATACTCCAAGTAATTACTTCTTTTCCATTAAATTTCATTCTGTTTCCAATTGGGCCATCTAACTTTGGGAAGACAAAATAACCTTCGGCATGCTTAGCCCACTTACCAAGAGGACCTTTGTTTTGCTGAATTCTGTAAAATAAATCTTTCATCTTTAAAAAAATTAAAATTAAACATATTCAATTTGATGAACAATATTCTTTTCTTTTTTATTAATAAAACTTTGATTGATCATCCATTCATCACTGTATATTTTACTCATATAACGCGATCCGTGATCAGGAAATATAAGTACAACATTACAACTCTCATTAAAATATTTCTTATTATTAAGTTGTAACAGTGCTTGATAAACTGCGCCTGATGTGTAACCAACAAAAATTCCTTCATTTTTTGTAACTAATCTGGCTGAGTTAGCACTAGATTTGTCAGTAACTTTTATAAATCTGTCGATTACTGAAAAATCTGTGGCTGAAGGGATTAAATTTTTTCCTAAACCTTCGATTTTGTATGGATAAATTTCATTTTTATCAAATTTTCCAGTTTCATGATACTTTTTTAATACAGAACCATATGCATCAACTCCAATGACTTTTATATCAGCATTCTTTTCTTTTAAAAACTTTGCCGAACCAGTAAGTGTTCCTCCTGTTCCACTAGAACCAATTAAATGAGTAATTGTTCCATTTGTTTGATTCCATATTTCTGGTCCGGTAGTTTTATAATGTGCTATTCTATTCAAATCATTAAAATATTGATTTACATATAATGAATTTGGAGTTTCTAAATTAATTTTTTTTGCAACTTCATAGTATGACCTTGGATCTTCTGGAGAGACATTTGAAGGGCAGACATATACTTTGGCTCCCATTGATTGGAGCATATTTATTTTATCTTTAGATGACTTCGAGCTTACTGCTAAAATACAATTATATCCTCTGACTAGTGAAACCATTGCAAGGCTAAATCCAGTATTGCCTGAGGTTGTCTCGATAATTGTACTTCCTGATTTAATTAACCCTTGTTTTTCTGCTTCATTGATTATATACAGTGCAATTCTATCTTTATTTGAATGACCAGGATTATAACCTTCCCATTTAGCAAAATAATTTCCTGGAAAATTAGAAACGATTTTATTCAGTTTGATCAAAGGTGTATTTCCAACCAGTTCAAGAATATTATTATGTATAATCAAACTTAAAAGTTTTAAAATATAATTGCCTGCAAATTTAATTAAAAATAGTTAATGACTTTGGTTTTCAATTTGTAATAAAAATGCATATTTTTTTGCTATCTCTTTAATAGCATTATACCTTCCTGAAGGACCACCATGACCAGTTTTCATATCTGTTATTAAATAGATTAATTTAGAATTAGTTTTTAATTCTCGAATTTTTGCAACCCATTTAGCTGGCTCCCAATATTGAACTTGAGAATCATGGATACCAGTTGTAACTAACATATTTGGATATTCTTGTTCATTAACCTGATCATATGGTGAATATGAATTTATATAGTTGTAGAATTCTAAAATATTTGGGTTCCCCCATTCGTCATATTCTCCAGTAGTCAAAGGAATACTTTCATCCAACATTGTGTTAACAACATCAACAAATGGAACATCAGCAATTATTCCGTTATAGAGATTACTATTTGTATTAATAATGACACCCATTAAGAGTCCTCCTGCAGATCCTCCATAAGCATAAAGATGTTTAGATGAAGTATATGCTTCTTCTATTAAAAAATAAGAACACGAAATAAAATCTTTAAAAGTATTTTTTTTGTTTAGTAATTTTCCTTCTTCATACCAAGCGCGTCCTAAATAATCCCCACCCCTTACATGGCAAATTGCGTAAATAAAACCTCTATCTAATAAACTTAGTAAAGAAGTTGAGAATGATGGATCTATAGTATATCCATAAGATCCGTAGGCATATTGTAATAGTGGTGTTGAAGATGAAATTTTAGTTTTTTTGTTGTAAACAAGTGAGATTGGGATTTTTGTACCATCGTTGGCATTTGCCCATATTCTTTTTTCGATATAATTATTTGATTTAAAATTCTTATCCTTAACTAGCTGGGTTTTTAATATTTTTATTTTTTTTGATTTCATATCAAACTCAATAACAGAATTAGGTGTTGATAGTGAATTATATTTATATCTTATTTTATTTGTCTGAAAATTAGGATTGTGTAAAGAATAAATATTGTAAGTTTCACCTTTAACTGGTATAGAATAACTTTTTTTGTTGCTCCATGAATGAATAACCAATTTATTTAAACCATTTGATCTTTCCAAAGTGACCCAATAATTTTCAAATAAATCTAATTCTTGAAGTAACACATCATCTCTATGATCTAAAAAATTAATCCAATTTGTTAAACTAGTTTTATTTTCAGGAGTTTTAATCAATTTATAGTTAAATGAATTACCATGATTTGTGATTATAAAAAAAAACTTGTCGTAATGATAAACATCATATTCAAGACCAGTAATTCTTTTTTGAATTAATTTAAATTTTTTTTTGGGTGAATTTGCGATTAAATATTGATACTCAGTTGTTTTTGTACTATGAGATGAAATAAAAATATATTTATTAGATTTTGATTTACTTATCCCGACAGAAAATGTATCATCAACTTCAAAATAAATTAAATTATTCTTTTTATAAGGGTTTTTTAAGTCAAGAAGGTGAACAGAATCTGATCTTAATGTCAACTCATCTTTTTTTACATAATATAAATGTTGACTATCATTAGCCCAGACTGATGATCCATTAGCATTTGATATATTTGTTTCTAAAATTGAATTATCCAATAAATCTTTTATAAAAATTTTATATTTCCTTCTAGATTTAGTATCAACAGAAAA
>MDTC01271792.1_pt1 | contig 10174 bp, 9 predicted proteins | sample 811181 | NCBI WGS metagenome assembly MDTC01 (sample SAMN05326644, study PRJNA326480) | marine metagenome | isolation source: seawater | place: Pacific Ocean: North | collected 2011
ATATCATCCTGATAAAAACCTCGGTAGTAAAAAATTTGAAGATAAACTAAAAAAAATTACTTTAGCTTATAGTCAATTAAAATTAACAATAGGAAAAAAATAATGCCCGCTAATCTTGGTATGCAAAAACCTGATATTAAAATCTCAGTAAAACAAAGTTTTGGCATAGATACAGAAATGCAAATTGATGGGTTTGCAAAGAAAAATGAGTATGTGCCAAGAATAGATCAAGATTATAAATTTGATCGAGACACAACTCTAGCAATTTTATCTGGATTTGCTTTTAATAAAAGAGTTTTAATTCAGGGATATCATGGTACTGGAAAATCAACTCACATAGAACAAGTTGCGGCTAGACTTAACTGGCCGTGTATTAGAGTAAATTTAGATAGTCATATAAGCAGAATAGATTTAATTGGAAAAGATGCAATAATTTTAAAAGACGGAAAACAAATAACAGAATTTCAAGAAGGTATTTTACCTTGGTCAATTCAAAATCCTGTAGCTTTAGTTTTTGATGAATATGATGCAGGAAGACCTGACGTTATGTTTGTTATTCAGCGAGTATTAGAAAGTGAAGGAAATTTTACACTTCTAGATAAAAAGAAAGTCATTGAGCAGAATGATTACTTTAGAATGTTTGCTACGACTAATACTGTGGGATTGGGAGATACCACTGGACTTTACCATGGAACACAACAAATAAACCAAGGTCAAATGGATAGATGGAATATAGTAACTACTTTAAATTACCTATCTTTTGATAAAGAATTAGAAATTATTTTAGCAAAAAATAAAAATTTCGACAATAAAGATGGCAAAGAAACAATTTCAAATATGATTAAAGTGGCAGATCTGACTAGAAAGGGATTTATTAATGGTGATATTTCGACTGTAATGAGTCCAAGGACTGTTTTACATTGGGCTGATAATACAAATATATTTAAAGATCATGGGTATGCATTTAGAGTAACATTTTTAAATAAGTGTGATGATTTGGAAAAAAAAATAATTTCTGAATATTATCAACGTTGCTTTGGTGAAGATTTACCTGAGTCTTCTGTAAATGTTACCATTACTTAGAATGGAAAAAAAAGAAAACTATTTACAAGATTTTAAAACAGCAATCATTTCAACAGTAAAATCTTTATCTAACTCCGATGAAGTTGAAGTTACCTTTGGAGGCAAAAGTTCAGATAAAGAAAAAATTACTGTTAGACTTCCTGAATTAGAAGCAAGTAATGATAAAATAAATTTTACAAAAGTAAGAGCAGTCGCTGATTCAGAGGCGCTTAAAATAAGATACAGCAATGAGGAAACTTTTAAAAAATTTGAACCTGCTGGAAATATCTCTAAAAAACTTTATTCAATAGCTGAGCAAATAAGATATGAAAAAATAGGCTCTTCAAAATTTAAAGGAATTAAAGAAAATATTCACTCTTACTACAACAAAAGGCTGGATAACTTAGATTTAACTAAAACTGAAAATAAAATTATTGAAGCTTTTGAAAATTATTTGCGTGTAAATATACTTGGTTTAAAAAATAAAAAAAATATAGAAAAAGAGTTTAAATCTTTTAAAAAAAATTTTGATAGTGCTTTTAAATCTAAATTATTAAAAGTTGGCGAAAATTTGGGAGAACAACATAAATTTAACTCTTTAATTTCTTCAATAATAGAAGATATGGATATTGATGAAACAAATGATCAAGACCCAAAAAATCACGAAAATGAGGAAAAATTAGACAATAAAAATAGTAGTGATAAAAATGAACAAAAAACTAAAGACAAGGATGATGAAAATCAAGAAATGTCGATTGATACAAGCGCACCAGATGTAGAAAATTATGCAAAAGAAACGGATGATGAAGGAAAAGATGTAGAAATAGAAGATACCTCAAACCCTATCGATGGCCAGCGAAAAATTAATTCTAATTTTGGTGATAAAAAATATAAAGCATACACTGAAGAATTCGATGAAGTTATAAAGGCAGAAGAACTTGAAAATGAGGAGGAATTAAATAGATTAAGAAAAATCTTAGACCAACAACTTCTTCAACTAAAAAGCTTCATATCAAAACTAGCTAATAAATTACAAAGAAAACTTTTGGCAAAACAAAATAGATCTTGGAATTTTGATTTAGAAGAAGGATTGCTAGATACTTCTAAACTAACAAGAATCATAATAGACCCTTTCAATTCACTCTCTTTTAAAAAAGAGAAAGACATGGAATTCAAAGATACTTTAGTTACTATTTTAATAGATAATTCTGGATCGATGAGAGGAAAACCGATTTCTGTAGCAGCTACTTGTGCTGATATTTTATCGAGAACTTTAGAAAGATGTTCAGTAAAAGTAGAAATTTTAGGATTTACTACTAAACATTGGAAAGGTGGATCCAGTAGAGAAAAATGGTTAAAAAATGAAAAACCTTCATTTCCAGGAAGACTAAATGATTTGAGGCACATAATTTATAAATCAGCTGATACTCCTTGGAGGCAAGCAAAAAACAACATGGGCTTAATGTTAAAAGAAGGTTTGCTTAAAGAGAATATAGATGGTGAAGCTTTAAAATGGGCATGTACAAAAATGACGAAAAGAAAAGAGGAAAGAAAAATATTAATGGTCATATCAGATGGAGCACCAGTAGACGATTCTTCACTTTCGACAAACTCTAGTGATTATTTAGAAACTAATTTAAAGAAAGTAGTTAAATGGATTGAAGGTAACACTGCAATTGAGTTACTGGCTATTGGTATAGGTCACGATGTTACGAGATACTATAAAAGAGCAATTAAAATTGCAGATGTTCAAGATCTTGGCGACACAATGATTAATGAGCTTACAGATTTATTTTCTGAAAGTAAAAAAAGAAATACTATTCATTAAATAGAAAAAACTTTTTTTCTATGAGAAGCATCCTTCACAGTTTTTAATAATAACCTAAAAGGAACAAGCATTGTCAAAGCTATTAGTATTTTTACCATCAGATCACCTAGAGCTAGTGAAAACCATGGAATATCTGTTTGGTAAAAAGAAATTGAGAAAAACAAAAAAGTATCTACGACTGAACCTATTAAAGATGAAATTAAAGGTGGGACAAACCAATTTTTATTTTTTCTCAATTTATCAAAAATTTGTACATCTAAACTTTGAGCCACTAAAAAGGCTGTTCCCGAACCAATAGCAATTCTAACAGAAATGATATCAGAGTAATTAGTTGAAACTAAAAAAGTTAGTAAAACTCCAATAATAAAACCTATATAGATTATTTTTTTTGCAACATTTTTCCCAAAAGCTCTATTAGCTAAATCAGTAATTAAAAATGTAATAGGATAACTAAATGCTCCATAAGTTAAGATATCTTGAAGCCCGTAATATTTTATAGGAAATTGGACTAAATAATTTGAAGCAATTACGATTATACCCATCATAAAAGCTAACGTTATAAATAATTTATTATTCAAGCTCTTCATTTAATTATTAAGCTTTAATTGATAAAGAAATTTTTAATTTTTGTGCTTTTTTTGAAAGGTTTTTATTTTTTGCATTTTTTAAAAATTTATCTAGACCACCTTTGAAATCAACAGTTCGAAGTGCTGCGTTCGAAACACTTAATTTAATACTTTTTTTTAAAATATCACTCTTGAATGTTACTTTTTTTAGATTTGGCAAAAACCTTCTCTTGGTCTTATTGTTAGAGTGACTAACATTGTGACCTTTTAATGGAGAAACACCTGTAAGCTCGCATCTTTTAGACATAAATTAATTTTCTGATAGTTGTATAAGACCTGATTTATAAATGGTCAAGTATTAATTCCTACTGCTTCATTAATACTTGAAATTTTTTCCTTTTTTAAAATTGAAATCAAGTCTTTTTTAATTTCTTTCACAATTGCAGGTCCTTTATAAATCATTCCAGTATAAAGTTGAATAGCACTCGCGCCTGACGATATTTTTTCAAAAGCACTTTCTCCAGAATCAACGCCGCCGACCCCAATAATAGGAATTTTTTTCTTCGTATGTCTATAAAATTTTTTAATCATTATGGTCGATAATTTTTTTAAGGGAAGACCAGATAAACCACCCTCCTCATTTTTTTTTAAATCATTTAAATTTTCTCTATTACTATTTGATGTATTTGAAACAATAATTCCATCAACTTTAAACTTTAAAATTAACTCCATAATATTATCTATATCTTTATCACTTATATCTGGAGAAATTTTTATTAATAATGGTTTATTAATTTTATTATCTTTTTTAAATTTGTTAATTTTTGTTAACAATGAAAACATTGTATCTTTTTGGTGGAAATCTCTCAAACCTTCAGTATTAGGAGATGAGATATTAATTGTTATGTAACTCGCTAAATTATGAATCTTTTCTAAACAAGTAGTAAAATCATTTATTTTATCTTTTGTATCTTTATTAGGACCTATATTTATTCCTAAAATTCCTTTAGGAGGACTTCGAAGAATTCTTTTTATTATAACTTCTAAACCATGATTGTTAAATCCTAATCTATTTATTAACCCTTTATCTTTTTCTAAACGAAAAATTCTTGGTTTTTGATTACCAAGCTGTCTTCGTGGAGTCACTGTTCCTACTTCAATGAAACCAAAGCCAAATTTAAATAATGAGTTATATACTTCTGCACTTTTATCGAATCCTGCGGCTAAACCTATTGGATTTTTAATATTTATGCCGAATAATCTTGTTTCTAGAATTTCTTCTCCATCTACTTTAAAAAAGGCTTCAGGTATCAAATTAAATTTTAAAGACTTAATAGCTAAATCATGTGCAACTTCTGGATCTAAATTAAAAATATATGGTCTTAAAACTGAAAACATTTTGCTACCTTATTTTTTCCTCAATTAAATTTATTGTTTCTTTAACGCCGAAGAAGCTTATAAAAAAACCCATTCTTGGTCCATCAGCTTCTCCAAATAAAACTTCGTAGATTAATATAAACCAATCTCTTAGATTTTTTTCATACCCATTTTCCTTTCCTACAGAATAAACAACAGTTTGAATTTCTTCGGGTTTGGTATTTTGTGAAATTAAACTAAGTTTTTTAATTAAATTTTTAAACGCTTTTTTTTCACTTTCATTTGGACGCTTATACTTTTTATTTGGTTCAACTTTATCTTTAAAATAATTCAACGCAAATTCAGTTAAACAATCTAAAATTGGATAGTTTTCAGGCTTTATATCTTTATGAAATTTATTAATAAATTTCCATAAAATTTTTTTATCTCTTGCGTTGCTTGATCCTACTAAGTTTAAAAGCATAGAAAACGGCATCACGATTTTTTCTTTAGGTGGTTTTCCATTATGCACATGCCAGACTGGATTTAAAATTTGTTCAGAGTTTTTTTGAGTATGAAATTTTTCTATATTTGTAAGATATTCATCTACTGTTTTTGGAACTACCTCGGCATAAAGTTTTTTAGCTCTTTTGGGATTAGGATACATATATAAAGAAAGACTCTCAGGCGAAGCGTATCTTAGCCACTGATCTATAGAAATTCCATTTCCTTTAGACTTAGAAATTTTTTCTCCTTTCTCATCCAAAAATAATTCGTAAGCAAAGCCATCAGGAGGTCTTTTGCCCAAAACTTTACAGATTTTATTTGATAGGATTGCACTTTCCGTCAAATCTTTTCCGTACATTTCAAAATCAACATCAAATGTAAACCACCTCATTGCCCAGTCTACCTTCCATTGTAACTTACACAATCCATTGATGATCTCAGTTTCTATTTTTTTTCCATTGTTATCGAAAACAATTTTTCCTTTTTTTTGATTCATTTCGATCATAGGTATCTCTAAAACTTTTCCTGTATCAGGACATAAAGGTAAAAAAGGACAGTAAGTTTTACGTCTTTCATTTCCTAAAGTTGGTAAGATAATATTCATTATATCGTCATATTTTTCTAAAACTCTGTGTAATGATTCGTTAAAAATACCTTTCTTGTAATTTTCTGTTGAGCTTTTAAAAATAAAATCGAACTTAAATTTTGTTAAAAATTTTTTTAACATTTCATTATTATGTTCTCCAAAGCTATTAAATTTTTCAAAGGGGTCAGGAATGCTTGTTAGTGGTTTACCTAAATTGTCATTAAGAATTTTTTCATTTGGTATATTGTCTGGAACTTTTCTTAGACCATCCATATCGTCTGAAAAAGTTATTAGTTCACAATCAAATTTTTCTATGTGTTTTAAAGCATTTATCATCATTGAAGTTCTAGCTACCTCTCCAAATGTGCCTATATGAGGTAATCCACTAGGCCCATAACCTGTTTGAAAGATTATTTTTTTTTTCTCTTTAATTAAATCTTTTCTATTTTTTAAAAGCTTTCTTATTTCAACAAAAGGCCACGAAGAAGTTGATTGAATTAAGTCTTTATCAAGCATAAGTATGGTTTATAAAATTTTATATATAAAATACAGTTATAAATACAACATATTCAGTTGAATTTTATAACTATTTAAATAGTCTCACTTTTAATGGCAACAAACAAAACAGTTTTTTTTATAATAGGTATCCTCTTAGTGATTTTGGGGGCATTTATGCTTTTGCCTTACGTTGCGCAATTAATTTATTTGGAGAACAGTCACAGCTTTTTATCTTCTGCTTTTATTACAATGTTTATTGGCGTTTTATTTATTTTAACCAATCTTGATCACGAGTTTTATTTAAATCTACAACAAACATTTCTTTTCTCAGTACTAGCATGGGTTGCTGTTGCGATATTTGGAAGTATACCATTCATTTTTTCAACTCTAAATTTGTCAATTAGTGATGCTTTTTTTGAAAGTATGTCAGGGATAACAACAACGGGATCAACTGTGATAAGTGACTTAGATAATAGCCCAAAAAGTATTTTGTTATGGCGAGCAATAATGCAGTGGTTAGGCGGTATTGGTATTATAGTTATGGCAATTACTGTTTTGCCACTACTAAAAGTAGGAGGTATGCAATTATTTAAAATGGAAGGCTCAGACAACACAGAAAAAATTTTACCGAGAACAGCTGAGGTTGCGTCAATTATAATTTTAACTTATCTAACTCTTACATTTTTATGTAGTTATTTTTATTGGATATTTGGTATGAACTTATTTGATAGTGTAGCACATGCGATGACAACTATTGCTACTGGAGGTTTCTCAACACATAACGACTCGATAGGTTTTTTTCAGAACTCAAACATTGAAATAGTTTCTACTATTTTTATCATTTCTGGGAGTATACCTTTTATAGCTTATCTAAAATTTTTAAAAGGAAATAAGAAAATTTTTTTCCAAGATGTTCAAATTAAGGGTCTTATTTACTTGTTGGTCTTTTCTGTAATAATCATGTTTTTATATTTGCTATTTAATAGCCACGAAAGCTCATTCTTAGATAAAGTTAGAATTTCATCATTCAACGTAGTTTCTATTTTATCAGGCACTGGTTACGTTACGACTGACTTTAGTTCATGGGGAAAATTTTCAATTATATTTTTTTTATTTTTAATGTTTATTGGTGGTTGTGCAGGCTCAACAACATGCGGTATAAAAATTTTCAGAATGCAAATGTTGTTTATTTTTCTGGGAAATCAAATTAAAAAAGTAATTTATCCCAATAGTGTATTTATAGTTAAATACAATAATCAAAAAATTTCTGATGATTTTATAAATTCTGTTATAGTTTTTATATTCTCATACTTATTATTATTTATGCTTTTGGCAATGCTTCTATCTTTAACTGGTCTTGATTTTTTATCAGCGGTTTCAGGTGCAGCTACTTCTATATCAAACGTTGGTCCAGGACTTGGGGAGATGATTGGACCTAATGGAAATTTTAAAGATATTTCAGAAATTTCTAAATGGTTTTTAACTTTTGGAATGCTTCTTGGAAGACTTGAACTATTTGCAGTATTAGTTCTATTCTTTCCATCATTTTGGAGAAATTAATTGCAAAAATTTGAAAACATAAAACTGTATCTAGACAAGCGGATGAAAAGAATTTTTTTATTTGGCTTCATAAGTGGTTTTCCGTGGGTTTTGATTGGAAGCGCTTTAAGTCTTTGGTTAAAAGAGAATGATCTTAGTCGAAGCACAATAGGATGGGCAGGATTAATTTTTGGCGTTTATGCAATTAATTTTTTATGGGCTCCTTTAATAGATAGAATTAAAATTCCTTACCTAACTAATAAAATTGGACATAGAAAATCTTGGATTATTTCAATGCAAAGCTTAATTTTTCTATCTCTCTTATCTTGGAGTTTTTTAAATCCAAATGAAAATCTCTTTCTAATAATAGCTGTTGGACTCGGCATTGCAATTTCTTCTGCTACACAAGATATTACTATTGATGCATTGAGAATTGAGCAGATTGGTGAAGATGAGGGAAAAACAATGGCAGCAGCAGCTGCAATACAAGTTGTTGGTTGGTGGACCGGATACAAAATTGGAGGAGTAATATCATTAATGTCAGCTGAACTCTTTCAGCAAAAAGGAATTGAAAATTATTGGCAAATGTCATTTGTTCTTTTGGCTTTAATTGTTGTTATTTCAAGTATTGCTTTGCTATTTGTACCTGAAAAAAACTCTACCCTTAGAGTATCTTTACAACAACAAAATGATCAGAGGATACTTGATAAATTTAAAATTAAAAACAAACTATCTCAAATTTTAACTTGGGTATATGGCACAATATTTAATCCACTTGTAAGTTTTTTTAAAAAAAATTCTTTTAGTGTGGCTGTAGGACTTTTAAGTTTTATTTTTTTATTTAAAATTGGAGAAGCTTTTCTTGGCAGAATGTCAATAATTTTTTATAAAGAAATTGGATTTTCAAAAACTGATATTGCTCTTTATTCTAAAGGTATCGGTTGGATCACGACAATTACTTTTACATTACTTGGAGGTCTTTTTGCAATTAGAATGGGATTGTTAAAAGCAATGTTTGTTTCAGGAATAGTAATGGCTTTAACGAATTTAATGTTTTCTGTATTGGCTTGGGTTGGTAATTCTGAAATCTTATTTGCATTTACTGTCTTACTTGATGACTTGGCAGCGGCTTTTGCTACAGTAGCATTTGTTGCGTTTATTTCTGCACTGGTAGATAGAACTTATACTGCCACACAATTTGCATTATTGGCATCGATCGGCACAGCAGGCAGAACACTATTTGCATCTTCCTCGGGTAGTTTGGTGGATTGGCTGAATGGAGATTGGGGAATATTTTTTATAATCACTGCAGTAATGGTGATACCATCATTATTGTGTTTGTGGGCAATAAGAAACAAATTAAAGATAAATGAGTAAAATTTTTACAAATATATATTCACTTATTAATATTCATAAAAAACCTTCTTTAAAATCTGAGATTGTCACTCAAATGATTTATGGAGATAGTTTTGAGATAATGAATAAACAGAAGAAATGGACAAAAATTAAAATTAAAGAGGATAACTATAAAGGTTACATTAAAAATAGAAAATTTAAAACTTTCATTAAACCATCCCATAAAATAGATCGACTAAATGCAAAAGTCTATAAATTGCCTAACAAAAAGAAAAAAATAGCAGAACTTACATTTGGTTCAAAAATAAAAATATTAGATAAAAAATCTAATTTTTTTAGATTTGAAAAAGGTTGGATAAATCAAAAAGAATTAAAGCCAATTAAATATAGGGAAAAAGATCCATTTAAAAAAATTAAAATTTTTAAAAAAATAAAATATAAGTGGGGAGGAAAATCTTTTTTGGGATTAGATTGCTCTGCGTTAGTTCAAATTTTTTTAAATTTTAATAGCAGGTATTGTCCAAGAGATGCAAAAGACCAAGTAAAATATTTTAAGAAAAATATAAAACTGAAAAATATTAAGAAAAATGACATAATTTTTTGGAAAGGTCATGTAGCAGTTGCTTTATCAAAAAAAAAACTAATTCATGCATACGGTCCTATGAAAAAAACAGTAATAATGGGTATCGATCAAACGATAAAAAGAATACAGAAAACTGCAAATCTTAAAGTGATTGGGATTAAGAGAATATAAGGCGGAGGTGGCTTTAGTCTCCCTCCACCACCTCAAGTTCAATTTAATAGATTCGCAAATTTTATTTAAGACTCTTTTTGGTTGTGTGGATATTAAAATGGCGGAGAGAGAGGGATTCGAAC
>MDTC01184121.1_pt1 | contig 10172 bp, 8 predicted proteins | sample 811181 | NCBI WGS metagenome assembly MDTC01 (sample SAMN05326644, study PRJNA326480) | marine metagenome | isolation source: seawater | place: Pacific Ocean: North | collected 2011
CGAGTTACTGCGGCAGTCGCATAGCCTGGCCATTGCGCTGGATTGCTAATCCAGTGGTGTTTCACCTCGGGAGTTCAAATCTCCCCTGCCGCGCCATCCTCAGTCAAAGAAATCTTCGAATTCATCAGCAGTAATACGTGCTCCAGATTGCCGGTTTCGTGCCTTCATAATTCGGGATAATCGCTTTCTCTTTTTGATAAGAATTGGCAATGAAATCATGCTAATGACGAGCGTTAATAATGCAATAATTCCAGTTGTTTGGAATTCATCAACTTCCATGTAGTCGGTTAGAGTACCGAGCCATTCAACGCCAAGTGGCGGCTCAGGTTCTGGAGGAGGGATTGGGATTAGGTGCTGATTGTAGTCCCACCATTGGTCTTGAATCACGACTCGGATTGTATTTACTGGATAATCAACTTCAAGCAATTGGTTGCCAACAGAATCGACAGGTGCTAAGACATAGTATAACGTTCTCCATGGCCGAATATTGTCATCGTCAATCCCACTTTGGTTGTAGTAGCCGGTTTCTCCTTCTGCTCCAGTTAGACCTGATTCTACAGGTGTAAGGAAACTCAAATCAATGCCATCAGGTTGTTGATCGGTTTGATAGAGGTTCCAAGTCACGTTACCCGATGTTTCTTGTTCTGGCCAAACCCAACTCATGTTCAAATCATAACACATTGACCAATCGTTTTCAATTTTATAGCACTCACTGTCATTGGTGAAGGTGACAGAATGCTGAAGATTGGAGACTGCTTTTTCTGGTGGAATAGCATCACCACAGAATGCGACCGGTTGTCCAAAATCATCTCTCGATATCTCAATATGAAGGAAATCAGGTGTGCCTTCGCGATTTGCAGGCATGATGGCATATGACGCACAGGTATTGGTTTCAAGCGGTGTAGGGTCAATCCACGAATTGGTGCTCGTATCCAAAGCGGCAACCAGTGTATTAATGGTCAACGTTTCCCAGATAATTTCGTTGAAGTCAGGATAGGGTGATGGGAAAATAGTTCCCGCATTGTTTTGGATGGTGAGTTTGTAAATCATCCACGAACCTATGTACTGGTTTTCAGTATCTCCGGTCGGATTCCATTGAAGTTCAATGCTACCGCCTTGAAGTTGTTCAAATTCAATTTCACCCATACTGATGTTTGCAGGAGGTGAGTTTCCGATAATGAGAATTACACCGTTTTGGTAGAGTGTTACATCAAAGGAATGGTCAAGATTCTTGGTATATTCATCGAACGTAGTCCAAATATTGTCTTCAAGAGAGGGGAGGTATCGAATCTCTACGGTCTCAAGTGGTATGTTGGACGGCAAGAGGGCAGAGGTATTGAGGTGGATGTCCATATGGTCCATCCCTGTATTGCTTGAGTCGTCTTCACTTGACAGCACTTCAAAAGAAAGGAGAAGCAAAGGCTCTCTTCCTTCTCCAATTCCATATTGTGTACCGAGGACAGGTAAAATCGATTGATAGTTGAGGTAAGAAAGCGAGCGAGTTACTGCTTGTCCGGTGAAATAAGGTTCGTTATCAAGGTCAACATAATTGTAAAGCGTAATCTCTTTGTGAACTGATTCAAGCACACCGAAGTTATCCGTGACTCTCAAGGTAATGGTGTGGTCGCCAAGTCCAAGAACGGATCCAGATATGTTGAGCAATTGGCCATACCCGAGACTGATGATTCCAGATACCCACCACGAATAGTTGAGTGGCGCAGCGGCAGTAGTACCTGTTCGAGCGACCATTTCGATGTATTCTCCAGTCGTGTATGTGCCAAGCGGGTTGCTCTGAACAATAACAGCGTTGATATCTCCTGCGATAACATCGGTTTGTTCACTGAGGCTGTTATCACCCATCTTTGCATCAGAACCTTCTGCGAATGTGACAGGCACACTGATTGTCAATGTACGCCCAGCTCCGACGATGGTGAGGTTGAACATACACACTTCAGAATCACCTGGCTTGAAATCACTCAAAACGCACTGCGTTTCATCTTCAACATCACCAATCGGGTCGTAGACCTGGAAAGAAATGATTACATTAGCAATCGTCAAGTTCCCTTTGTTGGAAATTGTTGAATGCACCATGTTTTCTCCGAAGTAATAATCGCTTGATGACGAATCATGGCCTGGAGCCATTGATGTTGCTTGTAAATCGATTGTATCGTCAAAAATAACGGTAATTTGCGACAGGTCATTTTGAGCATTTAGATCTGAATATGGGGTGCCTGTACTGCTGAACATGCCCCAAAGAAGGGTAAACGTTCCTTGAGAAGAGTGAGAAAATGCTGGCATGGCTCGTGAGAATGAGGAAACTCCACCCCAGGATGGTAGATTCGAGACATTGGTGTACGATTCTGCGAGAAGCATTGTTTCACCTTCATTCCAGAGCTGCCATCCGAGTTCAGCAACAAAGTTACATGTGCCACAAGCAGTGACTGAACCAACGATTTGCATATCGTAATCGATGTTTGTATTGAGGATGGATTTACCTCCGTAAACAGCGAGGTTCGAGAGCGTGCTGGTTGGGTCATAGGCTGTATCTACGGCAAGGTCGACAAAGGACCTTGTTAGATTGACTTGGAATGTGAGTGTGTCATCACTTGGGTCTTGGTCTTGCAAATCAAAAGCATAAACGATTGTAAATGTCCCTTCATCTCCTGAAGGATTCCAAGAAGTTGATGAAGTGAAGTCGGTAATTGTCCCCGGATATACGATCGGTAAAGAGAAACTTCCCCGTTCATCGTAATTTGATTTACAGACTGCTGTATCGATTACGCCTTCACAAGCATACCACCATAACACACGGTTGGAAATTGATTGAAGTCCTTCATTCTCAAGAGTCAAATTGAAAGAAATAGGGTCCCATGAAGAGAGCCAAGCATCTTCGAGTGGTGAATTGGAGGCTTTTAGCGATAAATCTCCAGGTTCTACTGCTGCGACGCTTGGTAGAGTCAAAAGCCCGGTAAAGGATGCGATGAGGAGCAGGAATACCAGTGAAATACTTCCGCATTTCCGCCTCGAATCACGTGGAGCATAGCGCGACATTAACAGGTGCCTCTCATCGGGGCTTCAAAGACTCATCGCCCCCGAAGGGGGCATAGTTGCGATAATTTGATGATTTGCACCAACTCCATGCGGCAACCTCTTCAATCGCCGAACATTACCGTTGTTCATGCGCGATGGGAGGGTTTGTTCTCTAAAAAGAGACGATAACGCTCTCACGGCGGTGATCGAATTCCTTTCAGCGTTTACTTTATTCCTCATGATCCTCACTGCGTTTTTGTCGCTTGCTCAACTGCAAATGGGATCCAATGACCCGAACGTTGACCGGATTGACCGTTCTGCAGTTCAGGGGCTCGACCGTTTGACTTCTGACGGGGGATGGTTCGTTCCGATGGGTTCCGAAGGTCTTGATTATGCAAATTCAACTTCAGAATGGCACCTTCACGATGCTGTTCAACTCGATGACGGAAGGGTTCAAACAGGTTTGGTTAAAGATGGAATTCTTGACCATCAACGAATCGCTGCCTTGCATAATGTTTCCGAAGAAAACATGGCTTTAGGGCTTGGGCTTGATGAGGGCTATACTCTGTATTTATCCATTGAAGTCATCGAATCACAGAACACGTCACGGATTGGTTTTGAACTCTTTTCCGGTGGCACAGAGCGCTCTTCAGCCCCATCGTCTTCAAACGCTCACAGACAATTTTCTCAAGAGGGTGAAATTCTTCAAGTAATTTTTGAAGTCCACAAGGGTGGAAAGAAAAACAATGACTTGCATTTGACTGAGATTATGGTTCGTCCAATTTCCTCTGGACCCGAGTGGATTGAAATCTATAATCCGAATGACTTCGCTCTTTCTCTGCGCGGATGGTCGCTCAACCACACCTCCGCTTCAAGCGCGAATAATCTCCTTTTGAAAGAGGGTGTGATTTCAGGCCATTCGACGATTCTGTTGTCAGGTGACTCACTCTCTCAGGACTCAGGTAATGCTTCACAAGTCATTGACTTGTCTCAAGAGTCTTTCCTTGGTGTTGGTTCAATCAATCTTCTTGCCGATGGCAGAGGCACCCTTTCGTTGCGTTATACGCAAATCTACGAAGCACAACCGTATGATGTCATGGTCGTTGAATGGGGTGGCGATACTGGCTTATTCATGTCCTTGGGTCAATCGTTGAGTGCGACTCGTACCCTTGACGGCATTGGTGCGAATTGGGACGTCGAGGCAAACCCTACACCAGGCGATTATCTTTGAAGCTCTCTTCAATAATTTTGGCCTCCATTTAGCGGATGCTTCATGAACCACTGGCCACTGGTCTGTACAGATTCCCATGCAGTCGACTTCAGTTTACACCCGTGACCGCTGTATAACCGGCATTCATGGATTGGATGAAATCCTTCGCGGAGGTATACCTCATGGCTCCACCGTGCTCGCTGCTGGAACTTGTGGATCTGGTAAGACTACCCTCGCCATGGAGTTTCTCGTTCGTGGAGCATTGGCAAAATTACCCGAATCATGCGCCCACTTTACGGCAACTGAACCATCGATTAAACTACTTGAAAACATCCGCCAATACGCCTTTTTTGATATGAAAATGGTCGATTCTGGAAAAATCAACGTGTTTGACATGGACGTTTTGTATTCATGGCTTGGATTAGATAAAGCATCTTTCGACCTTGACGACGTACACGCACTGATTAAAGCGATTATCAATATCGTGCATGAAATTGGAGCAACTCGTTTAGTGATTGACTCGGTCACTACTCTGTGTTACAAGATTAAGTCTGAACAATTAATCCGTGATTTCCTCTTTACGCTCGGAAAGAAATTGGCTTCGCTGGGATGCACGACTATTCTCATCTCTGAGATTACCTCAGCAACAGAGAACGCACACTGGTCTTCCTTCGGTGTTGAAGAAGCAATTGCTGATGGCATTATTGTCATGGGAGACGTTGAGCGAATGGGTCACTTGTTGCGATTCCTCCAAGTGGTCAAGATGCGAGGAACTTCTCACAGTCGTGCTAAACACGCCATTGAACTGACGCCATTAGGTGTCATGCTTACGCCAATGCTCAAGTGGGGCGCTCAGCATGATAAAACCAACAAAGTAGGTGCTTGAACATGTATTCAAACCTCACTCTTGATGACCGAATTGCTGAACAATTGGCAATCGATGTTAGCCTCAGCAGTGCAATTCAGGTTCGCTTTGGCAATTCGAATGCCTTCAATGTTACCGCCAGTACCTTGGTTCCTCTAATGAGAGACCATGAGATGGGCGGCGTATACATCTGCGCAAGTGTAGGTGCTGCAGAACGGATTGAGGAATTCAAATCTATCGGACTTTCAGACGAATATATTTCACGAATTCAATTTATTGATTTAGTTTCATCAGGTATCCTTGGTGGAACCGATGTAGAATATTCAAACATTCATTTTGTTGACAGCCCAATTATGCTTGAGTCGGTACTTCTTCGGACCTTGTATATCTTGCGCATGACAACATCTGTTCGCAATTTCGTATTTTTAGACAGCGTTAATGCATTGGCCATCTATAATGATGAGCGAATGCTTGCCGAATACCTTCACACATTCATCAACACATTCCGACAAAGAGAAGTTCTATCGGTTATTCTTAACGTTCCGGATCAGACTCCGCCATTGGTTCTTGCAAATCTTGACTTGTATTGTACTGACTTGATAGACAGAGGTCAAGTTTTGATTAATTGAGGTGTTCGAAATGGCTCGTAAAATTGAATTTGACCCTGAGGATGAAGAGTTCTTTGGTAAAGTGGGTTCGTTCGGCGTTCCGAAATTCGATAATGAAATGCACGGTGGAGTCCCTCGAGGATTCATGATGGTGGCTTTTACAGATACGGGTTCAGGAAGCGAATTATTCGCAAAGCAGTTCACTTCACCTGCCGAAGAGGCCGAAAATACATTGTATATTTCCACAAACGAAGGTCAACAAGAAATCATCCGCATTTTCCAAAAATACAGTTGGCCTCTTGACATTAGCGTTCGAACGATCGGTGAAGAATACAACTCCACTGTTCTTGAGCGCGAACTTCTCGCCAGCCGTTATCGGCTCGAAGGTTTCCGTCTTGACGATATCCGCCGCCTTGCTCAAACTCGATTTGTAGATGACAATACTCAAGATTATTTGACAGAAGTCACTAATGAAGTAATGGCACTCGGTCCTTACTTTAGAGCAGTCATTGACAGCTTGGATTTCTTCTTACAACGAGAAGATCCTTCTCGAGTGGTCGCAATGGTCCGTATGCTCCAAGCACACGCACAACTCAATCGTGGTTTGCTGTTGGTTTCCGTATCTACAAATGGACTTGACCCTATCGTTAAGCAAGAACTGGCGTCTATTGCCGACATGGTTCTTTCATTCCAAGTTCGAACGATAGGTACTGATTTTGAAACTTCAATGATTGTTTCGAAATTTCGAAATGCTCCTGAAAATTTGAAAATTCTTGTCTTCCGAGTTACTCCTGAAGAAGGAATTACTCCAGAAACCGTTGAACGTATCGCTTGATACACATCTTGCGAGTGCTGGATTGTGCTTGAGTTAGCGATGATTTTTTGGCGACATATCCAAAGAGGTCGGGTGTGACGAGACCTCATGGGCGACCGAGCAGCAACCGGCGGTTACGACCCTTCAGGTATCGATATCGATGCGTGGGAGAAACTAGAGTTGCAACTTGAAGAAACGATTCCGAACTATGACCGTGTCAATCGTTTGATGACTTTTGGCCAAGATAAGCGCTGGCGAAGAAACGTCAGAAACCATGCTACTCCTGGAATGAAAATTCTTGAAGTTGGATGCGGTCCTGGATCTTTTGCTGAAGACCTCGTTGGATTGGACGTCACCTGTCTCGACCCTTCCTCTGAGATGTTGAAGGTCGCCAAAAAACGGGTTGATGCAGCGCGAGCCAGTCGAGGTGAGCAGCCAGCCCATTACATCGAGGCCATTGCAGAATCCATTCCATGTGAAGAGAATACCTTTGACATGGTCTTCTGCCTTTTTTCATTCCGTGATTTCCAAGATAAGAGAAAAGGATTAACTGAGATACTTCGAGTTCTCAAACCCGGTGGACGTCTGGTGATTTGTGATGCTGGAAAAGCAAATTGGTTCCACGGTCTTGGTGGGCGAATTTGGATGGCAACTGTTGTTCAATGGATTGCCCGCTACGTGACCAAAGAGAAGAACCATCCATGGAAGGGCCTTGCAAATACATACACTCAATATGGCACAAATGGATATTATCGAAAGATGATGAAAGAAGTCGGATTCGATGATGTTCAAGGCCGACTTTTGTTGCCTTTTATGATGTCAAGTCGGTTTAGGGGCACGAAGCCAGAACAGAAGTGAAATCAAGCCATTGCGCTTTGTCAGCCCATTCTTTTGCCCCATTAGCCTCATAAACCTCTTGCCAGTGCGAAGAATATTGGTGGTTTACTTGGGTATGAAAGATGTCCTCCGAAAAATCAAAGAAGCCGAGCAGTCTGCTGAAAAGCGACTTTCCTCTGCTCAAACTGAATCCGGCAAGATTACTGCTGATGCGCGAAAAGAAGCCGCAGCGCTTGTAACCGGCGCAACTGAGGAGTCGGTTGCTGAAACACAAGCAACGCTTGATGCTGCTCGCACAAAAGCTGGAAAAGAAGCAGACGCTGTTCTCAAAGAAGGTGCAACTGAAATCAAATCAATTGAATCATCTGCATCCAGTCGAAAAGAAAAGGCAGTCAAGAACTTACTTGACGCAGTATCATCCCAGTGAGGCGTTTTCCATGTTTGCTACTTCTGAGATGTCCCGTCTTACAGTAGCAGGCTCTGTCGAAAAAATGGAAGAAGTTCTTCGCATGTGCACCGAACTTTCGTGCGTCCACATTCAAGAATACGGTCGCTTTGAAGACGGAATAAACGTTGGCAAATCGATGGATTCTGATGAGGCGAATGCAATCAGTAACTTGCTTGTTAAAGTTCAAGCGGTTTCTTCTTCAGTTCAAGCAATCAATACCGATGGCGCAATGTCGCACGCAGAAGTCTCAAAACTCGTTGAAGGTTTTGAAGAAAAAATCACCACGGCTCTCTCTTACATCGACACTATCCGGGATGCAGAGTCAACAATTTCCTCGTCCCAAGAACAACATCATGTCCTCAGTCGATTAGCGCCACTCGACCTCCCTCTCGAACTCATGAGTGGATATGGCGGCGTTGAAGTATTCGTGGGAGAAACCCGTAGAGCCTCGAAAGCAAACGAAGTCTTTTCAGAAATCCGTTCGGAAATCGAACTTCATGCCGCTGGTGGCTTGATTGCAGTAGCATGCCGCCCTGAACACTCTGCTGAAGTTCAAATCGGTATGGCCGAACTTGGCTCTAAACCCGTTCAAATCCCTGCTGGTGAAGGTTCACCAGCTGAAAAGGCAAAAGCACTCGCCGAGGAAATCACCAGTTTGGAATCAAAGATTACTGAAACCCAAGACGATCTTGATGCATGGGCAGTTGAAAACGGCCGAAATCTGGTTGCGGTTGAAGAATACCTTGTTCGCGAGGCTGCAATTTTTACTGCTCCAACATTGATGGCAGTGAGTAATCAGGCATTCGCATTGGATGGTTGGGTTCCTACCGACCAGGCTGATGCAGTCCAATCTCGATTGTCGAAGGTCGCCTCTCACGTCAGTATCGAAGCCTATGAAGGCGGACATCACCACCATGAAGAGCATGCAGACGAAGGCCATTCCGACCCTGAAGAATTGGTTATGCTTTCCAACTATCTGCAAAAATCGAATCAAACGATTTTCCAGTTCTTTAAAGCGATTGATTTGGATGATTCAGGCCTTATTGACTGTTATGAATTCCAACAGTCGCTCAAGAATGCAGATATTGCCAACCTTCCACCATGGGAAATGGGTAAACTCGTTTCCGCAGTCGATCTTGACGGTGATGGTAAAATCAACCTTCCCGAACTCGATATTTCTCTTACTCGAATCCGCAATGCTCCATCTCATGACCACCATCCAGAGCCAGAGCCTCCGATTCAATACACAAACGGTTCAACCTCTGAACCGTTTGAATTGATGGTTGATTTGGTTGGGCGTCCAAAATACGGAACTTTCGACCCTACTATGCTCATGATGATGACGTTCCCATTCATCTACGGCATGATTTTGGGAGACTGGGGCTACGGTATTGTCCTCTTGCTGTTGGCAGGATGGCTAGGTAGCAAAGCCTTCGCAGTTGACCCTATGGCTCAAAAAGGACTTACCATTTTGCGATGGATGGGCGTTTGGTGCATCATCTGGGGGATTGTTTTCGCTGAAGGATTTGGCTTCGTATGGGATAATACCGGTCAAATGGGTGCAGATTCACCGTTCAACGCTTTCTATGAATGGACATATGCAAATGTCCACGTCCCCGAAGCTTTGGCTGACTTGCTGAACCTTGGCGGCCTCCACATGCCTTTCCACCGAGCATCTGCCGGACACGGCTTACAAGAATATGTGATTCTCTCAGTTTACCTCGGAGCTATCCACATCTTCTTGGGTTACCTCCTCGGACTGGTTAATGTCTTCAAGGCACATGGCGCAGCTGCAGCATACTTCGAAAAGGGCTCTTGGATTCTCATTCTTATTGGCGGATTCATGCAGTGCAGAAACATGGTCTCAGGCTACAATGATTTGTTTGAATTCCAAATTTGGACGGTTCTACTTGTCGTTGGTATTATCAGCCTCATTATCGGACTGGCCATCTTTGAGAAGTTTGGCTGGGCTGGTGGCCTCATTATGGGTCCAATCGAAACCTTTGGGCTGCTTGCGAACACACTCTCCTACCTCCGTATCATGGCTGTCGGTGTAGCCGGCGTCAAGATTGCAGAGGTCTCCATCACTATGGGCTTCGAGCCAATGATGGACGCCTTCACCAGCGGAGAAGCCACAGGTATTCTTGTTGGCTTGCTGTGTTTGGTTCTGTTCCTCTTCATCCAAGTCTTTGCAATCGCTTTGGGAATTCTTTCCCCTACAATTCACGCAGCCCGTCTCCACTTTGTGGAATGGATGGGCAAATTCTACGACGGGTCTGGCAGTGCATTCGCACCGCTTGGTGGCCGTAATCTCCATGTGGAGAGTAAATCATAGTCCAACGGACAAAAAACGGAGGTAG
>MDTC01087621.1_pt1 | contig 10171 bp, 9 predicted proteins | sample 811181 | NCBI WGS metagenome assembly MDTC01 (sample SAMN05326644, study PRJNA326480) | marine metagenome | isolation source: seawater | place: Pacific Ocean: North | collected 2011
CATTAGGCCATCTCCTACAATGTTGGGGGGTCGCTTATCCTTCATGAAACCGCCGCACTAATTACTATAATAAGTGGCTAATTTATTGATGCGTTGAAGGGTAAGTATTGAAGAGTAGTAGGGTACACATAATAACATGAGCAATCGAATTATGCCGTGCATAATGATTACGCTATTGATGCTATTGTCGCCTTTGTCGACTTCAGCACAAAATCCAACTACGGGCGAACCTGAAATTAATGCACTATGGATTTTAGATGATAATGGTGTAAATGCTCATGCATATAGAATTACATTTACGGATAATTCCTCATTTGATGTTGAAATTGAAATCACTCATATTCGAGACGGTGTTGAATTAGAAACTTATGAGTTATTACAATGGAAAAGTATAGACTCTCAAAGAGTTGTAGATGTTTTTGTTAATACTACATTGCAGTGGGCGGACGAAGTAACGGTTTCTGTTGTTATTAACGCTGTTGACAGTCTACCTATATTGCCCGTCTCAGCAACTCGTGCAATGGATATTGGTACATGGAATCAACCGATGGACGACCATGAGATTATGCTTTCAACCGTATGGGACTTAGATCAATCATATCAGAATGAAGAAGGTGAACAGGGCTTTTTCCTAAATTTTGAAGGCCAGGGATGGCAGAAGAGAGAGGGCGAAATACTCAATTCATGGGAGTTAGGAAATGGCTCATTTATTACTCTAGAATCAACCAATGGTTCTACCAATAACCTATCTTTAGTACTCGAGTCAATTTGGAAGAATGAAACAATTGTTGGAGGAGTTTTGACCACTCAAATCTTCGATGCCAGAGGATATGGTGTTCTAAACTTGGTAGATGATGATGGTGAAACACAGACTCACATATTGGCAAATGTCTCTGATGCTTGGCTAAACAGATCGATGATTGGAGACAATATAACCGAGAGGCTGCGTTTAGAGGCTACTGGGATTTTGAATATCTCCTCAACCGAATCCAATGAATCATCTACAAACCTTGATGGAGAAGTCAGTGTTTTCTATCTAGAAACATGGGATGAAAATGGTGTTCGTAGGTTACAAGACCAACAATTTGAGGCATTAGCAGAACTAATAATTATTGATGAAGGAACTAGATTAGATATTTCTCTAGAAGGTCTAACTTCTTCAGAACGTTGGGAAGATGAAGTTAGAGTGATGCACAAAGAGGAATTAATAGGTAGTGGAACATTTGGCTTTGAAGAACAAGATAATGAATCATCGATCGCAATCAATGGTACGATTTATGATTTCCATTCACTGATAGAGGATGGCCAAACCAAAATTGATGATATCCATATTGATGGCGATATTACTGGTGATGTTCAAGGGTCTTTTGGAGTCGTTAGATATATTGAAGAAACCGGTCAACAAATCAATGCATCAGGAGTCAGTTTCTTAGTTAATGTAATCCATGAAGAAACATGGTTCAACCTGACTGGAATAAACGGCGGCAATTTCTTTGATGGTGCAGGAATCGGTTCTAGCAATAATAACTCATGGGATTATCAGGCAGTACAATCAGATTGGGATAATCGCACAGTTCGTCTGGTTTGGGAAGAAACAGGAGCAGATGCTTCAAGTGGAGAAGAGTTCCCAGAAAATAGCCCGGTTCAAAAGAATGCTACTGCTCCAGTAGCCGAGGAAGGTCTTGGTAACGTTTCTATTTCTAGAGAAACGGGGTTAATGCCAATTCCAATGATTCCAGGCGATAATATTCGCCTTGATGGACAAGTTGGTCTCGTTTTAGAAATCACAGCAGAGTCAGTGTCCTTTGATCCTCGTGATGGCCATAATTTCCATGTTGTAACTTGGAGCGGAGAATATGAAGGAGATGGCTCTGGATACGCTTCAGGAGCAATAATCGACCAAGGTCCTCTCAAAGGATTATTGTCAAATGTTAACAGAACCTTAGAAATCCCATATGGCGATGATAATAATACCGCTTTTCTCAATGAAACCCAAATTTTAGAGCGTGTGCTTTCTCCTTCTATTGTAACTTTGGAAGAAAATTCTGCACCGGTTATTGGTGATGTTTACTTACAACAAGGTATTGTGATAGGGGAGGGCGGAAGTAGCGCTACTCTAATCGCTAATGTGACAGATATTGACTGGAATATTGATAGCGTTATAGTTGACTTGACGCCTATGGGCGGAGATATTGTAGAAATGAATGATAGAGGTCTAAATGGAGACCAATCAGTTGGTGATGATTTATTTTCAATAATTATTTCAGTTCCAGGTCTTGAGACTGGAGTAGTTGAACTAAATGTTACTGCAACCGATAAATTCGGTGTAATGGTCTCATCTCTGGGTCAAATTGAGATTATTAATCAAGCACCAAGACTGACCTCGGTTGAAATTCTTCCAAATACGGGTTATAGAGGCACGATTTTGGTAGTAAATGCTCAAGCATATGATGGTCATGGAGTGGCCAATGTAAGTGTCGATTTAAGAAATTACGGCGGAGAACAGGTCTCATTGACAGAAACATCAGGAATATGGGCTGGACAAATAGTAATTCCACAAGGCATGGCTCCAGGTTTCCAAGACATTCAATTCATACTTGAAGATGGGCAAGGAAAAGTAGGAACATCAAATGTCTGGTATCAAGATCAACCAGATAGTCAAGACCCAAGAGGTCCGCATTTTATTTCAGATGAGGTGACAGTTCCAATTGAAATAAAGGTACTAAATTCAGCTCCTGAAATTATAGTGCCCAGTGGAGTAGAATTCACGCGTCCTGATTCTTCTTCGATAGAAATTATCGAGGTCCAAATTTTAGATTCAGACGGTATTTCCAATGCAAGAGCCCAACTTGGAGTATTTGCTCCACTTGGCAGTGATGGTGGTTGGACTATCATGCATGATGACGGGACAAATGGAGATAGAGTTGCCAATGATGGAAATTTCACTGTTGAAATTTCATTGAGAAGTAGTACTCCTATAGGCACCCATGATGTATTGATACAAGCTGCAGATCAATATGACGTAATCTCTGGCATAATGCCGATGTCGATAACCATAGATGATGATTCAACAGTAGTTCCAGGACTAGACGGAACCTCTCTTTCTACTGGATTATTAGTAGGTATTTTTGGGATTTTAGTAATTGCAATTATCGTAGTTAGTGCTATGCTGATTAGGAATAAAGACGATGATGGTTCTGGCGGAGATAGGTTCGGCTTTGAATAATTATTTGCCAAGCGATAACGGTTTATACTCCTGTTTAATGGGCAGGTTATCTCTGCGAGCGTAGTGTAGTGGTTATCACCGAGCGTTGCCAACGCTTGAACCCGGGTTCAAGTCCCGGCGCTCGCACCAAAACCGTTATTTTTCGAAATATGGGAACATTTAACGCCTTGTCCACTATGGGATGTTAGGGCTCACAATGACGGAACGACGCACAATCTATATCGGCAAAAAACCCCTTCATGCATATGTACGAGCAGTTGTAATGGCAATGGAAGCAGGAGATAGAAATCTGCAACTTGTCGCTAGAGGTGCAACCATTGGCAGGGCTGTCGATGTTGCCGAAGTCTGCCGTAGAAGAAATGGATTTATCGCACAGGGATTGCCTGAAGAAATTGTGATTGGAGAAATATCATGTGGTTCTGAAGTTATTCCCTCTGATGAAGGAAGAGATCGTACAGTAAGTGTTTTACAAATTGAACTTGATGGAATTGGAGAAATTCCTGTTAAGGAAGAAGAATAATCAATTTAGTAATTTCAATCTTCTTTCAATTTCTTCTGCCGTTGATTCATATTCAGACAGTTCTTTTCCAACAGGGTCTTCTAATTCCCAATCCTCATCAATTCGCATTAATGGACAGTTTACTCCGCAACCCATTGAAATTACCATGTCATAATTATCAGCAGAGAATAAATCAACATTTTTTGGCACCATTCCTTCGGTAGAAATCCCTTTGGAATTCAAGACTTTGACAGCATTAGATGCTATTTTTTCAGCGGGGTGAGTTCCAGCCGAATCAGCAATGTGACCCATAGAACGGGCTATACCTTCTGCCATTTGTGACCTACAAGAATTCCCTACACAAACAAATAGGAGGCGCATGGTTACTGAATAATTCGGACATATATAATTGATTTCAATTTAGAATATATGAAGGCTTTTCAAACTGCAGGTTTACGCATTAATATGGAGCGAGAGATAAAGGGGCAAGTTCTCAAAGGAAGTATCGCTTATGCTGCTTTATTTTCTTTATCATTTATCTTGCACATAATTTTCGCTGTCAAGGACTTCGATATTGGATTCCAAATTATTGCTGCATTAATTACTTTCATGACTTTCTTTGTTGGAAGTTTGATAATTTATTTTGGAAAAATAAAATCTAATAGAGTAAAGATAAATCGTTTCGCAGCATTCATATCGATATTTCTAGCATGTGGTCTTGGATGGGCTTATGCCGGTATGATGATGCACTGGAGTATCCTTTTATGGCCAATTGGTACAGTTTTTTCACATTTGATTATTGAGAGAGTGTTTCTTATAGAACACCATGATTTGAAGTAGGTCTTTTGTGTCATATTGGCATGGCGGAACCACCGGTGTCAATACATAACCCAAATGAGGATGATTCGAAAGAGCCTAGCGCAAGTCCTCAACAACAAAAGCAAATGGAGCAAGCATATGCTCAAATGAAGAGAAAGATGGCTATGCAAGAGATAGGTCGTAAAATAAAACACAAGATTATGGTTTTATCCGGTAAAGGTGGCGTAGGTAAATCTACAGTTTCTACAGGGTTGGCATTATCATTGGCTCAACAGGGCAACAGTGTTGGTATTTTGGATATTGATATAACAGGTCCAAATGTTCCAAAGATGATGGGCTTGGACGGTAGAAGATTGCATGTAGAAGAAGGTAGAATACATCCTGCTCAAGGCCACTTGGGAGTTAAAGTAATCTCGATGGCATTTTTACTGGAAGACGAAGATACTCCTGTAGTTTGGCGAGGGCCAATCAAACTTGGAGCAATTCAACAGTTTATCGGAGACGTGGAATGGGGCGAATTAGATTACCTGATAATCGACTTCCCACCAGGTACATCAGATGAACCTCTTACAGTTGCTCAATCATTACCCGATATCGATGGAATGGTTATTGTAACTACTCCACAAGACGTCGCTTTATTGGATAGTAGAAAATCAATCACTTTCTCAGAATCTCTAAAGGTTCCTGTACTTGGAGTAGTTGAGAATATGAGTGGTTACACAATTAGAGGAAAGACCACTTCAAGCTCAGAAGTAACCATTGCCGGTCCAGGTGGTAAATCTCACAAAGTATCCTCGGATGCCGATGGAAACTTTAGTGTAACTTTGGATATTTTCAAAGAAGGCGGTGGTAAAGATACTGCTGAGGAGTTTGGAGTTCCATTCTTGGGTGCATTGCCGTTTGACCCTGGATTTGTTAGAGGTGGCGATGATGGCGTTCATCGAATTGTCAGTGAGCCAGATGGTGAATCCGCTAAGGCCTTTTCAAAAGTAGTAGAATCAATAGTTGAACAAATAGGCGAATCTTCTGGTGAAGGATTAGAGATCATTTGAGGGATAAAATGTCAAAAACTATTCCTGAACTAATTCGTCTTGAAAGAAGAGATTTGGATGTTTTGTTATCATATGATAATGATCAAAGTTATGTTGTAACATATGATGATATCAAGCATGCTTGTCCTTGTGCAAAATGTGCCCCTCAAAGGAATCAAGATGAATCAAGTAAGTATCTAAGAAGGGAGATAGAGGCTATGTCTCCTGAGAAACCGACAGTTAAGACAGTGGGTAAATATGCAATTGCGTTCGAATGGGTAAACGGTTGTTCGAGTGGGATTTATCGTTTTGAAAGAATTTGGGCACTGGCCAATAAGTTAGACCCCGATGATGGTAAATCATATGTCCACGGTGCTTGGTAACTGTTAATATCGCATTATTTTGAGGAAAAGAAGGCGAGGGTTTGATGTATAATCATCTAACCGAAAACATGGAGGTCATAGTTTGGATGGAATCTATTTGACTTGGATGATTAGTGCTCTAGCACTTGGTGTCATTCTTCTTCCTGTATTCAAACCTCCATGGATGGAATTAAAATTAACGACTTTTGTAGACTTCTTTAGAAGATACTGGTTACATATTTTGATGCTCTTTATGATCTATAATGCTAAAGATGGATTAGACCAAATAGACCGTATTCTTATGGCAAATACTGGCTTGGATATGACTCCTTGGATTTATGCAATAGAGGGTGATTTAACTCTTCACGTTCAACAATTCTTTGAAGCCAAATGGTTGACTACGCTACTTACGCACTTTTATGTGGCAGGTTTCATGTTTATCTGTTATGTATCGGTATTCTACTTTGCCTATTTTGATGACCGCTGGATTTCTGATAGAGTGACTCTAACTATCGCTTGGGTCTACATTTTTGCGATTCCGTTTTATCTATTTTTCAATGTTAGAGTTACTGGAGACTATATTCCTGAAATGGAAACCTTAGCTTATTCACTAAATCCCGAAATTGCAGATTGGTTTAGGAGAATCGATCCATTTACTAATTGTATGCCTTCATTACACATTGGAGTTCCTTTCTCAGTATGGCTGTGCCTCAAACGTTTCGATGAGGATAATCGTTGGTCACTTTACCGCAAGATTGTTTTAGCCTATACACTATTGACTTGTTTTACCATTATCTATCTGGGAATACATTGGATTATCGATATTATTGGTGGAATGTTAGTTGCAGCGGCGGCGGTATCAATGGCTGAAAAGACCTCCCCTGGATGGTGGAAGATTTTTGATGAAAGAACAATTAATTCCAGATTGGTCACATTGTTAACCAATCCAAAGAAAGCCATTAGAATCGTTTCCAAAAAATCATCTTCTCTTGTCAAATCTTACATTAGGCCTAAAGCTAAGGAAACAGGTATCCTAGTCGTAGTTTTGATGCTACTCGTTGTTTCTGTGATTACTTGGGACTTAACTCATCAATCACTTTCTGCCGATGGCGCTGAAGCACCTGAAGGAGCTTCTGCTGCTGACGGATGGTTAGTAACATTGGATAATAGAAGTGAGTACGGCGCACTGATCCTTGTTCAAGATATTTCACAAGTTGATTCAGAAGCAATTCAAGTTGTTCAGCCAATTTTGAATCTAAACTCTTCATATTCACTAACAGGTGACAATCTAGTTATGGCAAATGATTCAGTATTATTTGTTGTTGATGTGAATAGGCCAGATATAATTGTATTAGAGTACGAAGTCGACAATCCACAGCAAGTTCTCATTACCTCTACGAATGAACAAGATGTCATTTTAATTTTGAATGACAATAAGTTAGAGGCAATTTCTCTAACAGGAGAAAGCATACCTCTTGGTATTGATGATGATGACATATTATTTGTTTCAGCCAATGGATTAGAATTTGCTTATGTTACAATATCTCAACCAACCTCAGTCAATATTGGTAGAATTGGAACATTTGGTTCAATCAAATATGATATGAATGCAACTGCTCCTGTAGAGCAAGACCTTGTACTTGAGCAATGGGGTACGCCAGTTGACATGGCCAATGCATCAATAACACAAATTGAGTTTGATTCTTCATACATCGTTTCTACTATCAATGTCAGTTCTGTAGATAGGCTAGTTTTATTGAACCGAGTATCTAACCAGCAATGGATTGTTGGAGATGGTAAATATTCTGCCGTTGATCCTTCCTTATCCAATGGGATTCTTGCATGGTCTGGATTCGACCACCTTAATCCGAACTTACCTCTTGATGAATACCTTGATGGAGAAATTTATTATCTTAATTTGACGACCAATTATACTCATACATTAACATCTGATGAATTGAATCAATGGGGTCCAATCGTTTTAGACAATCATCTAGTTTTCTTTGAAGAGAGCGATGATGGTACAATAATAAAAATTCATTCTTGGGAGCCAGAACTAAAAATATATTCTAATATAATTCTACAGGTTGGAACTGTATTAGGTATTGTATTGGTATTTATTCACCTTGCACAAAGACAACAGGAAGCCAAGACTGAACGTAATAGGGATGAAGAAGAATAATTACTTCTTGATGCTTAACATCCTCTCTAGCGCTAATAGTGAGCCATTTTGAATATCCTTGGGAACTGATATTTGGTTTGGTACACTACCATCAACTAACTTTTCAAGCACATCCATAAGGTATGCAGGATGAATCATATACATAGTTGAACATGGACATATTTTATCATCAAGACATTCAATTTTTTTATCTGGATGCTCTTTAGCCAGTCTGGCGACCATATTGATTTCAGTTCCAATCGCTATTGATGAGCCGGGTTTTTGCTGTTGGACGAAATTTCTGATGAATTGTGTTGAACCATTAGCATCACTTGCATCTACTGTTTCTCTTGGACATTCCGGATGAACAATCACAATCCCATCCGGATTTTCACCTCGGAATTCTTCTATTTGTTCTACTGTAAATCTCTTGTGAACCGAACAAAACCCATGCCACAATATCATTTTTGAGTTATCGATTGATTTCCAACCTTGTTGATCTAAATCTTCTCCTGGAGTCCAAGTTGCCATTTGGTCTACTGTTAATCCCATGGCAAGGCCGGTATTCCTACCCAAATGTTGGTCAGGGAAAAACAAAACTTTACCATTTTTACCCGCTCTTTCAAAAGCCCAGTTTAATATTCCTTGAGCGTTTGATGATGTACAAACAATTCCCCCATGTTCGCCGACAAAGGATTTCAAAGCAGCACTTGAATTCATATAGGTCACAGGGATGAGATAACTTTCATTTTCTGGACAAGGCATATCAGGATTATTGCGATTGATTGGGTCTTTCAATTCTGTATTTTCTAGAATCTCATTCCAACATTTAGTGACATCTTCTAGGTTAGCCATATCTGCCATAGAGCATCCTGCACGGAGATTTGGCAAAATCACTGATTGATTTTCATCTGTCAAAATATCTGCTGATTCAGCCATGAAGTGTACTCCACAAAAAATGATAAATTTGGCAGAGGATTCAGCAGCCTTTTGACTTAACATAAATGAATCACCAAGGAAATCAGCATGCATAACAATGCTGTCTCTTTGGTAATGATGTCCAAGAATAAGCAAATCATCTCCTAGCTTTTGTTTCAGTTCAGTGATTCTATCGGAAATCATCTGTTCCTCAGGAGACAGGCTAGTATCCATGAAATCAATAGAACACATTGGTAGCGAAATCGTCATTGCTTTCAATATGTCCAACAAGTAATCCTTTTTCAATGGTTGTGAATAGGTGATTTTGATAAACTAAAGCCTCAAGGGTGTGTTATGGTCTTCCAACCACAAGAGCGACTTCATCTCGGAGCAGAGGCGGAGGTATGGTCTGGCTCATGGATGGGGCGTCAAGCAGTAAGGAAAATCAGGCGGAAAAGAGGCTGGCGACATCCTAATCTGGAGAAGAGACTTGGATTTAGAAGGTTGTTAAGCGAGGCACGGCTATTGATTCGCGCTCGACGTGTTGGGCTTCAGGTTCCAGCAATATGGGATGTTGATTTGGACGGTGGTATACTGGTAATGGAAATGTTGCCTGGGAGACCTTTAATCGAGGTGCTAAGAGATGAAAACATCACTAAAGAACATATTTCTACTTGCCTACATAATTCTGGGGCCTTGGTTCGCAGATTACATCGCTTAGCAATCACTCACGGCGACCTTTCTACCAACAATATCTTGATCGATGAAGGTTTCAATGCATACCTTGTGGATTTCGGACTTGCATCCATCGATTATGAAGTAGAAAGATTTGGAATCGATTTGCATGTAATCGATGAAATACTCGGAGCATCTCATCCCTCAATAGAAGGAGCAATTGACATATTTCTAAGAGGGTATGTCGATGAAGAATCTAGATTAGGTCCAGCAAAAGAACAGTCTGGGGGAGTTGTTCCAACTGCTGACTTGGTGATGAAAAGACTAGAACAGGTGCGTTCTAGAGTGAGATATCACGGTTAACTTTCAGTAACAACCAATCTCAACTCTTCTAAACTACGTAGTTCAGCAAGATATATTTGTTCAATTGAATCATAGAGGTCTTGTTCATCCGTTTTTTCGATTAATTCTAAAAGTTGA
>MDTC01103670.1_pt1 | contig 10170 bp, 6 predicted proteins | sample 811181 | NCBI WGS metagenome assembly MDTC01 (sample SAMN05326644, study PRJNA326480) | marine metagenome | isolation source: seawater | place: Pacific Ocean: North | collected 2011
GGTGCGGTGCGGTGCGGTGCGGTGCGGTGCTCTTGGTTGTGCGTGTTGTTGTTGTTCTTCTTCCTACTCCCTCCGCCGCTTTGCGTCTTGAATCAGGCCCAGGAAGCCTTGCTGCACCGCCGCGGCCGTGGCCGCGGCGGTCAGTTCTCCGTGGCGGAGCAGCGTCTGCTGCACCCCCGCAAGCCGGATGGCGAGCTCTTCGTTGGAGGCAAGCGCTCCAGCTGCGCGGCGCAGCCCCGCGACCCCGGCCGCCGTGCGTGGCCCTCCCGTCGGCCCCCCCGTGGGCGCGCGCGGGCGCTCCGCTTCGCCTTCGCACCCCTCGTCTCGGCCGCTGTCGTCGGCGTCGCCGTCGTCGCCGTCGTCGCCATCGAAGCCATCGTCGCCGTCGTCGTCGCTGTCGACGCGCGTGCGGGCTCGTACCCGCGCCGGCGCCGCCGCCGGCGCCGCCGCCGGCGCCCTAGACTTTGATTTGCGCAGTCGTTTCATCTGCCGCGGCCGGTCTCGCAGCGGGTCGTCTTCGCCATCGTTGTCGTCGTCGTCGTCATCGTCATCGTCATCGTCGCAATCGTCGTCCTCGTCGTCCTCGTCGTCCTCGTCGGGCCCGCGATTGGAGCCCGGCACTTCCATGTGTGCGTACGCCCGCAGGGCGGCCTGCACGTAGCGCGGCTCGGAGGGCACCGCATCGATGCACGCATCGATGATGTTCCAAAAGCCGTCGTCGACCTCGAGGGGTGGCGGTGGGTGAGCGCGTATGTCGGCGACCGCTCGCTCAAGCTGGGCGAGCTTGCGTGCCAGCTCTTCTGCGTCTGCTCGGCGGTCCAGCTCGAGTCGCTCGGCCGGCTCGTACGGACACGGCTCGGATGCAGTTCCAGTCTCGAGCACCTCTTCGACCTCCTTCTCCGCGGCATAGACGAGTTCGAGACCGAGGCTGCGCAGCTGAAACACCAGCTGGGCCCGTTTGCTGCAATCGCGGCCCAGCATCCAACGGCCGCTGTACTGTGTAGGCAGCCGCTTGGCCGTGCGCACCGCCTCGACGAAGCCCTCGCCGTAGACCTCGCGGTAATTCCTCTGAAAGACGTTGTAAGCTTCCAGGTGCTCGTCGACGCCGCCCCCGCCGTCGAGCCAAACGCACGTGCGCACGTCCGCTGCGACGGGCTCGCAACGGCCACCGGCGGCGAAGTCGATCGCGACCGAGCACAGGTGCTCGTCGGAGCCGCAGGCCATGCAGCGGTTGGCGTATCGGTGTGCCCCGCGCGCGCCGCTTGCCAACGCAGCGCGCGTCGCGGCCTTGTCGGCCGCGGTGGTGTTGGACTTCCTCATCGAATGCGCCTTGGCGAGCTGCTTCACAAATCCAGGGTGCCACGCGATCGTGGCGGCTTGGTTGCACAGGGTGGACATGTGCGTGAAGAACCACTCGACGTCTTCCTCGATCTGATCGCTGTCCTGCGGCTCGAGGGGATCTTTCACCGACAGGGGGGGGAAAGCGTTGTTCGAGCCACTCTCCCCGTAGGTATAGCCGCAGGCCTCAGCCGTCTCTTTGATGCCTTGCGAGTGCGACGCGACCGTCTCTGCCCACAGCAACACGGAGGCCAGTTTGGCCTCGCGCTTCCGCGACATGCCGAGTGGCGCCCGCTGGCGCCCGGTGGCGGCGCTTGGCAGGCGGCTGCGGCTGCCGCCACGGCCTCAACCGTGCATTCGCACGAGGCGCGCGCCGCAGTGCGTGCCTGGCGCCAGCGTCGCATCGCGGCGCCGCGGCGATGAACGTGTGTGGACGCGCGGTTTCTTTGTGTTGTTCTCTTGGATGCTCAAGAACCGCGCAACGGCGACGACACACACACACACGGACACATTCTCGGCACGACTCTCTTCGCGCACGGCGAATTTACAAAGACCGCGCGTCATCCTGCGCCCGTGCTCAATCGCGTGTGTCCACCGGCGCGCATTGCAGCGTTCTACCGCCCTCAGCCTCCTCCTCTTGGAGAGGAAGTCTCCTCATGAGGAGGAGTCGCCGCAGCAACGGATTCCCAAGTCACGGCCGTGGCCACCTCTGCATCCAGCGCTGCAAGCGCTTCGCGGAAGATCTTCATGCCGTTCTCGTAATTTTGGAACTCGGCAGGCCCTTTGGCTGTAAGATTGAGGCGTTCTCCTTGCAGGTAGTCGCGGTAGAAGGCGGCGGCGGCGGCGGCGGTCTCTTCATTCACAACTTTGCCCTTGAGCCAGTGGTCGAGCTCTTCGCCCTTAGGCGCATCGGGACGCACCTCCGACAGAAGAAGCCACCACTCGGTCACCTCCGGCGGCGTGAAGCAGTAGATTGTGTTGTCGACAATCATGCACCCTCCGACGGCCGCCGGGCGGCTACGCGCAAGCGCCTCGCCGACGCGCAGCACGTCGGCGATACGAGCAGCGCCTGGCGGGCCCTGCACCGGCATCGGCGCCGGCGCAGTGACAGGCACGGGCGCCGCCGCGCGCGAACCGCTGCGACGAGACATACCTTGCGCTCCGCCCCCTACACGCAATGCTCAAGGCTTATCTGCGATCTCTCGCTATCTTATACTACCTCGCCCCCTCCCCCTTCCCCTCAAGCCTCACACCTTCCGCAGGGCCACACCCTCACCGCCGCGGGCAGGGCGGATGCTCGCCTGCGAGGACGGCGCTCCAACAGCGCCGCGACCGACGACGACGAAGAAGACGAAGAAGAAGAAGACGACGAAGACGACGAAGACGAAGACGGCACCGGCCGAGGCAAGCAGTTCCGGCGTGCGCAAACGGCCACCAAAGAAAAAGAGGCCGACCAGTGCACGCAGCACCGCGCGCGATGACGAGCGCGATCCGCGTGGCGGCGAAGACGACGACGACGTGGACGACGTAGACGACGTAGACGACGTCGACGTCGACGTCGACGGTGCACTCAGCGCAGACGAAGGCGGTGGCGCAGAGAAAGACGACGACGACGCGGTGGACGCGGTGGACGAGGTTGCGCGCCTGGCGCTGCAGGAGCTGAGCGACCCGGCGACGACCGCCTCCCTCGCCGAGCGTGGCAATGGCGGCAATGGCGGCAATGGCGGCAATGGCGGCAATGGCACCTCGCAGCCCGTCCGCGCGCCGGCTTCGTCCCGAAGCGCCCTTCCGGCGACTCCACCTCCCGGCGCGGCTCGTCCCAACTCGAATGTGCCTCAGCCGCTGCTCTCTCAGCACGCGCGCGCGGGCGTCGACGACGAATACTCCAACGACGAACGCTTGCTCAACGACTTTGTGAAGCAACACCCGATGCTCAGCATGGAGGCGTGCTCGGCCAAGACGATGCAGCTGCTCGCCAGCATGACCGAACGAGCACACGTCACGATTCCGGAGCTCCCCGAGATTCCAAAGTCCTACGACGACACGATGCTCGCGCCGCCCAATAGCGCCATCGGCGAGAGGCCCTGCGTGTTGGGCGACCGCTGCTTGGCCGTGTTCCTTGCCACGCTTCGGTATGGAAGTCCAAACGACCACGGCTTTGTTTGCAAGGAATTTCTGTTGCCGAGCCAGCAGGCCGACTTTTTGCAAGGGCGTGGTCTGCCCGCGCAGCGACAGAAGTGCCTCCTATGCCAGCGCTACTTTCTCAACTACCTGTACCTCATGGCGCGCTCGGACGCGTCCTTTTGCCCCAGCTCATCGGTGGCTCTGCAGACCTTTTGCAACCCGGTCGCGGGCGGCGATGGCAGCGCGTCGAAGGAAGAGCGGGAGGCCCTCGAGGCTACGATGCGAGACGGGCCGGGCCACTGCAGCCGCGCGGCGTGCCCCGACGGCTACCAGCGTCACGCCATGCTCTTTGTCGACGAGGACTTTGCCGCGAGCCGTGCACAGCGCGAGACTCGCCTCGGCGCGCTGCAGTTCCGTCCGTTTGTGCGGTTTTGCTCGACGCACTACCGCTACGTGCCCGGCGGGCCAGGCGGCAAGCCTCGCATCGTGCAGGTCGGAGTCGGCGTCGACGATGCGCTCGACGGCTTGGGTTTTCGGGCGCCGCCTGTGGGGGGAGGGCACTCACAGGCGGCGAACCAATAGCCCGGCAGCTGCCGCACCAAGCAGCAGCAGCAGCAGCAAAGGAGGCGGCGCGGCCCACGCCAGACGAACCCGAGCATTCGGAGGCGGCGGAGGCGGCGGAGGCGGCGGAGGCGACGGAGGCGACGGAGGCGACGGAGGCGACGGAGGCGACGGAGCGCGAGCAGCGCGAGCAGCGCGAGCAGCGCGAGCAAGGCCAGCGCAAGCGAACGGCGACAACGAGGCACCCACAAGCGCAGCGCTCCGGTCGCAGCAAGAGCGGGAGGGCCGCCCGCGGGCTCGCACCGGCCACCAGCGCGGCGCAGCTGGCGAGTGGTGGCATGCCGCTGCTGCACACCGACTTTGAAGAGAGCGGCACGTGTGCGGCGCTGCAGCGACTCTGGTGCGGGCTCGCGCAGGCGTTTGAAGCACCGGAACTGCCCGGATTCGTATTCGCACCCGACATTCTCGAGGACGAGCGCAGCGTCATCATGCGCGCGGACCTGCTCGTCGACTTGTGCAAGCTGGAAGAGGCGGTGTGCAGCGCGTTTAACGCCGCGCGGCGGAGCGACGGCGACGGCGACGGCGACGGCGACGGCGACGGAACGCCGTTGCCGCCACCGGCACGCCCCGCTCGGCCGCAGCTTGTCGGCGCTGGTGCCGGCGCTGGTGCCGGCGCTGGTGCCGGCGCTGGTGCGGCTACATCCGCAATCGCCCCACGCGCTGTCATCGTTGTGAGGCTGTTGGCAGGGCTGTGCTGCGAGCGATACGCGGCACTTCTTGCTCTGCGCACTGTGCCGATCTTGGGCCGTCCCGCATCTCCCGCGCTGCATACAGCGGCAGAAGGCGAGGGCGAAGGCGAGGGCGAGGGCGAGGGCGAGGGCGAGGGCGAGGGCGAGGGCGAGGGCGAAGCGGCTCTGGCCGCCGCAAGCACTCGAAGACTCTTTGTAGACAGCGGGCTTGCCGCCGCCTGGGTGTCTGCACATGCTCAGCACCTGGACGATCTGCACACGACGGGTGGCGCGATGGTGCGGGTGCCGAGCCTCGCCTCGGTCCGCTGCGAGGCGACCGAGCGCGACCTCAGCTCCCTGTATGCAACCCGCACCTTGCGCCGCGCAAAGCAGCCGCACGAGTTTGCGCTGCTCTTGGCACTCATGGTGCGCTGCACCAACCCTGGCACGCGGGGTTGGAGCAGCACCGTGGCCAGCTGTCTCAAGGAGTGCGGCGGAGCGCGGCACCTCTGTGCCAACGCGCTCTACGTGTCTCTGGCCGGGATGCACTCGGGGCTGCATCCTGCACTGCGAGTCGACTGGCGGGGTCGCCTGGCGATGCGGACGTCGTCCTTCAGCAGCCGAACCTCCGCCTCGCAGATCGCCGGCACTGCGAACGCGCACGTGCTCATCTTCAAGGCGTGCGTGCGCCGCTTCGTCGCCAACAGCATCGCGCCGGCGATGGCGATTACTGCGACGCTTCGGCAGCTCGACCGCTCCTCGGTGCATCTGCACACGGAACCCTGGAGCATGCCGGCACCGACGGTGCTGCAGACGGCGGCCGCGTTTGCGGCCGCCGGGCGCGACATGCTCGACAACCCGGCGAGGAGCGCGGGCGAGTGTCTGGAGCGCGCCTTCTCGGGATGGCCCTTGGATGCGATCGGGTCCGGGCCGACGAGCGGCAAAGGTGCGTCCATTGCGGCGCCCCCCGCGCGGCTCGCCGCCTCGGCCGTCGCCGTGCTGGCGCAGCTCTGGTCGGCGCCGCTCCGTCGCCAATTCCTGCCGCTGTGGGCGCACGCCGCGACGCACCAGCTTCGTCTGACGCGGCTCGATGCGTGCCAGCACGATGCCCTGCACGGCGGCAACAGCGCTTTGGGCCTGGTGTCGCTTCTCGAAGAGCGAGAGCTGCTGTACGCGCAGCGCGCTGCGCTGCGCACGCCCTCGGCCGCGCTGCTCACGCTGCACCAGGCCGCAGAGCACCTCGGCATTCCCATGAGCACCCCTCCGCGTCGGATGGGGAGCACCATCTCCGTCGCCGAGTCGCTGCGCGCCGTCCAGCAGATTGATGGACGAAGCACGGCGCTGCTGATGGTCTTTGCGCGCACGGCGTGGCTTTGCGAGCAGCTGGTCGTCTACGACCTCGGTGCACGCGCGGCGCGACAGCAGGCGGCGGTGCTGTGCGCGCGCATGCTCGTCCGCGCGGCGTCTGGAGGCGAGGACGGCGGCGAGGACGCCACTACACGCCGCGCGCTGCGGCTGCCCGAGAGCACGCGGTGCCTGTACGTCTGCATGTCGTGCCGCCGCGTTGCCAACGCGCACGTCGCGACGCCGCCTCGGGTGCAGGGAGCGCCATTCAACGAGCTCGGTACGGCGAGCGGCATGCAACACATCGACAGCGAGTGCGGCGGCTGGAGCATGCGGTGCGCCAAGCGGGCGTCGGCCTCATCGCGCGCCGCCGTCTGCTTCGAAGAGGACCTCGCCGTGCGCAAGATCGAGTGCCAACGCGTTCGTAAGGATGCTTTGACGTCCTTGCTTGCCGACGCTCACAGCGGTGGCGACACGGGCGCGGCCGCCAGAGCCCGCCGCGACGCAAAGACTGCAATGCAGCAGCGCCGCTCGTGCCAGCCGTGCGGCTCTCAACAAATGCTTGCTGTGCCGCTCCTCGGCCGCGCCGTGTGCATAAGCGGCGAGATGTACACCCTGTGTGCCTACTGCGGAGCCATCGTGCGGCTCTTCACAGAGAGCGTGGTGGGAAGCCTGCCGTGCTGCGTGCGCTGCGACCACAACCTGGTCTTGCGCGCACCGCCTGTGGGCGCCGGGGGCGCGGCCAAGGCCGGCCCTGCCGGCAGCGGTGCCGGCAGCGCTGACGGCGGCAGCGGCAGCAGCGGCAGCAGCGGCAGTGGCAGGGCGGTATGTCGATTCTGCTACCGCGCCGACCCCGAGCGGGCAGGCGCGCCATGGAGACAAGTGCGAGCGCCGCTCGACGTCAGCGGCGCCAATGCGCATCTACCACCCCCCCTCAGGTTTGTGCACTTCTGTCCGCAGCACTACCGCCCTTGGATGCGAGACGCGATGAAGGTCGTCCCAACACGGGTCGTTCTGAGCCACATTGCGTGCGGCGCACGCCCAATGCTTGATGCGGATGGCGGAGAGGATCCGCACACAGCGGATAGCGTGACGACGACAAAAGCGCGCTCGCGAAAGAGGAAGCGACCGCACACGTGACCAGAGCAAGCGCGCCGACCAACGCTTTTAAACTCACGCCGTAACGGCAGTCGGATAGTACATGTCGTGCAGCGACACGCGCTTGCACGGCGCCGTGCTGGCGGGCCAGTACTTGCCCGGGTGCAGCGCTGCCTCGGAGACCCCAAAGTCGTGCGCGAGCATGCGAAAGGGCGCACTGAAGTCGGCGCTGCGCCGCAGCACCACGTCGAGGAAGATGGGCGTCTCTGACGATGACTTGCCGTACCGGATCTCCGAACGGCCGCCGTGCGTGTTGTGCATTCGGATGAGCGAGCGCGTGAGCTCGTAGAGCACGAGGCCGTTGAGCGCGCCGCCCTCTAGTTTAAAGATGATCTCAAAGTTGTAGTAGCCCACAGCCACGACAAACACCGTCTCAATCGGAAACAGCAGTGGCATCCAACGGTTGGCGTTCACGTAGCTAGAGCGGCCGCGAAACTTGACCATGGACTCGTGCCAGCCGCCCCACACCGAGCACGTGTCCACCTGCGCGTACAAGCAGACGCGCGAGCAACCACATTTGTGCGGATCCAGGTGCGAGTCCCACTCCTTCTCGTCGTACTTGTCTTGCCACCGCACACCGACCGCGTAGTCGCGCCCAGCGCCTTGAAACATGACACGGAGATACGCGCCTTCGGCGAGCCACTGCGTGGCCGAAAGGTACGAATCCACGACGATGCCCTGTTTCTGAACGACCTTGTTCTCAACCAGGTTTTGAAACGCGACGCTGACCACGCAGTAACTTCTGTGCGATGTGTCAAAGGCCTTCCGAAGTTCGCTGTACGGCATCTCTTGCACCTTCCCAGTGGCCATGTTCAACACGCGCGCCAGCTTGAGCGTGTCCGACGAGCCCTTGGTCTCCCGATGGTTGCCGCCGTTGCCGTGGTTGCCCATGGCGAACCACGCGCCGATCGAGATGTAGTCCATCGTCGGGTGCGTGCTGAACGTCTGGCCGCCGTTCTTCTTGTAGTGCTCCACCATCGAGCGGATCGTGTTGCCGCAGTACCAAAACTCACCGCCCGTTCCGGGCGTCTGGTCGCGGCCGAGCATGCGATGCGTGTAGATCCGTGGACCCACCGCTCCGCGCCGCGTGATGAAGTGCCCCCACGCCGCGCCCACGATCTCCGGATTGCGGCGGTACTTCTTCTTGATGTCAGACACCGCCTCCACCAGCTCCCGCTCGTTGCGTGGGTACGCATCGCCACAGCCCCACGAGGGCCACGCACCCGCGCGCACCATGAGACGTGGCGCGTGCCGTCGCATGAGCGCCGTCCACAGCAGCAGCAGCAGCCCAAGGCCGAGAAGGCGCAGCCCCGGAAGCGGGGAAGCGTCACCGTCTGTTCTCCTTCCAAGCCAAACGATGCTGCTCACGACAATCCCGATGCCTGTGGGGAGCGCAAGCGCCACGCTTCCCCAGACGAGAAGAAAATACGCATTGTAACTGCACGTCATCACGTACACACCACGTACGTCTCTCCCCTCACGCCACAGACTCTAAGAACCGGGGTTGCGTTATTATTACAGACCCTCTCGTCCGCTCACCCGCTCACCCGCTCACCCGCTCACCCGCTCACACCTCCACCAGGCGCCCGGCTCCCGCGACCCGTGACGGGCTGTTGCCGTTGCCGTTGCCGTTGCCGTTGCCGCACGCCTCGTCTCCCTCTGCCGGCCGCACAATGGACGCGTAGACCACGCCACCAGTCACGTAGGTGTGCACCCGGCGCTCGTCGCCGAGCATGTACGTGTCCACGCGGGGCGTGGGCCGGAGCGCTCTGCTCTGCGCATCGCCCGCCGCGCCGTGGTCCACGCCGCCGGGACCTCCCGCACCCGACGCACCCGACCCGCCGGCGACCTTGGCCTTGAGTTGCAACGTCTGCGGCCTGGCGAGCAGTGGACCGCGAAAGCCGTTCCTGGCCAGCTCGTCGTGTCCGCTGGCACCCGCCCCGTGGTGGTTGACGCAGAGCTTGGTGTGTTCCACCTTGTGATCCGGGTGCCACTCCAGCACCCGTTTGTACGTTTGCATCGTCGCCTGCGCCTCGCGCGCGATGGCGGCGTCGGGGTCGAGGGACCGCGTCTTGAGGTCCTGAAGCCACTCTTGAATCTTTCCAGTGTGCACCGAGCCCGGGTTGTACAGGACCTTGGACGGGACTTCGCGGAGCACGTAGTCGTCGTCCTTGCCCCGCATCTGCACCTTGTCTTTCGGCGTCACGCGTACCATTGGCACCACGGAAGTCCTGCCCGCCTGCGGGCCGTCCACCATCTTGCCGCCGATGAGGTAGACGCTCGACAGAGCCAGGGTTTCCCAGTGGCCGCCCTTGTTTGACGACGTCTTGAGCATCGCCTCCATCTGCACCGCGTCCTCGACCTCCACCGACGACTCGCCCTCGTGTATGATGCGCTTCATGGAGACCTGGTACGCCTGGGATCGCCACAGCACACAGAGCGCCGCGTAGACCTTGCCGTTGCCAAAGTCCGCGCACGCCTGGTGGAGTTCCTCCGTCACGCTGCCGACGTTCGCAAACGGCGACTCGCTCTCGCAGACATCGCTCCGCGCCCCGTCCGCTGTCTGAGCCTCCCCGTCCGCCTCCCCGTCCGCGTCCTCAGCCGCGTCCGCACCACCGTCCGCGTCGCCGTCCTCTTCCGTGTCGCGGATGCGCCGCTGCTTCTTTGATGCCACGGGCCTCACTGCTTCCCCGCCGGCCTTCTTCTTCTTCTTCTCCTTCTCCTTCTCCTTCTCCTTCTCCTTCTCCTTCTTCTTCACCTTCTCCTTCTCCTTCTCCTGCTTCTTCTTCTTCGTCTTCTTCTTCTTCTTCTTTTTCTTCTTCTCCTTCTCCTTCTCCTTCTCCTTCTCCCTCTCCTTCTCCTTCTCCTTCTCCTTCTCCTTCACCAGTCAGGGGTACCGAGAGTGCCTCGATTGTAA
>MDTC01259330.1_pt1 | contig 10169 bp, 6 predicted proteins | sample 811181 | NCBI WGS metagenome assembly MDTC01 (sample SAMN05326644, study PRJNA326480) | marine metagenome | isolation source: seawater | place: Pacific Ocean: North | collected 2011
GGATCAGAGTAGGGCATGAGAAGACTAGGGTAATCTAATGGTTATCACCTTCTTTTCAATTCTACTAATACTCTTCATAGTGTTAGTAGTAGTCACTTATTATAATCCACACAGATGAACCAAATAGAAACAAAACCTAAGAAATCTAGACAGGGTAGAGGTAAGCACTCTAAGTTTGCTGCTACTTCTAGGAACAAGGCAAGGAAAAGATATAGAGGACAGGGGAAATGATTAAGGTAGACATGTCTGAGCAGTTCAGAAGAACTAAAACTCTGGTGACTCAGATTAAAAGGAAAATAGAAAAATCCGCGAAAAACCTCGTTTCTCTATAATATGATATCCATGGTAATATGGGCGTATTTGATTGTTCTGATAATATGCCTGATAATCATAGCAATGAGAGATAAAATTAAGTAAATAGTAATGTATTAAGAAGGGGGAAAAATGAAAAGCATAGAAGACCACATCCAGCATGATAAGGAAGTCCTTGCTGACCCTAAAGTGTCTGAACCAATGAAAAGACACACATTAGAGGAACTGCATGATTTAGAATCATATGCAGAGCATCACAAAGATGAGATAAAAGCAGGTGATCATCATGATCCTAATGTCTTAGAAGTATTTTGTGACCTACATCCCGATGAACCAGAGTGTCTGGTGTACGATGACTGATGCTTGAGACACGTCATTCTAACATAGAATTCCTTGGTAAGGACGGATTTCAGTGGTTTATTGCACAAGTAGCCCCTGATAAAGTCTGGCGTGACAAGAACAATCAGAACTTTGATAATGGTTTTAGAGCAAAGATAAGAATTTTGGGATATCATCCTGGTGAGGATGATGCAGGGGGTGGTATTTCTGATGAAAATTTGCCATGGGCACATTTTCTTGTATCACCTCAGTTTGGAGCAGGTAATAATTATACAGGCACATCTTTCGCACTACAAGGTGGGGAGATGGTTATTGGATTTTTCCTTGATGGAGAAGAGGGTCAGCAACCTGTAATTTTAGGATCTTTCTTCGCAAATTATAAAATAGAGGATTTTGTATCATATAAAGATGCTCTGAAGAAAGGCACAACAGGGTTCAAAGCACTTTCATTTGACCCAAACATAAAGTTAGGAGATCATATAACGATACAGGAGAAAATAAAACCTTTGAAAGCAGGTGGTATAGTTAATAGTAATGAAGGTGTAAGAGATGTAGATAATATAGAGAGAAAGAATATAGAACATCATTTTGATAATAAATCATATCATATACCACTACCAGAAATATGTTCAGATCCATCCAAAAAATCTGGTAATATAGCAAAGGGATTACAAAAGTTTTTTGATAAAGTAAACAAGTTAGAAAAATTCTCTGATGGTTACATAGATCCAGTATTACAAAAAATTGTTGATATAGACGAAGAGATTGAAAAAGCAACTCAAGAGATATCACAAGCAATGGGTGGTATAATACGTGGTGCTAGATTCAAATTGTTTGAGAAGATTAATGAAAAGGTCGATGAAAAGATTAATTTTTTGACACCCGACTTTCTTAAAAAAAGCATTGAATCAAAGAAATTGAAAGATGGTGTATTTTGTGCTATTGAAAATGTTCTAAATGGATTGAAGAATGTTGTCGGTAATTTTCTCAAGGGACTTCTTGGTAACATATTGAATGCACCATTATGTGCAGCAGAACAGTTTTTGTCTGGTCTAATGTCACTATTGAACTTTAGTATAATGGGAGCTATAGGACCTTTGTTAGGTGGTTTGAGTAAGTTTACAGGTTCTGCCATGCCTGATTTCCAAAGTATGATGTCATCAGCTATGGGAGGTGCAGCAGCAGCACTATCTCTATTTCAGTGCGAAGGTCAAAAGTGTGATCCATTCCCTGCAGATTTCTTATCCAACAAGGGACTTGATTTGAAAAAACAAATAAGTCTAGGTGGTGTGCTAAGTAAGTTTTCTACTCTAAATGGAAGTGGACTGGTGGGTGGACTCACTGGTTTAGTTGGTTTATCATTCCCAAATGTTAGTTCCATAGGTGACACAGTGGGATCATTTGCTGGTGGGTCACCATTAGAAGGATTAGTAGGAGGTTGTAATGTTTCAAGCAAACAATGTGGACCTCCACGTATTGAGATCTTTGGTGGAGGTGGTGTCGGTGCTTTTGCTGATGCGGTTATCAATGAAACTGGTAAAATCATTGGTGTCAATATGAAAGATTTTGGATCTGGTTATAAAGAGAGACCCTTTGTGTCTATAATTGATGATTGTGAAAATGGAAGAGGAGCGTCAGGGGTGGCTATCATGGATGGTGATCAAGTTGTCAATATTGGAATACTTAATTCTGGTGGTTCTTATCTGTCAGAAGGAGTGTCTGACTCTGAGGGTGTTGATGTAATTGGTGAGATAGTAGACGCAAATATTATATCAACTGGAGCAGGTTATGAAGAGGGTGACCTTGTTGTGAGTGAATCAGGACAGGCATTGACTCCTATTATAGAAGACGGTAGAATAGTTGGAGTAAAGGGTAAAATTGACCAAGGATTGACAGATATCCCAACACTTACAGTTCAAACAAATACAGGGTTTGGTGCTAGAATAATTCCTATAACTAGATTTGTGAAACGTGAGGAGTACACTGATCCAGTTGTTCCTGAAGCAGTGTTGGTCACAGTTATTAGTTGCCCTAGATTCTATTAAAAATGGCAGATTTAACCCCACCAATTACTACAGACAAACCAGATGAAGTAACAAAAGTACCACCCGTTATTATCAATCACTCTGAGTGTGGTCACCTGACTTTTGGTGATGAAAAAGATGGTGAGACAGAGAGACCAAGAGACGTAGGTCTCTATGCTGGAGATAGTAATGCACTTCGATTGTTCAGAGATGGTGGATTTGAATTACGCTCAAGTGAGAGTCAAGGAGAGAACAAAATAAGGGGATCATCTATCATGCAAGTGTGCAATAACGCAACTTTGCTTGTCAACTCAGAGGGTGACGTAACTATAAGAGCAAGAAACAAACTTAGATTAGTAGCAGACACCATAGAAATTGAAGCAAAAAATGCCAGTGAGGATGGTGTGACCATTATTGCAGAGCATGATATCAAACTCAGAGCTAATAATAACACCATAATCACTTCAGATAATATCACAATAGATGCCAAGGAGAGAATTGTTTCACATTCTGAAGGATGGCAGATTTTGATTGGTCAATGTATTAGACTACATGAACCCCAAACAAAAATTTGCCCTGCCTTTATGAAAGAATATATAGATGGGCAAATCAAAACACTCAAAGGTTAATTATGGCACAAGTGAGAGACATTGACAGTGGAAAGATCTATATTGGACCTGAAGATCCAAAAGACGATAGATCAAAAACTACACTGAATGGTGACAAAGAGTATGAAGGAACATTAGCAGCGACAGGACCTGCGTTTGTAGGAGGTCACAGTGAAGATGCAAAGGGTGTAGTCAATATTGGTACAGATGCTGCTGACTTCTCACCTAACGTTGATGGTCGTGCAGTTGATATTGAGGGTGATGTGAAAATTGTGACAGAGAAAGGCACCGCAGTAGATATAGAGGGAGATACAACTCAGGTTGGTAACACAAACCAGACAGGTAAGATCACAGCATCATCTACAGTGAAAGCAAGCAATTTCGTAGGTGATATCAGCACAACATCAGGCACACCACCAGGTTGTAAGTTATTTGATTTACCACACCCTAACATAAAAGGACATAGACTTAGACATGGTTGTGTTGAAGGTCCTGAGGCAGCAATCTATGTAAGAGGTAAAGTATCACGAGATGGTGTTATAGAATTGCCTGACTATTGGCAGAATTTTGTTGATAAGGAAACAATCTCAGTTCATCTTACTCCTATGGGTGCATATCAAGAATTATTTGTAGATCGTATCGAGTATGGTAAAAGAGTTTATATAAAAAATCAAGCAGGTGGTAAGATAGATGCTTATTATCAAGTGTGGGCAGATAGAGCAGGTGAGAAATTAGTCGTAGAATATGAGGGTGAGACTCCAGCAGATTATCCTGGTGACGGCAGTTTATACTCAGTCGCAGGGTATAACTATGATGTAAGGGAAATCGATGATCATGCACATTACCGCACGACTGATATTTGACTTTGAGCACAGGTGTGCTATTATAGGTGGAGTTACTAAAAATCACATGTTCCCAGAAACCGATCAATACGTTGACCGTCTTGAAATTTGTATGGCAGGTAAGTGGTTTAGATTATATGGATCAGATGCAGAGATAAAAAGGATTGAGTGTAAGGACATTGATCAGTTTATGAAAGTATTAGAGGTTGCAAAGATGGCAGAAGAGATAGATAGTGAAATTAAAGTGGTTTATGTCGAGAGTTAGATTTCCACTATCAGATATAAAATTTCATAACATACCTGTCGTTGGTCAATTCTATACCAAGACAGAAGTTGATGGGTTGATAAAAGATGCGGTAGATGAGGCAAGACGTATTGATGAAGAGTCAATGCGTAAACACAATAGGGATGCAACTGTTATAAGTATGATATTGGGTTTTACTACACTAGCATTGTTTGTAGATGGTTTATTGAGACTGTTGGGAGTGACTCCACCTTTCTTAGGAATTGATATTGATATCCTTGATAAAATTGCAGATAAGGTAGAATCTGACCTTTTACCCTTAGTCCAGAAGATACCTCGAATCTGACGAGTATAAATAAGTTGAAGGAATGGTGTCAGAAGGTAGGTAATGCCACTAAGTAGATTAGAAAATTTTCTAAAAAATGTACAGGGTAACGTAATATACGTCAACCCTGAGGAACTTGATGCGACAGATGATGTCAGTAATACTGGTAATTCTAGAACTCGTCCGTTCAAAACAATTCAAAGAGCACTGATTGAATCTGCTAGATTCTCATATCAGTTAGGAAAAGACAACGATAAATTTGATAAGACTTCAATTATGGTGTCACCAGGTGTGCACTATATTGATAACAGACCTGGTTTTGTTATTGACAGCTCTGGTAATGTAACAGATGTCAATGGCACAGCAGCATCTATAAGTGAACTATCGATAGGAACGAAATTTGATATACAAGATCCAGACAACGTATTATATCATTTTAACTCTATTCATGGTGGTGTTATATTACCAAGAGGTACATCAATTATAGGTCAAGATCTTAGAAAGACAAAGATAAGACCGAAGTTTATACCACAACCAAGCAATGGTTTGATTGATAGATCTGCAGTATTCAGAGTAACTGGTGGATGTTTTTTCTTCAACTTTAGTTTATTTGATGGAGATCCTAATGACAGGGTTTTCAGAGATTATACTAATAACGTATACGCTCCTAATTATTCTCACCACAAACTGACTTGTTTTGAATTTGCTGACGGTACAAATACAGTCGCAGGTAAGGGTAATACAGATTTAGACATGTACTATGCTAAGTTGACACTAGCATATGGTACTAATAGTGGTAGGGCATTACCAAATTATCCAGCAAATACTGATTTTGAGAAAACAATTGATGAATCACGTATCGTTGGTGCTGTATCTAGATTGGGTGATCTAGAGATTCAAGATATATTTTCAGGTGCAAATGCCTCTGCAGCGACTGCTACTACTATTGTCACTGTACTTACAAAAACAGAGCACAACCTAAATGTTGACACTCCTGTAATAATCAATGGTGTTAGTAATAGTGACTATGATGGTAGTCATGTAGTGACACAGGTGTTGAGTCCTACATCGTTTACATACACAGTTCCTGTTGCACCTGCATCCACAGCAACTCCTTCACTTACTGGTCTTGCACCCACAGTAATAGTAGAGAGTGACAGTGTGACCTCTGCATCACCTTACATATTCAACTGTTCTCTACGTTCAGTATTTGGTATGTGTGGACTACATGCTGATGGTAGTAAAACAACTGGATTTAAGTCCATCATTGCTACTCAATTTACAGGTGTTGGTCTACAGAAAGATGATAATGCATTCGTAAAATATAATAAAACATCTGGTACATGGCAAGATCAAGCAACACTTGGAACATCAGTCACCCTACACACCGATGGTCTTGCAATATACAAACCTGAATTTGAAAACTTCCATATCAAGGTATCGAGAGAAGCAACAGCACAGGTAAGTCAAAGTCATGCTTTAGGATATGCAAAACAATATATTACTGAGTCTGGTGGCGATATATCAATATCAAGTTCTAATTCAAACTACGGACACACTGCACTTGAAGCAGATGGTTTCAAACCTGAAGCTTTTACAAAAGATGATAAGGCATACATCACAAGCATAGTTCCACCCAAAAAGAATTTCAATAAAGAAGAAGATGTCAACTGGATATCAATTGACGTACAATCAACCATTGGTGTATCCACTGACACACAGTTGTATCTTTCGGACTTCAAAGTCAAAGACACTGTGCCTGTGCCAACTGCAAGTGGATTTACCGTTGGTAATAAAATAGGTGATAAGTTATTCTGCTCTATACAAAATATTGTTTATGGAGCTGACATCCTTATGCCAGGTCCATTATCTGATCCAGACACATGGGCATCAGGTAAGAAAGAAGTGTTTGTTGGAACTAATTCTGGTATAAACTCTATTACAAGTAATATTATTACACTTGAAGATGTTCATAAGTTCAATACAGGGGAGAAGATAAGATTTTATTCTGACACTGGATCTCTTCCTGATAATATTGAGAGTGACAGGGACTACTTCACTATCACAAGTGGACTAGACAACGATAAAATAAAAATTGCAACCACATTCAACAATGCTACAGCAGGTAGTAATCTCACTGGTATAAACAATTTAGGTGGTAGAACAAGAGTTGTATCTACAGTACAGGGTAAAGAACCAGGTGAACCAGGTCATCCAATTCAGTATGATACCACTAATGGATGGTATGTAAACGTTGGTGCTGCTAACTCACTACGTTCTGCTATTGTGCTCAATCAGGGTGTAGTTTCTACAAACACTAATAATACATTTATTGTAAGAAAACCAGACACAAGAAAAGATCTTGAAAAAATTTATAGAGTAAGATTTGTTGTTCCAGATGATACCACTAACGCATCTGCACCAACAAATGGATTCTCCTTACAAGAATCATCAACATTCATTGATGATGATTTCTATAAGAATGATAACACTGACCTTACATCAATATCAAGTCTAAGAACTCAAAACACTATCGTAGATGCTTCATGGAGTTCAAGTTCAAACGCAGGTATTATTACTTCACAAAATCCACATAGATTGAGTGTAGGAAATATTGTTGAAATTACAAGACTAAGAAGTACAAACAATACCAATGGGGTAGATAATACAGGATTTAATGGTAAGTTTGAAGTTACTGATGTCAGTGCTGACACAGTGTTTAGTGTTGGAATTAATACTAATCCAGGTGGTATAAGCACCATCACCACCAATGTACCATACACCAGACATGATCAATCCATTGTTGGTTCAGGTAGGACTTTTGCACCATTCTTTACCAAGAGAGAACTTAATAGAACATATCAAATATTCAACAACGAAGAAGTACAAGAATTCAAGAAGGATGTACAGGATGGTATCTATGATCTAACCATATTGGGTTATTTGTCACAACCAGATGTTTCTCCTTTCTCAACAACTAGAAACTTTTTCCCACAAAATGTCAATAACTTAAAACCAAGAACAGATCAAGATAATATCAATGATGATCCAGATGCAGCAGTATCACATGCACTAAGAGAGAAAGTTGGGCAGGTCATAACTAATGATCCATCTAATTCAATAACGAAGGAACTTGTTCATTCATTTTTAGTTGAAAGTAACATAGGTTATGGTGTCACAGGTGGATTGCACTCAGTAGGAGATATGAAAGTTGATCTTGATACAGATCTTGGATTCAATGGTATCACAGCGTTTAGTAATACTACAGGTGGAATTGGATATGGAACCAGTAGTGGAAGTGCTGAATCTTATTTCAACATACCATTATCAGGTGGTAATGGAAAGGGAGCAACCGTAGATGTAACAGTAGGAGCAAGTGGCACAATCACAAGTGCTGAGATTAATCATTATGGAAGTGGATATGTGGTGGGTGATATTCTTCTTATCAAGGGAGTGCCTTTTAGACCTTCTGGTAGTACAACAGATTGTACTGTTACAGTAGGAAATATCAATAATAATCAAGGTGATGCTGTTCAAATTGTTGGTGTAACTAGCACAGCATATAATGGTGTACATAGAATAACCAACGTAGAGACTACAAAACGTGTTACATTCAATGGTTCAGCTGACAATAATTTCAATGAATCTGCTGGATTCATGTATCACGTTGGTGTGAGCACTGCAGTTAATAATATTGAGCATGATAGATTGACTGGTATTGCCACAGTTACATTGAGTGCTGATATTGGATTGAGAAGAGGTGATGAAATTGTTATCTCTGGTGGACCTCCATTATATGAAGGAACACACACTATCACTGATAGAGTTGGATATGGATCTTCATTGAAGGTCAATATAGGTAAGACTGCATCACAACCAACTTTCTCTGGATCTGCGGTAGCACATGGATCAGGTGTTAGTGCTAAAGGATTCAATCAAAGTATGCCGATATATGGTGGTAAAACTACCCCATTGGCAAATGATCTTACATCTACGTCTACATCAATCAACTTATCGGATAGGACATTCCTAAGAAGAGGTGATTACTTACAAATAGAAGATGAGATTGTAAGAATCACAGATAAAAATGTCACGAAGGTTATTAGAGGTGCACTTGGAACTAATGCTGTAAGTCATCTCAAAAATACAGCAGCACTGAAAATCAAGATTATTCCAATTGAGTCAAGAAGAAACTCTTTAGTACGTGCATCGGGACACACCTTCGAGTTTGTTGGTTTTGGACCAGGTAACTATTCTACTGCGTTACCTCAGGTTCAGGACAGAGTTCTTGATAATAGTGAGCAAATATTAGCACAGTCAGAACAAACCCGTGGTGGATTGGTAGTATACACTGCTATGAATGATAAGGGTGAGTTTTTCATAGGTCGTAAAAAAATAGACGCACTTACTGGTCAGGAAGTGTCAACCATAGATGAGTTTGACACATCATCTGTATCTGCACCTGCATCACAACTTCCATCAGTTGCATCGTTTGATAATCTTACAATCAATCAAAACCTCTATAGTAATGCTAATACTGACATTATTGACCTCAAATTTAGAGGTAATCGCACAGGAAGTATTGGTAAGCAAGTATTTGTAGGTATTCAAGAGACTGAACCTACATCAACACAAACAGGTGATAACATATTATTTGCATCAAGTGTCAATCGTGGTGGATATATTGGATGGGTTCAAACATCTGATCAAGGCACAGAGAAATGGCAACGTTTTGGACCTGTATCCGTTGAAAATGGAATAGAACATTATGCTGTAGACAAAGTAGCGATAGGTCAAACATTTGCAGATACTGGTGAAGTCCTTACAGTGACAGGTAATGCTAGTGTAGGAAGTCTAAAAATAGATGACTTGACCGTAGGTAGAGTTGTTATAGTTGGAACTAATGGGGAAGTACAGGACAACTCAGCACTAACATTCTCAGGTGCAACACTTACCGCTAATACACTGTCAGTTGATAATAACCTCAGTGTTGGTGTTGATGCTACAATTGGGCGTAACTTGACTGTCACAGGTATAACCACAGCTGAACATCTACATTCTACTGACGATATAGTCGCTGATGATAGAATCACAGCTACAGGTGACGTTCAGGGTGCAAACATTATAGCAAATGCAAATGTTTCAGCTGTCAATGTTACAGCGACTGGTATTGTTCAAGCAGAACAACTGACATCAACTGACGATGCAAACGTCACAGGAACGGTTACTGCAGGTGATTTTGTTGGAAATGGTATAATACCTATTGGTGGTATCATAATGTGGTCTGGAACTGATGGCAATATACCTACGAACTGGTCTCTCTGTAATGGTAGTAATGGAACTCCAAACTTAATCGATAGATTTATTGTTGGTCGAGGTAATGACTATTCATCTGGTGCAACAGGTGGTAGTGCTGATGCAATCATACCAGAGCACACTCACACTGCCTCAGGTGGTAACCACTCACACCCTGCA
>MDTC01084830.1_pt1 | contig 10168 bp, 13 predicted proteins | sample 811181 | NCBI WGS metagenome assembly MDTC01 (sample SAMN05326644, study PRJNA326480) | marine metagenome | isolation source: seawater | place: Pacific Ocean: North | collected 2011
CCAGGGATCTAACGCATTCTCAGCAATTTATGTCGGCAGCACTCAGGTGACTGAGATCTATGTCGGCTCAACCAAGGTGTGGGGCTAATGACGAGCGACGCAACGAAAACTCTAGTGGACGGGATTAGTGTTGTTACCGTGGTGAGCACATTGAACGCCTGGCTGCCACCGGTCGCAGCTGGGTTCACGATCATCTGGACCGTGATTCGTATCTACGAAACCAAGACCATTCAGAAAATTTTTAAGCGAGACGACTAATGGACCCATTATCTGCCTTGGCTGCATTCAACGCGGCCTGCGCGGTCGTGCGCACGGCATCGCAAAACGGGTCTGACATCCTGAGTATGTTCCACGGGATCGGTGACGCGCTCAAACACAAGCAGCAGATCGAAGATCACATCAAAGCCAATCCTGACCACGAGTCAGACCTGGAACTCTACGCAGCACACGCCAAGGCCACCGAGGAGTGGGAGCAGATTATCACCCAGCTCAAGTGGACCGGTCACTGGGACAAGTTCTGCGATTGGCGAAGAGAGCAGCGCGAGAACGAGAAACAGGCACACCTGGCAGAGCTGCGGAAAAAAATGAAACGGGAAGCATTGATTAAGGATGCGTTGATTGTCAGCGGTGGTGTTTTATTCGCCCTGGGCCTGATAGGAGCGTTCGTATACAGCATCTTTTTGCTCAAGGGATAGTGATGATTCCGACGTGGTTTTTAATCGTTTTCGTTTTTCAGGACGGTAACCCGCAGCTGATCCAGGTCAGGCCACCGGAGCTGAAAGACAACATACTCGAGTGTGTCCAGGACGCGGTTGAGATCAATGCAGATCAGAGCGTGGCCTACCTCGCCGCGTGTCTGCCCTCTTACAAAAAAGTCAACAGTGAACCAGCAGGAAGAGTGAGCTAATGATTGGAGTACTTGGAAAAATCCTTGGATCAGGTGACGTCATCAAGAAGGGAATGGAGCTGATCGATGATATGCACACCTCGACTGAGGAAGAGATCGCAGCCAAGAGTAAGGCCAAACAAGACCTCCTGACTGCATACGCCCCCTACAAATTAGCCCAGCGCTACTTAGCTGTGATGTTTGGTATCACATTCCTCGGCAGCTATGTCCTAGTGCTTGCTATGACGATCTCGGGACACGGTGACCCTGACGCAGTGACTAAGGTCATGGAGCAGTTCAGCATTAACTACGCGATGCTAATTATCTTGGGTTTCTATTTTTCGGGCGGCGTGATTGAAGGCGTTATGGAGAAGAAAAAGAAATGAGCTATTTCACAGAAGACGAGTTTCGCTGTAGCTGCGGCTGCGGTCGCAGTGAGATGGCGCCGGAGTTCATCGAGCTGCTGAACACGATACGTGAGGATTTTGGCAAGCCGATGGTAATCAGCTCGGGATTCCGCTGCGAGAATCACAGCATCGAGAGGAATAAGCCTAACGGCCCCGGCACTCATAACACGGGATGGGCAGCAGACGTCGCTGTCCTGGGCGCGGATGCACAGAAACTGATCGCGGTCTCGCTGCGACATGGCATCACAGGCCTCGGCGTCAATCAAAAAGGATCAGTCGGCAGGTTTATCCACCTGGACCAGTGCGCTGATTCGAAATTCAATCGACCAACTGTTTGGAGTTATTGAAATGGCACTCGAGACCGGAACATTTATCGATTCGCTGAACGCGAATAACCCGGCGATTACAGACCAGATCGACCAAGGCGACGACCACATTCGGTTGATCAAATCGACCATCAAGAGCACGTTCCCGAGTATCACAGGCGCTGTCACACTGACCCACACGCAGATCAACGCGCTCGAGACACGGTTAGGGACAGCCGAGACTAACATCACGAGCCTGAACGCAGGAGTCACGGGAAATGATGCCGATCTTGCAACCCTCGACGCGGGCAAGGCGAATATCGCTGGCGACACGTTCACCGGGAATGTCATAATCCAGGGATCAACCACTCTCGCGACAGCGACAGCGACCACACCTACCGATCTGACAGATTCATCGACTAATATCGCGACGACTAGTTTCGTACAGCAGAAGATCGCGGCCCTCGACCCATTACCGGCAGGCATGATCGCGCCATTCGCCGGGACGAGCACACCGACCGGGTGGCTGATCTGTGACGGGTCTGCTGTTAATCGTGTTACCTACGCAAGTCTGTTTGCTGCACTGGGCACAACATACGGGGCAGGAAACGGATCGACCACCTTCAACCTTCCCGACTTACGTGGCCGTGTGCCTGCCGGTAGAGACAACATGGGCACCAATGGCGACGCCGACAACATCACAACGGCTGGCGCTGGGATTGATGGTAATAGTCTGGGCGCGACAGGTGGTGCTCAAACCGTGACCCTCACGCATCAGCAATCTGGTTTACCCGCTCACGGTCACAATGATTCATTTGGTGTCAGGCGTGTTAGTGGTACAGACGACCCCCAACCACACGCTGGGTACATCAAGGGTACCGGGGCAAACATTTCGACAGATACCGGTGGTATTGGTGGGTCAGTTACGGATGCGAGTGCCGCAGACGCCTCTCAGGCACACAACAACGTACAGCCCACGATCATCCTCAACTACATAGTGAAGACTTAGCATGATTCGTTCGATCCGTGGACTAGGCAGCAAGGGCCTGATCATCGATCAGAACCCGTATGATATTCCGGTTGATGCGATCAGTGACGGTAATAACATTCGTATCGCAAACGGTAAGCTCGAGAAGATCACAGGCGCCAGGACATTCCACACGGGCAGCTATTATCACCTAGCGCCATGGTTCCCGAACACGACATTCGGGTACGTCCTAATCAGTGCCAGTAACTGGGATCGATTCACCGCCGCGCAGACCTCTGTGTCTGTGACGCCAAGCACCAGTTATAGTAACGGAAACTGGTCCAGCAGCCAGGTCGGTGAGTTTTTGATTGTGAACAACGCCACCGAGGCGCCGTTCGTGATGCACCCCACAGACTCTCAGTTTGCGTCATTAACAAACTGGCCCGCGAACACCACCTGTTCCAGGCTGAAATATTATAACGGCTACCTGGTCGCGATCGGCCTGGTCGAGAACTCTGTCGAGCAGCCATACGTGGTGCGCTGGTCTGACGCCGTACAGCCGAGCACGCTCAATCCTTCCTGGGACTTTACGTCGACCACGAATCTGGCTGGCCGTAACGAGCTGTCCGGGGCCGATGGACCGGTGCTCGAACTGGAACAGCTAAACGACCAGATGATTATCTATATGCGTGACGCGGTGTATTCGATGCAGTACATCGGTGGTAATTTCGTGTTCAGTTTCCGCAAGGTGTTTGACGACGACGGGATTATTACACCAGGCGCTGTGGCGTCGTTCAAGGGCGGTCACCTGGTGGTCGGTAATGACGACATCTATCTGCATGACGGCAACAGCAAGCGGTCCATCTCAGACGGTCGTGTGACAGATTACTTCTACAATTCGCTGCAGCAGGTCGGGTCGGTCAAGGTTCAGCGATATATCGACCGTGACGAGATCTGGATCGCCTACTCGACCACCGACCAGCTCGAGGCTGACAAGGTCCTGATTTACAACTACCAGTACGACGCCTGGACGCAGGCGGATCTACCGCAACCGATCACGCAGCTGGCAGTAGCGACCCGGTTCGATACCGCTACGCAGATTTGGCAAACGACAAGCGGCACTTGGGCCGATCAGTCAGACAAATGGGCCACCATTAACCCGGTCGACACCGACCTGTCGCCCTACTTCTTGGCGTCAGACAAAATCTGGCAGGGCGATTTCTCATACCGACACAACACAACTGACTACGTGAGTTTTATCGAGCAGGAAAAACTCGACCTGGACCAGCTCTTCGGTGAAACACAGAGCCTAAAGAAAGTGAAGCGTGTGCTGCCACAGATTGCTGGGACCGGCTCACTTGAATTACAGGCCGGTGCGACAAATACACCGAACGGTGCGGTCGCCTACCCCAGGACGCAGACGTTCAATATCGAGACTGATCACAAGGCCGATCTACGCGCCCAAGGGCGTTACCTAGCGATCAAGATGCAGATGCAGAACCAGGGCCACTACTCGATCTCTGGCTGGGATCTCGACCTCGAGCGCGGTCATGGCCGGTAACTTCCGATTCAACTCAACCAACGCGCAGACGCTCGACGCGCTGCAACGATATGTGCTGGATAATTTTCGCCGGGTCGCTGATGCGTTTATTACCGTCGAATCCCCAACCATACCGTCCTTAACCTCTGAACCTGAGTTCCCTGTCGAGGGCCAGTTAGCGATCGCTGACGGCACCGGATGGAATCCAGGCAGCGGAGCTGGCACATACGTATACAGAAATTCTCAGTGGAGGAAGCTAGACTGATGGCAACCCAGAACGTCACAACGACGCAACGACCGTACCAGGCGCCGTATCTCGACTACGGTTTTGGTGAGGCGAAAAGACTCTACCAGGGAGGTGCCCCTGAGTATTTTCCTGGACAGACACTGGCCTCACAGAATCCGTTTCAGACCGGCGCGATTGATGCTCTCGGTAACTTCAACCCTAACGCTGTCGCTGCCTACACGGGCGTGGGCAACCAGTTCATGGGTGGCGCTGCCGGGGCGATGAGCACGCTCGGCAACATCGCAGGGATGCAGCAAGGCCCACAGGCCCAGATGATGACCATGCAGCAGCTCGGTCAGTATCAGCCGATGATTGATCAGATGGTAGACGCATCAACCCGGCAGGGGATGCGGTCCTATAATGAACAGTTCGCCCCGCAGCTGAACGCCAACGCAGCCGCTAGTGGCAATATCGGATCGAGCCGTGCAGGGATCGCCCAGGGCATCGCGCAGCGTGGCATCGCTGAGAACGCGCAGAACGTCGGTGCCACCGCGATGAATAACCTGTTCAATCAGGGCAACCAGATGAATCTGGCAAATGCCAACCTGGGCCAGAACTTCCTGAACACGCAGATGAACGCTGCCACCAATCTGGGACAGTTCGCTGGGACCGGCGCTGACATGATCAACCAGGCAGACGCCTCGCAGCTGGCTGGCCTCCAGACAAATCTCGCGGCTGGCGACATTCAACAAGAGTTTGATCAGGCAAAGATCAACGACGAGATGGCGCGGTATAATTACGATCAGACCAAGGACCAGCGATTCTTACAGGATTACATGAACCTGGTCCAGGGTAACTACGGCGGCACGGGTACGCAGACTAATAACACACCCGAACCGAGTCTCGGACGACGGCTGCTCTCAGCGGGAACCAACCTCGCAGGAAGCTACCTGATCGGTGGCGGTCGAGTCCCGTTCGGGTCATATGGACCACAATAAGGAGCTGATATGGACGTATTACGACAACTTCCTAATTTCCCATTCGGTCCTAACAACACTGTACCGATGGTGACTGACGGGACGGTTGGGGTGCCTGGTGTGCCAGGCGCGTTGGCTCAGGACCCAGGCTATCTGTCTCTGATGAATCAGTTCCAGGCACCACAGATGAACACTACACCGTTTGATCCAAGGGGCGCGCTGATGGGTGGTGCGTTAATGGATCTCTCAGAAATTATCTTGGGTAAGAATCCAACGAACAACCCGATGAAGGCCTATCAGATGGGTCGTCAGATGTATATGCAGGATCGCTCCCTGGAGAATCAACAGAAGCAGCAAGCGTTCCAGAATCAGATGGCTGTCGGCACCCTGGTCGCGCAGCTGCAGAAGGCGGGGCTGCCCTCTTCCACGGCGGGCAAGCTGGCTCGAGATATGTTTGGCAAAAATCTCAATGAGCTGTCAACAGAAGAGATGACACAGCTCGGTGCGATTGCGAAGCAGTTCAGCGCAAGCACGAATATCGCTGTGGATGCATCTACTAAGGGGAACACACAAACATTCGTGAAGCTGGCAGAGAATGCAGCGAAACGTATGGGTGAAATGGATGAGATTATCGCCGGAGCGCCAGGCACGCTTGATGTCATTGACACGCTGTCGTTACTCAACCGACAGATCAGCACAGCCGGTGTCATTGGTAATCTATCCGATAGTGTGAACCGGGTGCTGCTAAGTCTTGGCAGTGATTTCCGAGTAACTGCGGATACACCCTTCAGAGAGGCCTATGACGGGCTGTCTAAAAAACTTGCGTTGAGTGAGCTGGCATTCTTCAAGGGTCCGACTACTGACTTCGAGTTCGGTGTCGCGGCAGCGATCAACGGTAACCTGGATCAGACCGCAGAAGGTCGTCAGATATTACTTGATCTCGCTAAGGGTCGTAACTTGATGAACCGGGAAGCAGCACAGGCCTACAATGATTATGCGTACCGTGTGCTCCAAGATCCTAATCAAAAGGTCCCACCGAACCGTGCTCAATTTACGAATTCAGAGGAATACAAGCAACTACAGCTCAAGACTCAGTACACACTAAATCCTGGTTCATTGGGCAAGGTCATCAAGAACTATACGCCGGAAGATCGGGTCGATTTTATTGCAGAACGTAAGGATGATTTGAGGCCAAGATACGAAAAAGCATATTCAGACGCCACTGAACAAAAAATCGAAGAACTGTTGAGTGATCACATTAGATTGGAGATCGGCACGAGATGAGCAGCGCAGAAGAATTGGCAGCTGAATTTGCAGCGAAGTTTGACGCACCAGGAAAACCGCAAACTAATCCCGGATCTGGGTTTGTTCAGGGCGTCCAGAATTTCTTCACAGGAGCTGACCGGACCGAGTTCCCGGACATGGAAGAGTTCCGTGCCACCGATGCCGACAGTATGGGGATCGGGGCAGGCTACGAGGTGCTCGCTGCGATCTCTTCGAATGAGGAAGAACAGGCGAACATGGCCGCCCGTTTTACCGGCGGTAAGCTGGCCCAGGATAAGTTCGGTAACTTTATTCTGATCGTGAACGACCAGCCTTACTATATCAACAAGCCTGGTGTGTCTGGTCGGGATCTGACCGATTTGGCTGGACAGGCTGCGATGTTTATTCCTGCTGCCCGTGTTGCTGGTGCTGCCGTTAAGACCGGATCTATCGGGATGTTGGGTAAGTCAGCTGCAGCAGGCGCTGGAACCGAGGCCGTTGCTGAAGGAGTGACCGCTGCCGCTGGGGCCGATCAGAGTCTCCCTGGAGCTGTCGGTGATATCGCGCTCTCTGGTGCCATGAATGTCCTCCCCGCTCTGCCAGGATTCACACAGACCCGGAACACGATGCAGTTTCGTGAGAACCCGTACATCACCGCTGACGAAGCGACTGACCTGATGGACACCACAGGTGTCGGTGTCCTGGCATCCCAGCTCGGCGCGACAGGTGTCGCCAATATGGCTGGCGAGAACAAATTGCAATACCTGAGAGGTCTTGAGTCAACAGCGCCGACCATTGACTCAGCACTGATCGATCAACAACGTCAGGTCGATACAGCGGTCGAAGGACTGCTGGGTGGGCTACCGGAGCCTACCAATCCGGGCGTCAAGGCGCAGCTGGCTGCACAGAAGGCCAGGCAGGCAGCGGTCGATATCCGTGAGGAAGCGACAGGCGCTCTGTATCAGCAGATCCGTGACATGGATGTAGAGATCAGTACCGCGCCGTTACTGAACGCGATTAAGGGTATACAGATCAATGATCAGTTGGTCGAGGCCGGTGGTTCATATCGCGCCCTGGAGAGGGTCAAGGACCTGATCGGTCGGACCACTAAGCAGGAACCTCGGACTGCCCCAGGCGCGACAGGATCTGTCGAAGTCGAGGCACCGATCACCCGTCAGATCGGTCAGCTGCAGGACGCTTATCAGGAGGTCTCAGAGCTGATCCAGATCGCACAGAACTCTGGCCTAAATAAACAGGTCCGTGAGCTGACCATCGCGCAGAAAGAATTGAACAAGGTCATGTCAGGCGCGTCGAACGGTGTCTGGGATCAGGCCCAGGAAACATTCTCGCTGCTGTCACAGGACATCGATTTTATTAACGAGAATCTAGCCGGTCAGATTCTCAACATGAAGGCCGATCAGTTTGATTTCGTGACCAAGATGGTGTTCTCGCCGAGCGCATCGAACACGTCCAGGCTGAATCTGAAACGGATCTTGGACTCAGCCGATCCGGGCGCGTACCCGACACTGCTGAGAGCGCATATGGAAGACAGGCTGACCTCGATCAAGGACACCACGATCAGCGGCAATATGCCACGGCAGATGCTCGACGCGCTGTGGCGTAATCCGAAGACGCGTAAGATGTATTCCGAGGAGCTGGCGCGAGTCAATCCAGAGCTGGCGTCGATGTATAACTCGCTTGGTGAGGTACTGCGATTCGCAATGGTCGGGCGTGGCAGTAACTCCAACACGCAGCAGAAGCTGAGATACGCCCAGGAGTTCGAGCAGCCGCTCAATAACCTGATCAAGCGTGGTGTCGGGATGCTGACCACGGCTGGTATGTACGGCGTTGTCAATGACGCTATCGCTGCTGGTAAACAGGCAGGCGCCCTGAAGACCGAGATGTCGTTGATCAATCGCGATATCAAGCGACTCCAGAGACACCTGTCTCAGTTCGAGCCTGGTGACTCCAGGGCAGCGGCCCTGCTCACCGACGCGCTGCAGTCCTTGTCCGCGTCCTTACCCTTCGGCGAAGGCCCCGATGATGACGTTACCGGATTCCAACCGTAGCGACTCAACCTTAGTGGTCTCACGATTCCTCAGATAAATCTGTGTGGTCTTCGGGGAATCGTGCAGCGCCTGCTTCACTGGGTCCAGACCAAGCGTCTGCGAATCCGTCACAAACTTAGCCTTCAGATCGTGGAACGTGAATCGTTCCCCACCCGCCTTAACGAACCGATCCATGCAGCGTCTCCAACGGTGACCGAATGACACCGGGTTGTACGGATCGCCGTTCGCATTCTTAACGATCAGCTCACCCTCCTGGATCTGTGGATTCAGCGCCTCAATCAAACGCCGTAAATATGGCCTCATCTCGATCACTGCCCTCTTCTTGGTTTTCTGCGTTTTGAATACCAGCTGCTTATCGTCATACGTCAGCGCCAGAATATCTCCGAGCCTCTGACCCAAGGCATAGCCCAGGAGCGCCATAGGAGCGCCCCACTCGGGATTAAAGTCACAGAACGTCTGTAGCTCTTGATTCGTCACGTAACGGTCTCTCGGACGCTGTGGCGGCGTCCAGAGATCAGACGCAGGGTTCCTGTCTGCGAGCCCGTACCGGACCGCCCAACGATAGATCTGCTGCATGGTTGTGTATTCCATTTTTGCACGTCTCGGCGCGATCTTGGCGCGGTCCATGATGTGCTTCTGGATTTCATGCGGTTCGATAGCCTGGTACTTGTGATGCGCGAATGTCTTAAACAGCTGCCGCAGGCAACCCATCCGGTCGTCGATTGTACGTTTCGAGAGGCGATCCGGTGCGACCTCTGTCATGTACCAGTTCGCCAGCCAGACAAACGAATCAGTACTGTCCTCTTCTCTCTCGATCAGACGCAGCCGACGTAACTTCGCTGGGACCTTATCCAGGTCAGTGCCGAGTGGTTCCCATGCCTTCAGGCCGCGTTCCCTCTCGGCATTGGTTGGTCTGTAGTGCCACTGGTTACGATGCCAGTAGACACGTTTTGGTGTCTCCATAATGTCCTCCTGTGTAATTTTTTACGCAAAATGCGTTACACACTTGAGAACCCTCTGTAGGCGTGCAGCCCTTGTATTTAGTGGCACGCCTGGCAGGAATCGAACCTACAACCTACGGCTTAGAAGTTTGAAATTTGAAACCGCTCAAACCCTTGCCAGCCGTGGCCTACAGAAGATCCATGTGTAACGAAAAACGCGAGTTTTAGGTAGAAAATTACACATCCGTTACACAGTGTGGAAGCGCACAATATCAAGAAATCAACCCGGAATAAATGTTTGCAATTTAACTCGGGTAAAAATAAGGGAGAAAGGGTAACCCTTTATACCTTAGACATTGGCAAAAAAATGCCCTGGGCTGCGCAAACAACACCAGGGCCAACAGAGGGTTCTCAAAACAGGCTGGGGATGAGGGTCCGAAAACCAGCCTGGTGTGAGAGGTCACATGCACAGCCAGGGACGGTGACCACGCCCGACGGAGTCTCTCTGTGCTGAGACTTGATCATTAGCTAGCCTCCGGCAGCGCGTGCTCACGCTCGAAGTACTTATTCATATCCGCCGCTCGGAC
>MDTC01053305.1_pt1 | contig 10166 bp, 10 predicted proteins | sample 811181 | NCBI WGS metagenome assembly MDTC01 (sample SAMN05326644, study PRJNA326480) | marine metagenome | isolation source: seawater | place: Pacific Ocean: North | collected 2011
AAAGGATCAATAACAACATTTTTTGCAATTTTAGCATTTGGATGAATATATGAGAGTGGTTGTTTCATTCTATTTTACTTTTGAAATTTGAGCAGTTAATTCGGCTTCAGCACATAATTTTCCGTTTGCATAAGCCAATCCCTGCATGTGGCAGATTCCTCTTCTAAAAGGACCTAATAAAGAACATTTAAAAATTATAATGTCACCTGGTAATACTTTATTTCTAAACCTAACTTTATCAATTTTTGCAAAAAAGGTTAAATAATTTTGTGGATCATCTAGTTTTGACATTACAAGAATTCCACCCATTTGAGCCATTCCCTCTATAATTATTACGCCCGGCATTACTGGGTAATCAGGAAAATGACCTTTGAAAAAATCCTCATCAATAGTTACATTTTTAACTCCAATGACCTGGTCATCAGTAAGTTCATATATTTTGTCAATAAATAAAAATGGCGGTCTGTGGGGTAAAATTTCCATTATTTTGCTGGAATCCATAATTGCTTTAGAAGAAAAATCAATTTGTGGAATATCATTTTTCATTGAATCTTTTATTATTTCCTTCATTTTTTTTGAAAATTTCGTATTTATATAATGACCAGGTTTATTCGCGATAACCTTCCCCCTAATCCTAGTTCCAATTAAAGCCAAATCACCAATAACATCAAGTAACTTATGTCTTGCTGCCTCATTAGGATAATGAAGAGTTAAGTTATCTAAAATTCCATTTGATTTAACTGAAATCCTGTCCTTATTAAAAGCTTTTTTAAGTTTTTCCATTGTTAGATTTGATAAAGGCTTGTCAACATAAACAATAGCATTATTTAAATCACCACCTTTAATTAATCCCTTATTTAACAGCATTTCTATTTCATGTAAAAAACTAAAGGTTCTGCAATTTGAAATTTGGGGTATAAATTCTGAAATTGAATCAATTGTGGCATTTTGCGTACCAAGTATTTTTGTACCAAAATCAACCATTGTTGTTACTTTGTAATTTCGTGCAGGAATCACCATTATTTCACTACCAGTATTTTCATCTTTGAATGAAATCACTTTTTTTACAACAAACTCCTTTCTCTTTGAATCTAATTCCTTCACTCCTGCTTTATCTAATGCGTCTACAAAAAATTTAGCAGAGCCATCCATAATTGGAGGTTCTGATTCATTTAATTCAATTATAACATTATCAATTTCCGATCCAACTAGAGCAGCAAGTACATGTTCACAGGTTTGAATAGTTAATCCATTTTTTTTGAGACAAGTTCCCCTTTCGGTATTAGAGACATACTTAATATCAGCTTGCAATGTGGGTGAATTTTCTAAATCTATTCGTTTAAAAATATAACCAGTATCTGCTGTTGAAGGAACAAAAGTTAGGGTTACATCTTTTCCTGTATGCAAACCTACCCCTTTTAAAGATATTTTTTCTGAGATGGTAGTTTGATTAAATTCTGTAGTTACAATCACGTCATTGCTTTTTTAAGTTATCTACATCTTTAAATAGATTTGCTATATTTTTAAAATAAACATATGATCTGTTAAACAACCCGGCTTCAAAAGCAGGATTACCTCTGACCACCGAATTATCTTTAAGATTACTAAATACACCAGATCCACCATTAATTTTCACATTATCCCCAATTTCTAGATGACCTGAAAATCCTACCTGACCACCAATTTGACAATTTTTCCCAATTTTAGTTGACCCAGCTACTCCAGATTGAGCAGCTATTACAGTATTTTTACCAATCTCAACATTATGAGCAATTTGTACTAAATTATCAATTTTTACTCCTTCACCAATTAATGTGGAACCTATTGTTGCTCGATCAATTGTCGTACAGGACCCAATTTCTACATTATTACCAATTATAACGTTTCCAATTTGTGGAGTTTTTATATATTCTCCCTTATTATTTGGAGCAAAACCAAACCCATCGGAACCGACTACTGAGTTGCAATGAATAATACAATTATCTCCAATATTTGTATCATCATAGATTCTAACTCCCCCATTTAATGTCGTATTTGAACCAATTGAAACGTTATTTCCGATTATAACACTATCACTTAAGACTACTGAATCAGAAATATTACAGTTTTTTCCAACGACTGAAAAATTTCCAATGTGGACATTTTTTCCAATGGAAGATGATTTATGAACAACAGAAAATTTACTTATCTCTGGATGATATTTTTTAACATCATTAAATAGCTTCAAAAGCTGATTGAAAGACAAGTATGGGTCCTCAACAAGAAGAAAATTCAATGATTTGAACTTATTGACGTCAAAGTCTTTACTAACAATAATCGCAGATGCTTTGGTTTTTTTTAACCAAGGCATATACTTTTTATTTGAAAGAAAAGTTATATCTCCGTTTTGGGCATATTCAATTTTAGCAATATTATTTAACTTAATTTCACTCTCTCCTACAATATCCCCATTAAGTTCAATTGCTAAATTTGCCAGGGTTAGTTTCATAAAGAACAAAATTATGAAATTTATATAAATACAACATTTAAAGCTATGTTAATTTATCCAATAAACTATATGATTTTAAATATTATGATTTAACTTTAAATCATATCATTATTTTTATGGACAAAAAATCAATTTTATGGGTTGATGATCAAATAGATTTATTAAAGTCTCATATAATTTTTTTGAAGGATAAAGGATTTCAAGTTACAAGCTGCAACAATGGTAGTGAGGCTTTAGAACTAATTCAAAATAACCTTTATGATATTATTTTACTTGATGAAAATATGCCAGGAATAAGTGGTATTGAAACTCTTGAACAAATAAAAATTCTTAAACCAAATTTAAAGGTAATTATGATTACTAAAAATGAGGCAGAGGACATAATGGAACAGGCAATCGGTAAACAAATTTCTGACTATTTGATAAAGCCTGTTAATCCAAATCAAATTTTATTAAGCCTGAAAAAGAATTTAAAGACTAAAGAATTAATTAATGAGGCCAATATTACCGATTATCAACAGAAATTTAGAAGTCTTTCTATTGATATGATTAACATCTCTAGCTGGAATGGTTGGCTAATGCTTTATAATGAAATCATTTTATGGGAATTAAAACTTTCTAAAACAAATGACAAAACAATGATTGATATACTTATTAATCAAAAAAGAGAAGCAAATAATTTATTTTCAAAATTTGTTGAAAAGAATTATGAAAGTGCAATTCATGACAGTGATGGTCCAACTTTTTCTCACAATCTTTGTAAACGACACTTATTCCCCGAAATAAAAGAACAACCTGTGGTTTTCATCGTTATTGACAACCTAAGATATGATCAGTGGTTATGTATTGAGCCAATAATTTTAGAGTTTTCTAAAAAAATAAAAGAATATCAATATTTCAGCATTTTACCATCAACAACACAATATGCCAGAAACTCTCTCTTTTCAGGACTAATGCCAAAGAGTATTAGAGAAAAATATCCACAATACTGGAAAGATGATCATGAACAAGGAGGTAAAAATTTGTATGAAAAAGAATTACTTGAAATTAACTTAAAAAATAACTTTAACTCCGAAATAAAAAGTGAATTTATAAAGGTTACTAATCCTAATTCAGCTGATAAAATTATCGAACAATTAAAAGAAAAAAGTAAGAATGATATTACCACGATTGTTTACAATTTTGTTGATATGCTTTCTCACTCCAAAACAGAAATGCAAATAATTAAAGAGCTTGCATCAAATGATAAAGCATACAGATCCTTGACTAAAAGCTGGTTTGAAAATTCACCTTTATTAGAAATAATAAAAAAATCAATTGAACTAAATTGCAAGGTCATTATAACAACTGACCATGGAACAATTAACGTCAAATCTGCTTCAAAAGTTATTGGAGATAAAAATACATCTCAAAACCTAAGATATAAAACTGGAAAAAGTCTTACATATAGTTTAAAAGATAATATTGTCTTTAATGATCCACACGTGATAAATCTTCCCAAAAGCTCGATAAATTCTTCTTACATATTCGCAAAAGAGGATTTTTATTTAGTATATCCAAATAACTTTAACTATTACAGTAATTTTTTTAAAAACACTTATCAACATGGAGGCGTTTCATTGGAGGAATTAATTATTCCATTTATAGTACTAAATTCATAGAAATATGCAGGATTCATCATTGATATATGATCTTAATGAAATTGGAAAAATTTCAAAAATTATAATAAAGTCTATAAAAAAATATAACAAAGTACTCTTTACGGGACCTCTCGGATCAGGAAAAACTACATTAATTAAAAGTATAATGTATGACCTGGGATATAATGACTATGTTTCAAGTCCAACTTTTTCATTAATCAATGAATATAAGGTAAATGATAAAATTATCTATCATGTGGATTTATATAGAGTTAAAGGCTTACATGAGCTTTATGAAATAGGATTTGATGAATATATTTGTAATGGAAACTTATGTTTAATTGAATGGCCAGAAATTGCGATCAAAATGATTAATAAAGATTTTATTCATATTAAACTTAAAGAAATATCTAAAACCAAAAGATCAATAGAAATCAAAAGTAAATGAATTTTACCAATAGATTAATTTATTTTTTATTTGGATTTTTTATTGGTTTAATTTTTTTATTCTTTTTTTTTGACAGAAAAAATACATCATTTAATTACTTGCCATCCTCAAGAGTAAAAAACAATTTACTTTCTAAAAAAATTAATTTTAAAGAATATTCAAAAGATTCATCTCTAATTAGAAATATTATAAAAAATGGTGAAATAAATTTTTCGAAAAGTAAAATAAGATCGGACAGTTGTAATATTTATTTCATATTGAATAGTAGCAAAAAATCTATACAAATTCAAAATTGTAATGATCAAGCAGAGATACTAAGCCTCAATTGAAATTCGCGTTTTTTCTTCTTTCGATCTCATTAGAAATCAAACTAAGCTCTCTGTTTGTTTGCTCAGAAATTGAAGTGTTTTCTTCAATTCTTCTCATTAAATATGGGATTACTTCCTTGACGGGTCCAAAAGGGATCAATTTAGCAACATTATAGCCTTTTTCAGCCAATGAAAAAGAAATATTATCACTCATCCCGTACAATTGTGAAAACCAAACTTTATTATTTGATTTATCCATTTTTACTTTCTCCATTAACTTTACAGCCAGTAAATTACTTTTTTCATTGTGCGTGCCAATAAATAAGCTAAAGTCATCAATGTTTTTAAAAATATATTTGAGTGAATTGTTAAATGATTCATCTGTCAAGACTTTATTTTTACAAATGGGAGATTTATAATTTAATTCTTTTGCCCTTTTATTTTCTTTTTGCATATAAGCTCCCCTAACCAACTTTACTCCAATTTTTATATTACTTCCATTTAACTTTTGATGTATTTGTTTTAAATAATCTAATCGGTCATTTCTATAAGCCTGAATAGTATTATAGATAAGTGTATGATCTTTGTTATATATGAGCATATTTTCATACACAAGATCGTCAATTGCTTTTTGAATCCAACTTTCCTCAGCGTCAACAAGAACCTTCATTTGTTTTCGTTTAGCAGCATCAAAAATGAGTTTAAATCTTTTTTTTATCTTATTCCATTTATCAGTATCTCCCAATGGAACATAGCCATTTATTGATATTTTTTCAAATAGCTTAATACTTCCCATTGAAGTTGGTTTAAATACGATGAAATCAGAAATATCGAGTTTTTTGGATTCTTCCATAACACTTAAACATTGTTTAAATGATTTATTAAACTCTTCTTCATTATTATGTGCTTCTGTCGAGTAGTCTAAAACAGATGATAAATTATATGTATTTAGTTTTATTGCAGTTTTTTTAGTTTCAATAAAATTTGTACCAGCGCAAAACTGGGTATATACAGTTTTTTTAATCAGGTAATTGATAGGTAGATTTAAATATATCATTAACCTTAATAGTTTTCTACCAATCCTAGACAATGAACCCATTGATAATAGTCTAAATAAATAAAACGATTTTTTTAATTCTAGATTAGATTTGTAGGAAAAAGCTATTTTTGTGTCTTTAAAGTTCAAAAATTTTTTTTTGAAAACATAATTTACAACATTTGTTGGAATATGTTTTTTTATATAATTAAAAATGGAAAGAAAAAAAATTTTAATTAATAAAGCAAATCCAATTTTATTTGGAAATAGTGCATATACTCAACTTAATAAGCTGATTATTCAAAAGTCATATTCTAAAATTTTAATTTTATCGGATTTTAATACAAAAAAATATTGTTTACAAATACTAAAATCAAAAATTAAGTCCATAATTAAATCAATTGAAATCTATAATTACTCTGTTGAGCCTGGTGAAAAAAATAAAAATCTTGAGTCTTCCAAAATAATTTGGCAGTTTTTAATTGAAAAAGGTTTTAAGAGAAATTCATTAATTATAAATCTTGGTGGTGGTATGATCACTGATTTGGGCGGTTTTATTGCATCTGCATATATGAGAGGTGTTAATTTTGTAAACATACCAACAACTTTACTGGGGATGGTTGACGCTTCAATTGGTGGAAAAACTGGAATAGATTTAAAAAATATCAAAAATATAATAGGTTCATTTTATTCTCCAGAAATTATAATAATTGATACTCAATTTTTAGAGACACTACCAATAAGACAAATTAAATGTGGTCTAAGTGAAATAATTAAGCATTGCTTAATTAAGGGAGAAAATGATTGGAATCAGCTGAAGGCTTTTAAAGAAGTAAGAAATCTTACGGATGATATTATATATTCATCAATTAAAACTAAGGTTAGAATAGTAGAACAGGATCCAAAAGAAAAAAATATCAGAAAATTTTTAAATTTTGGTCATACAATTGGACATGCAATTGAATCCTTTCTTTTAAATACTGACAGAGAGGTACTTCACGGGGAAGCAGTAGCTGCTGGTATTATTATCGAATCATATTTATCAGTTAAAATATGTGATTTTGATAGAAAAAAAGTAGCTGAAATAAAAAACTTTATTAATAATCATTTTGATAAAATAATTATTAAAAGTGAGGAAATTCGCGAAATTATAAAAATAATGAGTTTTGATAAAAAAAACCAAGATAATACACCAAGATTTGTATTGATAAAAAAAATTGGTTTGATTGAAATTGATAAAATTGTGAGTGAAAAAGATATAATGAAAGCTATTGAATTCTATAACTCTTAGACAATATCTCTAAAAATTGAATGCATCAATCTTTTTTTATCATTAATGCTTTCTTCCAATGATATCATAGACTCTGTTCTGTAGACACCCTCAATTTCATCAAGCTTAAAGATAATATTTTTAGCATTGGTAGTTCCTTTAGCACGTATTTTACAAAAAACATTAAATTTTCCAGTTGTTATGTGGGCAACTGTTACATTGGGTATTTCCTTAATCCTTTCAACAATAAATTTAATATTAGAGGTATCTCTTAGGTATAAACCTACATAAGCAATAAAAGTGTACCCTAATTTGTCGTAATCTAATATTAAAGAAGAACCTTTTATTAAGCCATAATCTTCCATTTTTTTGACTCTCACATGAACAGTACCAGCGGAAATAAGTAGTTTTTTAGCAATATCAGTAAACGGAACCCTGGTGTTTACAATTAACATTTCGAGTATTTGATGATCTATTTCATCTAATTTAAACTTAGACATAAAAAATTTTTGCTTTCAATTTCAAATATAACACCTAGTTTGATTAATTCACAATAAAAACATGAAAAAATTAAAAAAAACTCACAATTTATGATTATATAGTGATATATATATATCAATAACACATAAATATGTAATATTATTTAAATAATAAAATAATTAATACAAATAAATATATTTAATACATTTATTATCAATACTTTATAATATAAATTATAAAGTATTGATTTAAATTATTTTAATGTTTTTTGAATATGATTATATTTTAATTGTTTACATTTGTAAACATATGGATATTGCTAAAAGATTAGAAAAATTTATACAAATTAAAAAACTTAGTAAATCTGCATTTGCACAAAAAATAGGCATACAGAGGTCAACTCTAGCTCACTTTTTTAGCGGAAGAAATAAACCGAGTTCTGATTTTTTTTTAAAAATCAAAGAAACTTATCCAGATTTGGACTTAAATTGGTTAATTTCAGGAAAAAATAGATATACAATTGAAAAAAAACAACCTAAAGAAAAAAAAATTAAATCAGTTGTAGTTTTATATGATGATGGTAGTTATAAGCAAAATTAGATCATTTAGTAGTTTATTATTTATAATTCTTTTTTCTTATTCATGTAATCAAATTGAAAGAAATTGCAATTTATTCAAAACAGGAAAGTTTTACTCTGAAATCAACTATGATGGTGTACTGTTTAGCTCAACTTTTACTCGTAATAATAAAAATTTACAAATTGAGAAATTTCAAGGTAAAATTGATTCTAGCAAAGTTCGCTGGATAAATAATTGTGAAATGGTCCTATCCCCTATTAATCCAAACAAACTATCAAGCAAAAAAAATATTTTGATAAAAATTTTAACCACAACGGATACATCTTACTCCTATGAGTATTCATTTATTGGTGATAATAAAAAACTTAAGGCGATAGCAATTAAAATAGACTAGTTTGAGACGTTGCTTCATCACTTTCTGAATTATTAATCAAAACATCCTCATCAACAACTTCAATCTCATCAGCAGACTTTCCTAAGTTAGGGATGTATTCAATTGATTCTAATAAATTTACTTGCTTAACTTTATGTGCAGTTAACTGATTCCCCTGAGCTTTAATTCCTTTTACAGATATAAATTCATCTAAAACAATCCTCTTACTAGGTTTTTGCTCTTTATTTCTTAATTTATTAAATACAACTTCAATGACTGGCTTCCAGTCAGTAGAAATCAATTCAAGAAACGATCCCTTACTGTTTGAGATAAAAACCTCTTCCTTGTTTTTGTTTTCAACAATAAATCTTTTCGCAAAATACTTCTCCTTCTTAGCATCAAAATAGATTACAGATAAAGGTTTTTTTGGAATCCACTTTTCTAAAATAATCATATCCTCATTGAAGCGTGAAGTAAGTTCTGGAGATATTATTTTTAAAATACCTGTTTGTGAAACAACTAAAACTTTGTCCTCACCTCTAAATTCTCCCAATAAATCACCTCTTCCATCAACATTTAATCTTTGAACTGTGTCATCAAACCATATTTTTCTTGGTTTTAATGTAGATACTCCTTTTTCTTTTAATTCAATATTTCTTATTGTGTTTTTAGTTATAATATTTCCTCTTGAAGCTCTACCCTTAATTATTACTTCTGTGAAATCAACATCCCATTTCAATTTTTTTAATTTTGAGTTACTTCTTAGGTTAATAGTTATTTTTTCGGCTTCACCATTAGGATTGGCAGAAAAATATTTAACATGACTGTCTTTTTTTGAATTTGATAGTTTATAAACCTTATCTCTAGTAACTCCAGAAACAGCAAATCGTTTTATGAAATTTACACCCTTGTCACCATCCTTATAAACCATATTGTAAATAGTTCTCAAATCTTTCTTTTTAAAAACTGCTAGGTGTACTATATTTTTCCCTACAAAAACTTTTGAATCAACTTTTGTAACCATCATACTACAGTTATTAGTAAAAACTATAATGTCATCAATATCACTACAATCACAAACATATTCATATCTTTTCAAAGAAGTTCCAATAAATCCCTCTTCCCTATTAACATAAAGCTTTGTATTTCTAATAACAACCTTTTTTACATCAACGTCATCAAAAATCTTAATTTCTGTTTTTCTGCTTTTCTCTAATGAATAATCTCTTTTAAGTCTTTGAAAATAATCAATTGCAAAATCAATTAAATTATTAAGATTTTTTTTGACATCAGTAATTAGTAATTCAAGATTTTCTATTTTTTCAATTGCTTTATTTATGTCAAATTTTGAAATTCTTTTAATCTTGATTTCTGTCAATCTGTTAATATCGTCTTCATTAACATTTCTTTTTAAATTTGCGGTAAATGGAGTAACACCTTTTTTTATTGCTGTTAAAACACCTTCCCAACTTTCTTCTTTTTCAATATCACGATATATTTTATTTTCAATAAAAATTCTTTCTAATGAAAAATTATGCCATTGA
>MDTC01249112.1_pt1 | contig 10165 bp, 12 predicted proteins | sample 811181 | NCBI WGS metagenome assembly MDTC01 (sample SAMN05326644, study PRJNA326480) | marine metagenome | isolation source: seawater | place: Pacific Ocean: North | collected 2011
ACGTTTTATCTCAATGCTTTGCATGAGCAGTGGAGCCTTGCTGAAGAGCCCCAGGCGGAGCTCGTGGGTTGGTTTCCGAATCCCACTGTGACGGATGAAGCTATCGCCGAGTTTGCAGAGCGCTATGGGGTGAAATGGGAACTGGCGCGTGATACGGTCGGTTGGTCGGAGGCGGTGGTCGCGCGTTTTACCCCTGAAGCAGCGCTGGTTAGCCCGAACGGAGAGGTAGTCTACCGAGGCCGTGTGAACGACCTCTATTACGCCTTAGGAAAACACCGTTCTACGCCTCGAAGCGCTGATTTGGCGTTGGCCGTTGAGCAGGCGTTGAGCGGCCGGTCGGTAGTTCCGGCGGAGACCGATGCCATCGGTTGTCCCATCCAAAACCGCCTCCCATTTCAGGATTCACTGGCGCGTCGTGTTTTTGCCGACGGGTTGCGTGGACTTTAGAAATCTCAATTATCTTTGCGCACCCTTTTGGGGCAAACGGTGGCTATAGCTCAGTTGGTTAGAGCACTGGATTGTGGTTCCAGGGGTCGTGGGTTCAAATCCCATTAGTCACCCATCAACCCTCGCTTCGGCGGGGGTTTTTTGTGTGTCAAGGTTGCGCTTGGGGTGGGCGATACAGCAGATTCAACTCCTCTCAACCATCAAGCAATCTGAAGCATTCGAAAATCCTTTCAGACATCCTGAGTAAATATTTCACACCCTTGTACGTCGGTTCTATTTTCGCGTTGCTCACACAGGTAGAAACAAATTTAGGAGCAGAGCCATCGACTTGATGTGAAGCAGATGAATAGTCGCACGTATTTCAGACGGGAAGTGCTAAAACGCATTGACCAAGCAAACGTTATTCTCCTCTTTTCTGGCTATTTTTCACCCTTTTTCGCTAAAAAATGACGAAATCAGTCGTTTTCGAGCAAAAAAACGCTGTTTTCGATTAATTGGTTATCAATTCTCTGATTGAACAAAAATCACCAAAAGCCTATTGTGTTTGCATGACGCCGTTTCTACGTACTTACTATCCAATAATCCTGGCCTTCATATCATTCCTCTTTTCTGTGACGCTTTGGTTCACAGGGAGCCAGCTGGAAGGGATATTTGTTGGCATATGGGTGCCTTCCATCTTGTCTCTGACCACGGTCATCAACCAAATTGAAGACAAGAAAAAACAAGACCAGTCATGACTCGGTTGATGTTTGTTGTCGGTCTGGTAATTTTCGTGCTGTACATGTGGGGCTACATCGCAATGATCAACGAATCGCATGCGTCACAGAGCGGCAAAGCACCCAAGGATTCGGAGCTTGATTGACAAAACGTGGAACATCCACTGACCGAATGTTCCAATCCCTCTCGTAGCGATCATTTTTCGCTTGTTTTTAACCGAAAACGAACCGAAAACGAACCGAAAACGGGGTTTTTTGGTGAATAATGAGCTTTTTTGGATCAAATCAATGTCGATTTGGATACTGAGTTAACAGGCCGGGAAACAAAACGTAGCCTTTCATGCTGGGTCAATTACTGCGATTAAGATTGGAGCCCCTCAAAACACCCAATCCTCTTGATCATCTGCAGGAGGGGTGATGCAGACGTCTAAAATGTTCTGCCATCTGTCGCCCAGTACCGAAGCACATTCGGCCCAGCTAAAGAGTTGCGTGGGAAAACAATTTCTGTATTCCAATACTTAATTAAAGCGTCCAAAACTTAATTCCATGTCACGACTTATTTTACCTCTTTTTTCTGCTTGCTTATTTTCTTGTGTGGGCTCTTTACAAGCTCACGCTCAATGCGAGGGCGCGGACCACACTGTACAAGCAAGTAATTTTATGTTCTCGCCGAGTTCGATCACAATCGAATCTGGTGAAAGCGTGGCATTTTTGAATATGGGTGGATTCCATGATGTCAATGGCGAGATAAATTCGTTAACCGGAACATCTTACAATAACCCTGAAGATTTTTACCTCAATCCTGTTTCAGGCAACTCCAATGGTGTATGCATCGGCGCAGTAGTTTTTGACATCGAAGGGACGTATAACTATGATTGTAGCATTGGAAATCATGCAGCTTTCGGTATGGTTGCCACCGTTACTGTTGAGAATAGCGAACTGATAAGCGGATGTACCTACGATTTTGCCTGTAATTTCAACATCGATGCAGTTGTTGATGACGGCAGTTGTGAAATTACCTCTTGCCTACTGCAAGGGGACATAACGGGTGATGGCGCTGTCGCCGTTGACGACTTACTGGTTCTACTGTCGACTTTTGGCCAAACACTCTAACTCTGACGAGTTGAGACGCGAAAACGGATTGGTGTAGAATAGTTTTGAGCGTTTTAGGTTCGTTTTATGGGGTTTTATGTTCGTTTTGAGCTCTAAATGGCAAAAAGTAACCATTTCGGGGAAGAAACAACGTTTGAAAATCACGTCTAAATTCTATGTCGAGCCTGATAGAAGAAGGCCCCTAAGCAACAAGAATATGCTCATAGGTGGCTCTATTTCTCAGTCTGCAAAACCGCACTTTGTCAACGCCCAAGTCATGCTATTTGATTTGAATGCTCCTTTAGCTTGATAGGCAAACGCAAAGGATAAAATGCCCAATTGATTCGGATAAATTTCGAATAATGGGTCATTGTTTTTGGGCAGACTCGCCTGCTTCATCCGTATCTATTCATTGCCTCTTCATCTACATCCCGCTGTCCCAGACACGCTTCAGAAATATCATATCGCGGCAAATAAAAAATAGCTAATCGATGAGACTTATCATCACCATGAAGACCCCCTGTTTTTTCCGTGATTGAAAATCAAGTTTTCAATTTTCATGGGAGGAGAACAGTGCAATATATTTTCACCATGGTGATAGCGGAGTCGAATCGCATACTTGATTTTTGATAATCATTTTTGCTGCAATCTCGTCAACGTTGAGACCTGCCATTTTCGGATGCCAAAAAATGGCCGATTCTCACTCTGAAGCTGGCATGCCCCATGACTTGCGGAACTCCACCAAAAGCCTGGTTAACCTTTAGAAGGTATGTCACACGTATTGGCGCCGAAGAGGCGATAAATGTAACACGTGCCAACAACCGCATTGAATAAAAGGATACAGCCTACTGATCCAACGAGGGTTGCATACCACGATGGCTCAGGGATAAAAAATGAAGGCAATAAAACAATTGAGATGACGAAACGAGCTACGCGCTCTGCTGAATTTTGATTGGTTACGAATAATTTCATCGGGATGTTTGTTTGATTTCTTGGTGCATATGCTCAAATCCGATATCGGTCACTCCCGAACGCTTCACCTTTACCTGTTTGACAGTATTGACGTAAGCTTTCGAGATACTTTGCTGAGCTAAAGTTCATGTTTGCCATAAAGTCATCCGCCTCATTGAAGCCCTCGTGGGTATAGCGCACCCTCGTTTTTCCATCATTCTCATCGAGGTTATACGACATGACGTGGCCTTCAATTGGCATAGCCGCCTCGATGCATGTCCAAGAAATACACTTATCAGGAGTAAAATCGGTGATTTCGAATGCAAATCGAATTTCTCCAAACGTCATTTTGAATGTCGCGCCCTTGCGAGCTTCAAAAGGTGCTGTTTGTGAATACCAACCCGTGATTCCTTCATGGGTACTGATTGCTTTGAAGACTCCGCTAACGGAATGATTAATATGGAAAAGATGCTGGATTTTGTGCATGATAAGAGGGATTAATTCAGTGAAATTACGGGAGAATTAAATAATCCCATCATACAAATTCGGCAAATCATCAACCTTGTAACACAGGCGCTTTCAGATCGGATTTGACAGGGAAATACCCCAAGTAACCAACGGTGCCATTGAAGGAAAGCTCTGCACCAATCTCAACTATTTTGTTGCGGTTGTAAGTCCTTGAATGTCGTCTTAAATCTTCATTGTAAAGCGGATCAACTTGTGCGTGATACAGTTCAAGGCTATCGGATATGGCTGGGCGTATTGCGCTGTTTGTAGCTTGAATGTGAGTGAAAAACAAGGAGTAATAATTAATCGAATTGCTCTCGAAGTGATGTCCATTTTTGCGCAATCAGCGGAAGGCAGGCATGTCCTCGGCCTTATGAATTGAGGTGGATAAAACTGCGAGAGATGGAAGTGAAAAGCAATAAAAAAGTATTATTTGTATCTTAATGGCTCAAATTTCATGTTCAATGAAACATCTATTGTTTTTCTTTGTATGGATTGCTGCAGTCGGAACTGCCACCGCCCAATTTCCGTACAATCCAGATGTCAATGCTGACGAGTACATCAGCACGAGTGATTTAATGGACTTTCTGCCTCTATTTGGTTCGTCATTTATCGTGCAAGCGCCAGAACCGGTAATTCAAAGGTGCCTATTTCTAGAGGGGCCTTGCTACGTGGAAGAGGCCACGGATATTGTGTTAGCTGTGTATGACCCGCTTGATATAAGCGGTCGAAAGATCATTTTGCCGGACGCGAAATCGATGAAACAATTGACCATTGTCCAGGATGGTGATAATTTAATGGGTTTGGCAGATGTAGTAGGCCGCTGCTCGAAAACAGGCGATGCATGTTCGGTGTACCGACACTTAGGCGGCGTTGATCTGGGGCTTTTCTTACGCACGCCTTCGGGGTATTGGCGGAGCAACTTTGCCCCTTGAGGGCTATTTCGATGCCTGAGGAGGCAGCCAGCCCGCTCCAAATTTCTGTCCCCACGCTTTCGAGGACGAGAGCACCGTCCAGGTGCACACATTGGACTCGACGACCGATAGTCCATCTTCCGTGATTTGGATGAGGTTGCGTGAGCGATGCTGGATAAATCCGGCGGCGCTCAAATAGAATTTTGCCCATGCGATTCGGCGCTGAATGAGAGGAACTCCGCGCTTGTCTGTTTGAATGTGTACGATGGATGGGAGGGCGTTGAACCCTTCTCGCTTGGCAGCTTGGAGTACCGCTTGTTCAACCATAGGTTCTCCGGTGGACGCGAGAGCGCTCAAAACAGGCAAAAAGCATTCTTCAACCGTGGGTATGGAAAAGCTCATCGGAGTTTCCAACCTTTGGAGGTGTCGAAAAGTTTCATGCACCCTGCCGGAGGCAGTACGGTGGGCTGTAATTTTCTTTCATGCGAAGTAGATCTGTGTTACTGGTCTCCGTTTTGGCGATGTTTGTTATGGGGTGTTCCATGCAAAAGCGCATGTTGATGCCCGGATGGCATGTCGAACGTAATACCCAACCGAGAGCATTCGAACTTGATAACACGATGGTGGCCTCGTTGGATGACGCCGCTGTGGAAAAGGAGGGGCGCAGCCTTGTGCTTAATCCTTTTGAATCTTCGCATCGTCCCGAGCGCGTTGAAACGACAAGATCACCTGACCTGGAGGCCCTTGAGATCAGCTCGCCTCCGCCGATTCGTCAGACTCGGGTGGCAACGGACCTTGCCAAAATGCAAGGGCTTGATGCCACCATTCAATTGGATCGCAATGCCGAATTGACGCTGACTTTGGTCGGTGCAGCACTCCTGATGTGGGGGTACATTCCGTTCAGCATCATTGGCTTTTTGGTGGTGTTCTTGGCGAGCATCGTTGGTGCGCCTCTCGTGCATGCGCTAATCTGGGGAGAGAAGATGGAATGGAGCAAGTCCCGGCTGGTCCGTATCGCTCTATCGTTGGTGCTGAGCGGGTTGGTTTTGACCGGTGTAGTGGCCCTTGTCGCGGACATCCTTGGATTGATTTTTTGATTTAAAATAAATAAATGCTTGATAATAATCGATAAAAAGGCTAAATTGGGAATACCAATTAAAAACCTACTTCGATGCTTCGCCTTGTACCTCGAGCGGCTTTAGCGGCACTGACCGTATGCTGTACTGTATTTTACTTACCCTTGTATGCACAAGTAACCGCCATCGTGGTGGAGACCGTTCAGGTGCACGACGGACCAGTCGGTAACTCCGATTTGACTGGTATGACAACATACCGCTTGTACGCGCAGTTGACCGATTCAACTGATTTTGTGGGGGCCGTCTACGGCAGTTCGGATGAGGCCATTGATATTTCAACATCGACGACGTTCTTCCAGCATCCGGCAGGTGGATCGTTTGGCACAGATATCAACGGATTTTTCTTGAGTATCCTGCCTGATCTTGACTACGACAGCTGGCTGACCATTGGGTTGGATTTGGCGCCATCCGGTGTGAACGAGGAGGGAATCTCCAGCCTGGGTATAACCGCCGAACAAGCGGCGTTCGAAGCCGGTGAAAATTTTGTTTTGGACTCAGATATAGGAGGGAGCTGGTTTGTGCTTCCTGGAAGTGAAAACGGTATGGCTGGCCCGGAATTACAAGTCTTACTGGCGCAAGTCACAACAAACGGATTGCTTTCAGGGCAACTCAACTTGCAATGTTTCCAGGGAGGCAATCCATTTGATGAACAATTGGCCACCTTCGAATTTGGCGCAGGTGCACCGGGGTGCACAAGTGAAGATGCGTGTAACTTCGACCCGGCCGCTAACTCGGATGATGGGTCATGCTGGTTTGCTCCAGCGGGTTACGGTTGCGATTTGGAGTGCCTCGAAGATTCGGATGGCGATGGTGTATGCGATCAATATGAGGTAGCTGGTTGTGAAGATTCCGCGAGCTGCAACTATGCGGAAGGGATCACCGACCCTGTAGAGTGCATCTACCCTGATTTGGGCTACGATTGCTCAGGTGCCTGCTTGGCTGATGCTGATGCCGATGGGATATGCGATCTGTTTGAGGTGGAGGGCTGTACGGACGATGCCGCGTGTAATTTCAATGCAGCTGCCACGGATGAAGACGGTAGTTGTGTATACCCTGCTCTGGCCTACGACTGCAATGGCGAATGCAACAACGACGTTGATGGAGACGGCATTTGCGATGAACTTGAGCTTTTAGGGTGTACCGATGAAAATGCGGACAACTACTCCCCGGCGGCGACAGACGACGACGGTTCCTGCTACACGGCAGGATGCATGGATCCCGCGGCATGTAATTTTGATCCATTGGCCGATACGTCCACCTCATGCACTTACTCTGAAGCTGGCTATGATTGTTATGGCCAGTGCCTTTTGGACGAGGATGCCGATGGCGTGTGCGATTCGTACGAGGTTTTGGGATGTACCAATCCTCTCGCTGAGAACTTCAATCCCGATGCGACGGAGGACAATGGCCTGTGTTTGGTCCTGCCGCCTTCGTACTGCGGTGAGGGCACCGTATGGGATGCTGAAGCCGGACAATGCATCAGCGACGTTTCTGGGAATGGTGGCATTGGCGGGTACGGCGGCCTGTGCTTCGGCGACTTTGATGCCGATGGCCAACGCGGATCATCCGATCTCTTGATGTGGCTCGCCGTTTACGGCTACACGTGTGACTAGTGGATGCCCTTGGCGGCGAGGTAACGCTCAGCGTCCAGCGCAGCCATGCACCCTGTACCTGCCGCGGTGACGGCTTGTCGGTACGTTTTGTCCGCGGCATCGCCGCTTACAAAGACCCCTTCGCGGTTGGTCTTTGACGTTCCGGGTTGACCGTAAACGATGTAACCCTGCTCGTCAAGGTCAATCCAATCCTTGAATACATCTGTGTTGGGCTTGTGTCCGATGGCCACAAAGAAACCAGTGCAAGGAATTACGTGCTCTTCACCGGTCTTGTTGTTCTTGACGCGAGCCCCTTCGACGCCGTCCTCACCGATGACTTCCACTGTTTCAGTATTCCACAGCACTTCAATGTTTTCGAGGCTCATCACGCGGTTTTGCATGGCACGTGAGGCGCGCATCTCGTCTCGGCGGATGAGCATGGTCACCTTAGAGCAGAGCTTTGCGAGGTAGCTCGCTTCTTCGCATGCTGTATCTCCGGCACCCACAATCACCACTTCCTGCCCGCGGTAGAAAAACCCGTCGCATACGGCACAAGCGCTGACCCCGCCACCGGCATCGCGCAATCGAATCTCGGATTCGAGCCCCAACCACTTGGCTGAAGCACCTGTCGAAATAATTACCGAGTCGGCGTGCACTTCGGTGCGGTCGTCGCCTTCACCCACCCAAATCTTGTGCACCGGACCCGTGAAATCCACTTCGGTCACCCAACCATTGCGCACGTCGGTGTCGAACCGCTTTGCTTGCGCCTCGAAGTCAAGCATCATCTGAGGACCATTTATGCCTTCCGGATAGCCAGGATAGTTGTCTACCTCAGTGGTTTCGGTCAATTGACCACCCGGTTGCATGCCTTGGTACAAAACGGGTTTCATGTCTGCGCGTGCGGCGTAGACTGCTGCAGTATATCCGGCGGGTCCCGATCCAACGATCAGGCACTTGACGTGTTCAGGTTGTGCACTCATGGTCGCAAAGATACAGCGCTCATTAGGCCATCGAAGTGCATTTTATCACCAATTAACTCACGCCGTGATGGAGCCGGAGCCAGGCGTTCCAGACTGGATCGTCGGGCGGCGTGGCGAGGATGCTCATCGGAACGCGCTGCACAGGGTGAACGAACTCAATGCAGCGCGCGTGGAGGTGAATCGAGGCGTTGTCGTTGGTGCGACGAGAGCCGTACTTGATGTCGCCCTTGATGGGAGCGCTAAGACTCGCCAATGTCGTCCGAATCTGGTGATGGCGACCCGTTTTGGGTTTGACTTCTACGAAATGATAGTGGTCTGAGCGGCCTACTGTGCGGTAGGTCAACTCCGACTCTTTGCGGCCGTTCCCCGGGGTGTCGTGGGCAAAGCTCTTGTTCAAGTCTTTGTTCTTGATCAAGTAGTTCACGACATGCCCGTCAGCTGGAGATGGGGCAGGCTTGGTCACCGCCCAGTAGGTTTTTTGTACTTCCCGCAATCGGAACATATTGGTCAATCGCGAAAGGGCTTTGGACGTTCGGGCGTACAAGATGACGCCGCTGACCGGGCGATCCAATCGGTGCACGGTGCCAATGAAGGCATCGCCGGGTTTGTTGTACTTCCGTTTGACGTACTCGCCGACGACGCGGCACAACGTAGTGTCGCCGCTGGAGTCGCTCTGGACGATATCCGATGAGCGCTTGTTGACAGCGATGATGTGGTTGTCTTCGTAGAGCACATCGAGGTTGTCGATGGTACTCATCACGATGGGCGCCTTCGGCTGCCGAGCCCAGTGGGAGGGATTCGAGACGTCCGGCCGGTCTGCCATGTCAGTATTGCTCGTCCGCGCTGGGGAAATCGCGGTTGCGGACGTCCTTGACGTATTGCTGAATGGCCGAATTCATCTGCTTACCCATGTCCAGGTAGCGCCGTAAGAAGCGCGGACTGAATTCCTGTGTGATGCCGAGCATATCCGGGAGTACGAGGACTTGCCCGTCGCACCCGCTGCCGGCACCGATGCCGATGGTGGGGCAGTGGATGCTTTTGCTTACTTCGGTTGCGAGCTCTGCGGGTATCTTTTCGAACACCACCGAGAAGCAACCGATTTCGTCGAGCATTTTGGCATCAGCGCGCAGCTCTTCCGCTTCCATTTCCTCTTTCGCACGCACCGTGTAGGTGCCGAATTTGTAGATGGATTGTGGAGTCAGGCCCAGGTGGCCCATGACGGGGATGCCCGCGGTGAGTATGCGTTCGATGCTTTCCCGCACTTCGCTACCCCCTTCGAGCTTCACGGCGTGGGCGCCGCTCTCCTTCATGATGCGGATGGCCGAGTTCAGGGCTTCTTTGGAATTGCCCTGGTACGTGCCGAACGGTAAGTCCACCACCACGAGCGCCCGCTTCGCTGCGCGCACCACGCTCGATGCGTGGTAAATCATGTGGTCCAACGTGATGGGCAAGGTGGTCTCGTGACCTGCCATTACATTGGACGCGCTGTCGCCTACCAAGATTACGTCCACACCGGCTTGGTCCACGATGGTGGCCATGGTGTAATCGTACGCAGTGAGCATGGCGATGGGTTCGCCGTTGGCCTTCATTTCCGCAAGCACTTGAGTCGTGATGCGTTTGGCTGATTTGTGAACGGACATGATTTTGGGTTTTACAGGTGCCGCAGACCAAAGGTATCCAATTCAAATGAATGCGTCAGCCGCGAAGTGCCCGGAATGTGAGGTTGATGCGCGGTTCCTTCTCCTTCAGTCGCTTGGGCAAGGCATGGTCAAAATCGCGTTGCATATTTTCCATGACCAAGAGGTCGCCGTGGCCGAGGCTGACCATCCA
>MDTC01002791.1_pt1 | contig 10164 bp, 5 predicted proteins | sample 811181 | NCBI WGS metagenome assembly MDTC01 (sample SAMN05326644, study PRJNA326480) | marine metagenome | isolation source: seawater | place: Pacific Ocean: North | collected 2011
CCTCCGCCGCCGCTACCGCGCGATCCGGGAGATCCCGGGGCCGCGGGCCGCGGGGGTGTTCCAGGCCGAGGACCGGGTGCTCGGTGGGCTGGTCGCGGTGAAGACGGTGCCGGTGGACCACCCGCTGGCGGCAGAGATCTCCGCGGAGGGTCAGCGCCACCAGGCGCTGCGCCACGCGCGGCTGACGCCGGTGGTCGGACGGTTCAGCGGAGTGCGCGGCTTCGACGATCGCGAGGTGCTCGGCTTCGCCACCCGCTGGGTCGACGGGGTGCCGCTGTCCGAGTGGGGGCGCAGCGCCACCGACCGCGAGCGGCTGCAGGCGATTGCCGAGATTACGGCCGCGGTGGGCTGGCTGCACCGGCGTGGCTGGCTGCACCTGGACCTCAAGCCCGACAACGTGCTCATGGGACCGGATGGGCCGACGGTGCTGGACCTGGGCAGCGCACTGCCGGTGTCGGCCGGTGCGCGCACCGCGGGGGGCACGCTCGGCTACGCCGCTCCCGAGGTGGTTCGTGAGCAGGCTCCGGACGTCACCTCGGACCTGTTCAGCATCGGCGTGCTGGCCTTCGAGCTCCTCGCTGGACGGCTGCCCTTCCCCGGTGAGGGGAGCGAGCTGCGCGAGGCGGTGCTTCGGGGGGTACGTCGCCGGCTGGCCACGGTGAGGCCGGACCTGAACACCTCGGTGATCGCCTTGGTGGACAGCATGCTGGCCGAGAAGACGGAGCTTCGCCCGGGATCAGCGGCCGAGGCGCTCGAGGCGCTCGCCGGGTTCGGCTGGCAGCCGCAGACGAGTCCCTTCGCCAGCGAAGGGCGCCTCCGAGGTCGTGACGACGAGCTCGCGTCGCTGCACGAGGTGCTCGACGAGGGCCCCGCGGCCCCGATCACGCTGATGGGTCCCACGGGTCTGGGTCGGCGGAGACTCGCTCGCGAAGTGATCGCGACCCGTTCCCTCGAACCGGGCCAACATGCCGTCGATCTGACGCTGAGTCCAGATGGTTCGCTCACCGCGCTGCGGCGGTTGCTCACGGTCCTCGAGGCGCCTGGCCGAGGGCGTCTCGACGATCCGCGCCTGCCTCGGTGGTCGCCCGGAGGGGCGGGCGGCGTGGTGTTCCTCGGTCGCGCTCCTGTGGAGGTCAGCGCTCACTACCGTGCCGCGGTCCAGGCGCTCGCAGGCGGATCCTGGCGCGTGCTGGTTGCTCATGAGTCGGTGGTGCCGGGCTCCACGGTGTTTGCCTTGGCCCGCCTGCCCCATCCCGTGCTGCACGACATCGCTCTCGATGCGGTACCTGCGGGTCATCCGCGGCTCGAGGTCGCGCTTCGGGAGCCGGATGGGCGCCCGGGGCTGCTGATGGAGCGACTGGAGCACGATCCGGTCCACCTGGACGATCTTCCTGGACCCGTGCGTCGCGCCTGGCCGCTGCTGTCACTGCTGGTGCAGCCGGTCGAGCCGGCGGTCGTCGAGGCCCTGCCGCCCGAGCTCGGGGTGGCCTGGCAGATTGGCATCGAAGCCGGCGCCATCCGAAGTGGCGATCGCGGGTGGACCTATGCGGCCGCGCCATCCATCGCAGATCCGCCCGGCCAGGATGCTGCGGAGCTCGCCACCCGGTTGATCGAGCGTGTGCCGTCGATGCGTCCCGAGACCGTGGCGATCCTGGCTGCGCGTGCGGGACTGGATGACATAGCGGCCAGCTGGCTGGAGCCCTACGAGCCGCACATGCGGGGGCTTCCAGCCGTGCGCGAGGTCGCCACGAGGCTCGCGCCACGGGGGCACCGGCGTGCGATCCAGATCTACGGGGTGTTGTTGGCCGATGCGGGGCGACGTGACCAGATCGGCCCCCTGATCGGTGACCTCGACGAGTCCGACCCGGTCTGGATCTACCTCCACGCCGGCAGGGTGCCGCTTGCGAACAGGTGGCCGGTGATCGAGGCGTGGCTCGACGAGCACGGCGACGTACCCTGGATACGTGCGGTTGCTCTGCAGTGGGTGGTTGAGGCCTTGGAGCGCCCCGACCTGGGCGCAGACCTGGTGGAGCGGTGGGAGCGCGATCCCGAGGTCGACCGGAGCTGGAAGGACCAGCCGCTTGGCCGCACGGGGATTCTGATGGTCGCGGCCTGGCGTGCAGTCGAACGCGGGGACAAGCAGCTGCTGCGTGACGTGCTCCCAGACAACGCGTTCTCCGATGAGGCGCTGGAATCGGAGCACGTATCGGTGCTCCCGGCCCTGGTGCTGGCCGCCGCCGCGCTGGAACGTACTGAAGACTCGGTGCGTGTCGGCCGAGTCCGCTGCCGGAAGGAGGACGAGACCGGCTCGCCCTACCGCATCGCGTTCGCCCGTCAGGCGCTCGGCGGCCGGACCATGGACGCAGGGCTCTCGGTCGAGGCGCGCAGCAACCTCCAGCAGGCGCTGACCCTGCACCGCCAGGTCGGCAACCACATGGGGCACCTGCAGGTGCTGGCGATGCTGGCCGAGCTGGAGATCGCCTGCCGCCGACTGCCTGCGGCCCGCAAGTACCTGGTCACCTTCGACGAGCTGCGGGTGCAGGCGCCCCCGGCAGTTCAGGCGACAGCCCAGGTTCGAAGCCGGATCCTGTGGGCGTCGCTGCACCTCGCGCAGGGGGACGCCGGCCGCGCGGTGAGCCTGCTCGAGGACGTGGCGGGGATCGACGACGAGGAGCCGATGGTGCGCACCTGGCGCGCGGTCGTGCTCATGGAGGCGTACATCGCGCTGGGGGCGTTCGAGCAGGCCCGACAGCTGGCGACCTCGCTGGCCCACTACGACTCGCCGGACATCCGGAGGCGGGTGCAGCTGGCCCTCGGGCGCATCCACCTGGGGCTGGCCCGCGCCCACCTCGACCAGGCGATGGCGGACCTTCCCGTCGATCCCGACCCGATGGTCCAGCACACGGTCGGTCAGGTGCTGATGGTCGCGGGCGGCGAGGACCTGGACGCCACCACGTTCAGCCGGCGGCGGGACTTGCTGCAGAAGGCGACCCCGTACCTGACCGACGAGGAGCGCGCGCGCACGGTCGCCCTGCGTGAGCGCCTGCTGGAGGGGCCGGGGGCTGCGCTCGATCAGGTGGTGCGGCTGATCGAGTCGGTCGGCCAGGGCTCCGCGATGCTCGAGATCCTCGCCCAGGTGGTGGCGGACGCGCTCGGCGCGAACCGGGTGCTGGTCATGTTGCGCATGCCCGGCCTCGGACGCCAGGTCTCGGCCCGGGAGATCAGCGGTCAGGAGAGTGCGGGCCTGGCGCCCGAGATCTGGCGTCGGGTGCGCAAGCCCGACGATGTGTGGCTCGCCGACGATGCGTTCGCCGATCCCAACCTGCGGCGCATGTCGGCCACGGTGCGCACCTTCCAGATCAAGAGCGTCATCGCGGTGGCCATCGCCCGGGACGACCACGTGATCGGCGCGCTGTACGTCGACGACGTGCACCGGTCGGGGCGCTTCGGGGAGGCGGACGTCAAGGTGCTCCAGCGCCTCGGCCGGGCGATCGGGGCGGTGGCCGAGGTCCTCCCTTCCAGGCCTCCAACCGACGGTCTCGTCGTACATGAGCTCCACGGCATGTACACCTGCGACGCCGAGCACGCCTCCCGGGTCCGGGGGGTGCTGGAGCGGGTCGAGGCCGCCACCCAGGCGAACCTGCTGCTCACCGGACCGACCGGTGCGGGCAAGACCTGGCTCGCCAAGCGGATCGCGACCGAGGCGCTGGGGCTCGACGGCCTCGTCGAGGTGGTGCTCCGCCCCGGACCGACCGAGATGCTGGTCAGCCAGCTGTGGGGCACTCGCCGCGGTGACTTCACCGGCGCGGTCGAGCGGCCGGGGGCCATCTTCCAGGCCTGGACCGAGAACCGGGCGCTCTTCCTGGACGAGCTGCAGAACCTCGACGAGATCGGGCAGCGCGTGCTCCTCCCCCTGCTGGAGCTCCCGCGCCGCCGGTTCGGCAGCCTGACCAGCGGGGTGCGCGAGCTCGACCGACCGCTGACGGTCATCGTCGGAACCAACGCGCACGTCGACGACGGCGGCTGGGCTGGCACCTTCCGCGAGGACCTGTGGTACCGCATCTCGCCGGTGCGCATCGACCTGCCGCCGCTGGCGCGCCGGGGCCGGGAGGCGGTCTACCGACACATGGAGGACATGCTGAACCAGCTGGGCATGCCCGCGCCGGAGGACGTCTTCCAGCGGGACGCGCTGCAGCGGCTGGCGACCCACAGCTGGCCCGGCAACCTGCGCAGCCTGTCGGACGTGGCCGAGCGTGCCGCGCTGCAGTTTGGCCGGGACAGCAGGAAGATCGCCGCATCCGAGCTGGATGCCCTCGGCCTCGACCAGCCGACCCCGGAGCCGCCCGTGCCCAGCAACCGCCGGGGCGACCCACCCGCCCTGGTGACGGCCCAGGCGCGCGCGGTCCTGGAAGCCCTGGAGCGGCACGACTACGTGCAGTCCGCCGCCGCGGATGAGCTCCAGATGTCCAAGTACGCCCTGCATCGCCTGCTGAAGAAGCTCGAGCTGATCGACCACGTGCGCGATCAGCGCAACCTGCGTCGGCGGGCCGAGTGACCGCATCCCCGGACAACAGCCGCACGCTGATCGTCGGTGCGGTCGTGGCGCTGGTCGTCATCGTCGGGATCGGCGCGCTGCTCTACCTGGCGGCGCCCAGCGTGTCGGACCGGCCCGATCCGGTCGTGCAGGCGCCGGGTGAGGGGGAGCCGACGCCACCGCCACGGACGGAGGAGGACCCGCCCGCGGTCACCCGGCGGATCCCGGTCCCAAGGCCGCAGCGCACGGCACCGGTGGAGGTCGAGGAGGACGTCCCCGACGAGCCCAGCGCTGACACGGAAGACTCGGACACGCTGGACAGCGACTTCCCCCGCATCCAGGGTGCGGGCGAGGCGCTGGGACGGGCGCTCACCCGGGCGCTCGGCGACGTGCAGCCCGAGCTGATCGCGTGCCTCGCCGGCTGGCACCAGGCGCAGCCGGAGGTGTTCGTGGGCCGGGTCGTGTTCGGGCTGGGCATGGACCGTGACGGCATGCACACCATCGACATCCTCGACGTGGAGGACGTGCCCGAGCAGACGCTCACCTGCCTGGGCGATGTGCTCTGGGACGAGGTCGAGTGGCCCGCGGTGGAGCAGCCCCTCGAGGTGAGCTGGCCGATCCAGGTGAGTGTGCGCGAAGACGACGGCGCCGAGCTCCCGGAGGAGCCGGCGCCCTGAGAGTCGAGCTACGCTGCGGGGAACTGGCGGGCGCGCCAGCCGAACATGCCGCCCTCCATCGAGGCGACGGCGGTGAAGCCGGCGGACTCGAGGGCGCGCACGACCCGGCCGCTGCGGCCGCCGGACTGGCACATGACGACCATGGGCGTGTCGCGGTCCAGCTGGTTGGCCTGGCCCATGAACTGCTCCAGCGGGATGTTTTCGGCCTGGGCGACCGCGCCGCGCATGGTGAGCTCTTCGGGCTGGCGCACGTCGATGAGCTTGAAGCGGCCCAGGTTGGCGTGGACCCAGTCGGACGAGACCTCGGCGACGCCGTTGGTGCGGTAGATCGCGTCGTGCAGGTTGCTGGTGTTGGCGCGCTTCTCGGCGGTCTTGACGGTGGTCTGCCCGTCGACGTCCATGCGCCAGGCGATGATGCCGCCCTCGACGGACGCGACGGCCTTGATGCCGGCGTGCTTCAGGGCTTCTGCGGCCTGGCCGGAGCGACGACCGGAGCGGCAGAGCAGCACGATGGGCTCATCCTCGTCGAGGGCGGAGACCCGGCCGAGCAGCTTGAGCAGGGGCACGTTCTCGGCGCCTTCGACCTTGCCCAGCGGGCCTTCGAGCTCGTGGGGCTCGCGGACGTCGATGAGGCGGACCGCGCCCTGGTTGGCGGCGGCCCACTCGGCGGAGACCTGGGGCTCGCCGTCGCGGTTGGAGATCGCGTTCAGCAGGATGTTGGGATCGTGGCTCATGGTGGACCTCACGTTGGGGCCTCCCCGGGTCGGGGTGGCGACGCTCCTCTCCTTCGCAAGCCCTGGGCCAGTCTGTCGATCGCGTCCAGCACGAGCTCGGTGTGCGGAGACGGGCGAACGACGTTTCAGCATGAACGAATCGATGAAACAGCCGGCGAGGTCGGACCCGGCGTAACATCATCATGCGTCTTCGGAGAACGGCCGTTGTCCTCTAGCTTGAACGCTGCGGATCCGAACACGAGGCCGCCGTGGTGGATGGAGTGCCGTTGCATGAGCAGGGAGCCGGCTCGGGCCCCGATCGCGTCGCGCGGGCGAAGGCCCAGTGCGCGGAGGCCGAGGCACGGGCTCTGGCGCGACTGGAGCGGCACGCGCGAGGTCCGCGGGCGGTGCTCGGACGGCGGGCGGTGGGCTGGGCTGCCCGGCTGGGGCTCGCGGCCGACGGTCCGGAGGCACGCACCTACGCCCGGTGCGACCAGCTCCTGGAGGACGCGCGGGACGCGCTGCAGCGGGTGCACGCCCTGGAGGCGGCCGGCGCCGATCCGGAGGCGATCATCCAGGCCACCTTTGTCGCAAAGTCCAGGTTCGACGGTCTGGAACGTCAGCTGACCGCCATCGAGCGGCGCCATCGATCCCAGCGCTTCGACTGAGGGGCAAGACACAAGGCTCAGCGCGGCAGCAACAGGCTCAGGTCCGTGCCCGGCTCGCCCGGGGTAGACGCGAGGGTGACCTCGGCCCCGACGGCACGGGCGCGCTCGCGCATGCTCTGCAGGCCGGTCCCGCCCCCGGTGCGGGTGTCCGGTCCCTGGTGCAGGCCCACGCCGTTGTCCCGCACGCTGATCTGCCAGCGCTCGCCCTTCCGTCGGACCCGGATCACGACCTCGCTGGCGTCGGCGTGGCGGGCGACGTTGTAGAGCGCCTCGACGAGGATGAGCTGCGCGGCCCGGGCGACCGGCGGGGTCAGCTGGACCCGGGGCAGCTCGGGCGGCAGGTCGACTCGCAGCCGGACCCGCTCGGGATCGAGGAAGCCCTGGGCGCGATCGCGGGCGTAGGCCACCAGCGCGCGCACGTCGTGGCTGCGCGAGCGCAGGGACCACACCATGTCGGTGACCGAGCCGCCCAGCTCGTCGGCGGTGACGGAGATCCGCCGGGCGGCCTCGCGGGTCGACTCGGCGGGCAGGCCCTCTCGGGTCAGCAGGCCGGACAGGATGGAGATGCTGCCCAGCCCGGCCCCCAGCTCGTCGTGCAGGTCCATGGCGATCTGGGCGCGCTGACGCTCGGTCTCGACCGCGACCCGGCTGCGCAGGCGCTGGATCCACAGGGCGATGCCCGCCAGCCCCACCACCAGTCCGAGCCAGATCCACGGCCGCTCCCACCACGCGGGTACGACGACCAGCGCGACTCGGACGGGCTCGCTCCACGCGCCGCCCTCCACTCGGGTGCTCACCTCGACGTCCTGGTCGCCCACGGCGAGGCCCGCCAGCCGGATGGTGCCGCTGCGGGAAGGGGTGGACCAGGCCCCGTCCCCGATCCGCCACCGGTAGCGCAGCGAGTGCGGAAAGCTGTAGGCCAACGCCGCGAACTGCAGCTCGGCCGATCCGCCGGACGGGACGCGAAGCGGCTCCTGGGCGGGCTCCCCGTCGACCAGGGCACGCACCAGGCGGGGGGGAAAGGGCTGCGGGTCGATCCGGCGCCGCGCGGCCGGGACAAAGCCCGCCCCGATTCCGGTCGCCAGCCACAGGTTGCCGTGCTCGTCTTCGTCCACGTCCACCGCGAGGGCGGGCAGTCCGGTCTCGATGCCCACGCGCTCGCGCACGACCCACGCGCCGTCCTGCCGCGCCAGGCGCACCATCGCGCCCACCTGGTCCACCCAGACGTCGTCGCCTTCGACCTGCAGCCGGTTCACGCTCCGCACCGGCAGGTCCACCGGCGCTGGCGCCCACGTGCCCGGCGCGGTCCGCTCATACAGGCCGTCCCCCTCGGTCGCCGCCCAGACCACCCCCGGGGCGACCTGGACCGCCGCGGCGATGTTCGGTCCGACGGCCTCGCCCAGATCGGTGCAGGTCCAGGCGTCGTCCGCGTGCGCACGGACCGCCTCCAGGCGCGCCTCGCAGGCCCAGGTGCCGCCCACGGTGACCACGGTGCCGTCGTCGGTCAGGACGATCGCCCGGTGGGTCTGTTCCGGGGCGGGGTGGTGCAGGACCCGATCGTCCATGATCTCGACGACGGCGCCGGAGCCGGCGAACCAGATCGTGCCGTCGTCGGTCCGGGTGCAGTCGGTCGCTCGCGGGAGCTCGGTCAGGACCTCGGTGGTGTCGAGATCGCGGATCTCCCCGTTGCTGGAAGCTGCCAGCGGGCGACCCTCCCGGGTCGGGCACACCATCAGGATCCGCACGTCTTGCAGCGGGTGGGGCGGTCGCGGTCCGCCCGGCTCGAGCTCCGCGAAGCGCCGCCAGCTGGAGTAGAACACCCGGTCGTCGGGACCGACGGTGATCCAGCGTCCCGAGGGTGTGACGCCGTCGTTGGTCCCGTAGACCAGGATGTCCGGCTCGATCAGGCGGGCCGAGCCGATCCAGAGGCTCCCGTCCCGGGCGACCATGCCCTCGCGGTTGGAGGGCGCGCCGCCGTACTCGTACCGGCGATACACCGCCGCGCGGCCGTCCAGGGTGAGCCGGTACATCGCCACGTCGAAGCCGAGGAGCAGGACGCCGTTGCGCTCGAGCATCCAGACGAGCCGGCGGTCTGGATGCTCGAAGATCCTGCTCGAACCGGAATCATCGAGGATGTAGACACCGTCGGAGTAGGCGGCGAGGCGGCCGTCGGCGAGCCGGGCGGCGTCGACTGTCTGGGCCGAGGACCAGCGCCGCGCCGCGCTGCCTGGCCGGACCTCGAAGAGCCCATGGTACGAGGCGACCAGCACGCCATCGCCGTCGGGGCGCAGGTGGTAGACCCAGGTCTGCTCGGGCAGGTCGGGCGGCGTGTGCTCGGACCAGCGTCCGTCCGGGTCCCGGAGCAGGAGACCATGGGCTTCGCTCCAGGACCACAGGCCGCCGGGCGTGCCCTCCATCGCCCGGGTCTGCAGCGGTGCGCCGTCGGGCCCGGCGACCGGGACCAGGTGCTCGCCCTCGACCCGGTAGGTGGTGCCGGCGCGGGTGGTCGTGAACACCTCGCCCGCCGCGACGACCACTTTGTCCGACGTCAGGTGGCGGCCGACTGGCTCGACCAGCACGGTGCGCTCGCCGTCGAAGCGCACGAGACCCACCGGGGACGCGAACCACAAGAAGCCGTCCTCGTCCTGGGCGGCGTCGTTGGGGCGGGCGATCAGGTGACCCACCTCGACCTGCTCCCAGCCCGCGTCGACGGCCTGGGCGGAGGGGGTCCCGAGCAGCGCGAGCAGCGCGGCGCTAGTCCACCAGGCCTTCACGGAGCGCTCGGCTGACGGCCTCGGCGACGCTGTGGACCCGGAGCTTGCCGTAGAGCCGCCGGATGTGGGTGCGCACGGTGTCGAGGCTGATCTCGAGCTCGTGAGCAACCTGCTTGTAGGAGAGTCCATCGACCAGGCAGGTGAGCACCTCGCGCTCGCGGGGGGACAGCTCCAGGTCGGGCTTGGGGCGCGGCTGGGGCATGGTGCGCACGACGTCCAGCACGGTGGCGGCGACGCCCGGAGTCAGCGGGGCGCCCCCTGCGGCGACGGCGCGCACCTGCTCGACCAGCTCCTCGACCGGGGAGTGCTTGAGCAGGTAGCCGTCCGCGCCAGCGATGATCGCCTCCAGGATGGTGCGGGGCTCCTCGTAGACGGTCAGCACCAGCACCTTGACGTCGGCGTAGGCGGCCTTCAGTCGGCGGGTGCCCTCGATGCCGTCCATGCGCGGCATCTTCATGTCGGTGACGACCACGTCCCAGGGGCAAGCCTGGCCGGAGGCGGCGCGGCGGGCGGCCTCGGACGTGGCGCGGGCGGCATCGTCGAAGGTGTCGATCAGCTCGAACCCGGGCGAGAGCGAGAACAGCATCTCGAGGCTCTCCCGGTAGCGCGGATCGTCTTCGATGATGGCGACGCGCAGGGTGCTCAACCCGACCTCCCGCGGCAGCCTAGCGCATGGGACCGCCCGCACGCCCTGGATCAGCCGATCTGGGCGAGCACGTCCGTGATGGCATCACGCAGTCCGGTCGCGATGAGGTCCGCCTGGGCGTCGGTGAGGATCAGCGGCGGAGCCAGGAGCAG
>MDTC01107068.1_pt1 | contig 10164 bp, 6 predicted proteins | sample 811181 | NCBI WGS metagenome assembly MDTC01 (sample SAMN05326644, study PRJNA326480) | marine metagenome | isolation source: seawater | place: Pacific Ocean: North | collected 2011
CTGCGATTAATGCGAAATCCTTGATTGCACCCATTGCATCAAATTCTTCATCTTCCAATAGTGTGATGTTTCCAGAACCTGAATTGGGATCATACGCCTCTGTGCATGCTTCGATATCTTCCGGGTATTTTTCACAATGGTCCTCTAATGTCTTGATTTCTGGGTCGCCATCATCGTAATCCGCATTACTTCCTAAGCAGTCACGATCTTCATCAAGCCACTCTGATCGATTGTTTGCCATCGAACAGTCGCCATATGTCGATTCGGTATTGTCGTCATAACCATCCCCATCTTCATCCACACACCCGTAACGGCTGATGGAGGTGTAACTATTGGTTCCAGGATCATACATATTGGCGCGTGTGCTAGTACCCGCAAGAGTTGGACACGCATCACCTCTGTATCCAGTTAGATTGTCTCCATAACTATCCCCATCAGAGTCAAAATGCTGTGTTGACTCGAGATAGAATGCATCTGCAATTCCAACAGGATGGGCTTCTTCACCATTTCCTGGATCTGAATATCCATCACCATCAGTATCTTGACATCCCAGTCTATCCATGGTTGAACCACCAGATTGGTTTGGGCAAGCATCGGGACTTGTTGCACCCAATTCGTCATTATCCCCATATCCATCACCGTCTGAATCTGCCCACTGAGTTTCATCCTCAGGGAACTTATCGCCTTGTGTCCCAAACTTATTGTCTCCGTAACCATCTCCATCAGTATCTGTTTGTTGAGAGGGGTTGTTTGGGAATGCGTCGCTATTATCTCCCACACCATCATTGTCAGTATCCATGGTTTCTGAATCATCGTTCGGGGCCCAGTCTGCATTATCTCCTACACCATCTCCATCTGAATCTGCTGACTCAGATGGATCATCAGGGAATTCATCCAAGCCATCGACAACATCATCGCCATCTCGATCCGCATCGAGAAGATGCACTTCTGCTGAACTTCCGAATGAGGTGAAGATGAATACACCTTCACCTGCAGCCTGTCTAAAACCAACTACTTCACCCTGGACCGAAAATTCCTGCGTCACGGCCAGAGTGTCGATATTCAACGAGAATACACGTCCATTCGACATCCCCATCATCAATCGATTATCGAGTTGTGCTAGAGTCCGACCTTGACCATTTGAGCAGAGATTTATCGATTGCTCGCGTGACCAATCCGAGGTGTTGTGAACATCCAAACGACAATTGTCAGTCAAACTGAACAAATATGCTTCATCACTACTTGCCACCATTTTCAACAAGGGTGCAGTAGAGTCTGCAAGTGCTTGAATAAACGAGCCGTTTTCGTCGTGAATACGGATTTGTTTGTCACGCCCCGATGTGAGAATCTTCCCATCTGAAAGTGCAATTACATCTGTGATCCCATTTGTGTGACTACTAATTGTCGAAATTCCCGAGAGAGCACTTGCCGTACCATCCCACTCAATTGCATGCTTGGATACCCGCTTAGTGACCCAGAGGTCGCCATCTCTGTCCCATGCAACACCATCAACAGCTTCATTGACGGAAAATCGATACAGCTCATCCATGTAATCGATGGAGACTACAACTACTCCTGTTGATGTACCAAGTGCTAGCAACTCTTCATCTAAATTGTAATCTGCACAGTTGACGGATGTATTGGCATCAACAGCCCAGACTTCTGCATAGGTCCCATTTTCTTGGACCATGTATGCCGTGACAATACCATCAGGTGTGGCCACCAAAACATTTCCATTATCAAGAACCCACCACCCTACGGCTGCATGATCGAAATCAGCGACTTTTCCTGCACTTCCCAATTCTTCTAGAGATGCTGATGCTGGTGTTGTTGCGATGGGCATCAACAGTGAGCATAGTAGGATGATTGTTAGGGAGAATGTACGCCCGCGCATGAAATCACGAGTGCGTCATCCCCTTTCAAACGAGCGCATCGATGATTTTGTGTGAATCCGCACCCCGTAGGGGTGCGATTTCCTCACTCTTCTTCTTCCGATGTGGACTCAGAAATCGGCTTTAGAATCGCCCTAGTAACTGGTTTCAGAACCGCAGGTTCATCCGTCTTGGGTTCGATTGCAATCGGCTTACGAATCGGCTTTAGAATCGGAACCAGGGTTGGCAGTTTAGCATCTGATTCATCTTCTTCAGATGGCAATTCATGTTCTAGAGTCGGTGGGCCCTTGGTAGGTGGTCCACTGACAGGCTTTGATGGAGCTCCGTCTCGAATCAGACGACCGCCGCCAGGTGGCCCTCTAGATGATTTCATCACATCTGCAAAGTCAGGTGTTTCCTCAGAGGGAATTTCTGCAACCGGTTCAGTTTCTTCTTCTGAAATTGCGCTTAAGATGGTCTTAGTCACGGATGGTTGCTCCTCGATAACTGGTTCGGGCTCAGTATCAAACTCTTCCTCGGACATTGGTTCCGGTGTGGGAGAGAGTGGTTTTGGAGCCTGAATCGGTTGACGAACTGGTTTCAGCGCTGCCAAGCCACCACCAGAGGCTGTAGGCGCCGGTTTACCAAGTGAGTTGGATGGGGCTCCAAGGCCTCCAGTTCTCTGAATCGGAGATCTTACAGGTGCTGCGAGCGTTTTTGGTTGTTCGGAATCTCCTAGTTTTGGACCACCCAAACCACCGGGTCGGGCTAAGCCACCCAATCCACCGGATGGTTGTCCCAAAGCGGGGGCTACACCAGCTGCTGTACTGGGCATCTGGCCTTTGGCTCCTGCCAAAGCATCCATCCAGGCTTGACGGCGATCTAAGCGGCCATCCTTACCTTCAAGTTCGGCTACTTCTTCAGCACGTTTGAGTTCTGCTTCGGCTTCCAAATCATCTTCTGTAATCAGACCCTTCTCAAGTTCGACTCGGAGTTTCTCTTCAGCAGCTGTGCGGAATTCTTCAGCTCGAGTTTCAAGTTGATTCAAACGATCACGAATCTCTGCACGTTTAATCGCGAGTTGTGCTTCAATTTCAGCCCGAATCTCCCCTTCCTTTCGACGTACTTCGATGAGTGCCTTGTTGCGCATGATTTCTTCACGCTTGGCAACTTGTCGATCGAGTTGCTCTGCAACCTCTTTCTCTTTCTGAGCGCGGAAGGCTGCCAATTCTGCTTCCATTTCAACTTCAAGGTCTAGACTTGTTTCCTGTTTAATCAGATCAAGGTTGGTCTCATATGCAATCCGCTGGTTTCGAATTCTTGAGTCGATTTCAGCCATAATTTGACGCTCTGCCGCTTGCTGTCTAGCGGAAAACTCGGCTTCAATTTGAGAAACCCAGGTACCCTTCTTTTCTTCATATTGGGAATCTAGTTGTTCTCGCAAATCAATCTCGCGATCATGTCTAAATTGACTCAGATGCTGTGTGATTTCCGCTTCCCGATCGGACTTGTATTGCTCGAAATCGGCATCAATTCGAACACGTACTGTATCTTCAAGTTCAATATGCAATGCCCGATCAATTTCATCGATTGCATGTGAAAATGAGACATCGAATTTCTCCTTCAATCGTTGCTTCCTCAGTGAGAGACGTTCTCCGTATTCTGAATCAAGATTTTTCAAGATAGAAGTTTGCAAATCTTCCCGCTTTCTTGCAACAGCCAATTCCAAGTCCTCTTGCATCCGCCCTTCCAAACGCTCAGTTTCCTGAGTAAGGCGAGTTTCCAACTCGTTGGCAAGTTCTTGAGCGATTTCTTCCTCTAAACGATGTGCACGTCGTTCATATTCAGCACGTAGTCTTGCTTCACGCTCGCGGAGACGCTGGCGTAACTGTTGTTCTAAGCGGCGACGAATCCCATCTCGAAGTTGAATCTCTCTTTCGGCAAGACGAGCTTGTTGTGCATCCTCAATACGACGAGCCTGTGCACTTTCTTCTTCGTCCAAGCGTTCACTCATTTCTGACTTGAGTTGTTCTTCAATCTCGTGAATTTGTCGTTGAAGTTCTTGTCCCGTTTCGATGTCGAGACGCTCTTCTAGGAAAGCACGACGACGTTCGAACTCTGAATCCATCTCTTCCTTCAGTTGTGTCCGAAGTTGATCTCGTCGGGACTCAAGTCTACGTGTAGATTCCAGTTCCAATCTGGAGCGAATCGACTCTTCTTCTCGGACAAGTCGGAGTTTCATTTCTTCTCGTAGTGTGGCTTCTTCCCTCTCAAGGACATCACGTTCAAGACGCTCTAATTCAGATTCCATTTCTGAACGCAATTCAGATTCAATATCTGCAAGTGCACCTTCAGCCTGCATTCCAACGGTCTTTGCCAGTGCACTCTTCACTCCAGCAAGACGTTCAGATTGCTCTTGTAAGCGCAAACGGCGTTCGCGCTTCAAGGATGAACGCATTCTACGTTCGTCATCAAGTCGATTGTCAATGGATTGAACATCATCTAGGGAAGGCGTACGAATTTGCTCCGAACTTGAATTTCCAGCTGTATGCCGCGCTCTAAGTTCTGCTAATTTTTCCCTGCTAACACTCAAGGGTCCCATCCCCAAGTGTGGTTCGAATTCTTCTGATACTTAACCGGCACAGGTTTGAACAAACGTGAAAGAGGGATTATCAGACCTTATGTTGCCTTTCGAAAACTCGAATTTTCTATGCTTCAGAATCATCATTTGTTGACATCGAATCACAAATTTTAGGACCTATCAAAATGTGAACCGAGATTATCACTAATGGTATGAATAGTAGAACAAAAGACACTGTTGAGCCGATCTCTGGTGACCAACCCATAGACTGAATCAAAGTAGCCACAAACATGGAAAATAGTAAGAATATACTCAGATTCAAGCCCATGCCCTTGGAGAACTTCGGCAAGCGTCTATCTGAAACCATCAAGCAACCCGCTAGAACCATCCCTGGGAACATTGCCCAACCTAGTGGGTAAATCGTCTGATTTTGATTTCCGGGATCAATCCATTCGATTGTAGCCACTTCGGGTTGAAGCATGATTAGGCCTGATAATGATAGAATCAATATCGCACTTCCTGGACTTGCCAAACCATGAAACCAGGGATTATCCGAGTCTGATTCGTGTTGAAACCGAGATAATCTCAGCATTGTACACACTACCACCCAGCAGCATACAACCATCATAGATAATGTCCAAATTGGTGTGCCACCTCCCCAACGACTGAACAATCCAAACACCAAAAGTGAAGGAGCAACACCGAACGATATCGAATCCGACATTAAATCGAGATAACCACCTAGATGTCTCCGCTTCGAATAAGCTCTAGCGATTGGACCATCAATTAGATCACCAAAAACTGATGCGATGATGAGTAACATTGCCCACCAAATGTATTTTTCAGAACCTTCATCGATTACAGAGAAATTGTCAAACGCGAGGATTAAACAAGCGATCGAAAATGTACCCAATAGACCATTTGAGAGTGTAATCCAATCTGCGATACCCATCAATCGAAAGGTTGTCTTCATATCAACAGCGAGTAATTGGTTTGGCTTCAATTCTTTCCTGATTCCTGACTTAGAAAGTCACAAAGAAAGATTCTGAGCAAGCGGGGCAGTCTAAACGTCTCTTTCCAGGTCTCGGGCGAATACGCAGTTGCCGTTCACAAGATGGGCAATCTACCTCGACCTTGACGACCTTTCTTGTGACCTTAAACACAATCGAGCAAGAGGAACAACGTAGCGCACAGGGGCGTTCATCAACCCCAACGCGCAAGATCTTAGAGCAGGATGGGCAACTGACTTTTTCATCCAACCATGCATCTCTAGTCGGCTTGTGATCGATTCGAATTACCGCGTCACAAACGCTGCAGGTGATTTCACCCAATTCATGTGGAAGTATACTGTCACAACTTGGACAATCAATTGTAGGAGGGGCGACTTTTGATTCGATTTCAATGATGTCATCGCTCATGATACCACCTCATCATGAACGCTTAGGAGGGCCGATGACGAGAATCCCATTCGGCATGAAGGTCACACCCATCTCCAAATCAACACCAAATGATTCGGCAATTGCTGAGACTGCACTCTTTGCCAATGTTGCTGAACGATCTGCTGGAATTGGAATGAAGTGTACATCGGCACCAGATTCAAGCAAAGCACGAACGGTATCCGGCAAGTTGCCAGATACATCTGCTTGAGAGGAGGCTGTAGGTGTCACTCGCTCGGTCACACGCCACCAGCGCGCGCGACCTTCATCACGGTGATTTTCAACCAAACCATTCTTGACCAAGGTTTGCAAGTGGTGATACAAATGATAGCGAGTAACGCCAGTACTTTTCTGCAACATTACGGTTGACTTTTCGTCAGCATTGAGGAGATTCTCGTAGATGGCTAGGCGCGTTGGATGTGACAAAGCCATGGTTCGCCCATCGACACGAATCTTGGTCACTTGCTCTCCCCCGGGTTTTGTCGATTCATACGCGTATATCAAGGCGGCGACTGTTCAGTCATGGCCAACCGATGAGGACTCCTTGGAAAATAGCAATTTGAAAGCATCAGAATAATCTTTAATTATCGAGCCAAATACAGATTTTAGCAAACCAATTCTGTTCCCTGATGATGCGATAAAAGCACCATTCAGAATTACAAGGAACGCACTCATTTCGTGAACAAGTACCGCGAGTGCGAGGCTATTCATTCCGGTCAACACTGCACCCACCAACATCACAGTAACTAGAATTGAAATCAGTATGTTGAATTGTACCACTGCTCGTGTACGCCTGGCGATTTGAATCAATGAAATAATTGCACGAGGATTTTCACCAGGGATGAGAACATCGGCTGCATCCAAATTGACTTGTTCTCCACTGCCTACAGCAACACCAATATCAGCAACAGCAAGGGCAGCCGCATCATTGAATCCATCTCCTGCCATCAATGTCCTTCTACCATGGCTTCGACGTTCTACCCACATGGCCTTGCCTTCTGGATCAATCTCACCTCGACACTGTATGGCTGGGACCCCAATCTCCTTTCCAAGGGCTTCAACGGCCTCTTGAGTATCTCCTGAAAGCAATTCAACTGCGACTCCCATCGATTGTAAATCATGAATCATCTCGGCGGCACCGGGTCTCAAGTCATCGTGAATGAATGTGAAAGCGGCGATGGCTTTTCCTCCCTTTGCTAGGATAGAAAGACCAAGCGATGAATCCATGTCTGTAATCAACTCTTCAGGGATTTTGACATCGTTTTTGGCGAGCCAATCTTTTCGACCAAACATGACTCTCTTTCCACTGTGTTTTCCCTCAACGCCAGCATCGCCGTCCTGTAGGGCAGTCACTTCGGCAACACCTAGACCACTGGCTTCCTGCAAGATTACAGATGCGTATGGGTGATTGGAACGTTGCTCTAGACCCGCTGCAAGACGGAGCACATTTTCTCGTTTCTGAGATTTCGCCAAACGAATTTCACTCAATCTTGGCTTTCCGCTCGTCAGTGTACCCGTTTTATCCAACAATGCAAGATCAATCCCTGCTGCCGCTTCAAGCGCATCTCCACCTCTGGCGACAACACCCACCGTTGATGCGGTAGAAAGAGCCGCTGCATGGGGGACTGGAGCCGCAAGTAACAATGCGCAGGGACATGCGACAACCCACAGTAAGAGGGTCATGCGGATATCATTCGTAATCAGTCCCGCTAGAGGAGCACAAACCAATACAAGGGGTACCCACCATTTTGAGAAGACTTCAATCGAGGCTTGAACACGCGGAGGACGGTCGCGGAATGTTCTGACTTCATCAATCAGTCCTGACAAACGAGTTTCATTGCCAACTGCTGTAGCTTCAACTACAATCGGGCCGCGATCAAGCACCAGCCCAGCGTGAACCTCTTCTCCCTCTGAGACTCGAATAGGGATGCTCTCACCAGTTAGTGGGGCCCGGTTCAACGAACCAATACCATCAACGACAATACCATCAACAGGAACTATTTCCCCACTACGAATTTCGACACGATCTCCATTTTCAAGTAGTTCAATTGAAAGGAGGTTATCATCATGCTCTGTACCATGTTCTGTATGGCCAAATGACAACATATTTTGCATCGGAGCCATGATTGAAATTCCAGTAATTTTCTTTGCTTTTTCTATCCGACGTGCGCGGCGAGGCAAACGATCAAGTCCACCTTGCATCGCCTCACGTGCTTTCAGTAACGCGGACTCTTCCATGTGAGCCGCGATGGCAACAAGTATCGAAACCATGAGGGCTTCAGACCAATGCTGTCCAAAGAAAGCACCAATTACAGCCAATGATGTCAGCAATTGGAATCCCAATTCCTTGTTCTTGAGCCCACCCCAAGCATCTAGGAACATGCGCCATCCTGATAGGCCGACACCGACAAGTGTCAATGACAATAGAATACTCTGGTTTTGGTATTTTTCAGGCAACGCGAGGATGGCGAACAGAATCAAAATTGCGGGAACCGTAGAGACCAGTCGCCATTGTCCGTTATCCAAACGGCGATTTTGTACTTCTCGTAACACAAATTTACCGCCAGTAACCCTGTTTAGGCCACTGTTTAATTCTTTAATCAGAATCTTTTCCGTCAATGGAATTGTTTGAATCTCTACAAACGCATCTTCAAATCGCACTTCCAATAAGCCAGGTATTTGCATCATCATTTGTCTTAGCTCTCTTTGGCTTACTCCATTCTTTTCAGCAAGGCCTGAGGCTGTGACACCCATAATCCGCTGCCAAGTAACATCTGGTTCATGGCCTAAACTGGTCATGACTGCAGAGACTTTCGAAGTGTGACCTTCCCCCAAGTCAATATCGATTGAAATCGTACCCATTGTAACTGAAACTGCAACCCCACTTACACCAGGTATTCGTTGAGTTGCACGTTTTGCCTTGGCTGCACAATCAGGGCAATCCATACCCTTGATTGGCCATTCAAATGTGTGAGAACCGTCAATTTGTAAGGACATGTCGGCGGCCTCAACTGCAGCTTCAGTTTCGACATCAACCATTCTTGGTTTGAGACGATCTTTCACTGCATCCATCTGCTCAGTCAATCCTCTCTTGAGATTTGAAAGTCGTTGATTCAGAGGCATATTTTCGGCGGTGACGGGAGAACCAGGTTTTCCTTCAACGTCCGCTTTGATAGATGTAGATGGAAGTTTTTCCTCAACATCATCCTCTATGAGGATGAAATCATCATCTCCACCCATATTGATTGCGAGTTGAGACCTACGTTTAATTTCGCTGACGACAATTAGAGCATTTTTCATCGTGAGTTTTCAATTGGAAAATCGATTTTTCAATTGGTGCAGGGGGCAGGATTCGAACCTGCGAAGCGCTTGACAGCGGATCTTGAGTCCGCCCCCTTTGACCACTCGGGAACCCCTGCTTGGACTACCCGAGAAGACTTCCACTGTTCATTCTTCCTCTTCATGAACATCCAGTAAATCTTGAGGTATGGGGGGTGGTTTTTCATCAGGGAAGTGTTCAGGAGGATTTGGCCAAGAATCTGTTTCGTCGTACAATTGTTCATCCCATTCATCACTTTCTTCTTCACGGAGCCACAGCATTGCAGCGCCAAAACCCAACGCAGTACATAGCAGAATGAGTATACTCACGACGATTGGCCCATCACCAAATACGCGTTCAACCCATGACAAACTTGCTCCTTCTTCACGTATAGGAGCAAGATCGATTGGAATTCTTGAATTTTCATCATCATTAAGAATGAGGTAGAGTTGTAAATCACCCTCTCGCCAAGCTTCAAATTCAAATCTCAACAATATCGATTGCCTTGCATCCAATGAGACTTCTTGGCTCTCAAATTCGATAATCAATGGTTCAGTATTCGGCTGGGGCTCCCATGCCCAAAGACTGACATTGAGATTTCCTGGAAGATTTCCGATATTGTGAATTCGTGTATCAACTTGAATGATATCTCCAACTTCGGGTGCATTGTTGTCCACCCATATAGAAATCAAGTTTGGTGTGAAGTGCATTATTTCTAATGCAGGTACGCGTGGGGAGTTTTCGGTACCCGGGCCTTGCAATTTATTTCCAGCAAGATCTTTACCCTCCACCCAAACCATCAACATGTCACCTGGAAGTAATCGAATATTTGGAGTGAGATTGACGTAACTAGAGTACACCCAAAGCCCGCTCGAATGAACACCCAGGCCCATGTCCATGGATGACTTTGATCCTGAAATATCAAGGCCATCTCTACGGAAAACCCAATGCAAAACA
>MDTC01127801.1_pt1 | contig 10164 bp, 10 predicted proteins | sample 811181 | NCBI WGS metagenome assembly MDTC01 (sample SAMN05326644, study PRJNA326480) | marine metagenome | isolation source: seawater | place: Pacific Ocean: North | collected 2011
CATGTCGCTATACTGGGTGTAAGGGGCGATCGGTTATTGCGGAGATTCTGCCGGTGAGTTCTGCCGTTCGAACCATGATTCAGCAGCGTGAACCTGCGGACCGAATCAAAGAACAAGCTGTTCAAGAAGGTATGAATACATTGCGTAACAGTGCCTTGCAAGCTGTGAAGGAAGGGCGAATCAGCATGGCGGAAATGCTGCGTGTGACACACGGGGATATTTGATTTGTCTAGATTTAGCTATATTGCGATACAACGTACCGGTGAAAGAACATCCGGTATGTTGCGATCCACCAGCAAGCGCGAAGCGGTGGCCAAGTTGTTGGAACTGGGTTATCACCCGGTCGTGGTCGAGGCTGAAAACCAGCAAAAGAAGGATGCCAAGGAATCGATTCGTCGTTTTCTGGGACGCGTCAAAACATCCGATCTGGCGGTATTTACCCGACAGTTTGCTGCCTTGCTCAAAGCAGGTTTGCCCATCATGGCTGCGTTGGAAACCTTGCAACGCCAGTCCACCAATCGTTACCTGGCACGCACGATTGAAGACGTTCGAGCGTCGCTGGCGCAGGACGCTCCATCTTTAGCTGATGCCTTTGCCGAGCACCCTAAGATATTTAATCCAGTGTATTGCGGATTGGTGCGTTCGGGTGAAGAAGGTGGACGCTTGATTGAGGTCCTCAACAACCTTTCTGTTCATCTTGCACGCATGGCCAAGTTGCGAGGTCAGGTTCTCGGGGCTTTTGTCTACCCAATTTTTTTGCTACTAATGGGGATTACAGCTGTATTCATATTAATGGCATTTGTCATTCCCAAGTTCCAAAAACTCTTTACATCCTTTGGCCAACAATTACCGACACCGACGCGATTTTTAATTGCAGTTAGTGATTTTCTAAGTCAATGGTGGTGGGTAGTGGCATTGCTATTAGTGATGTTTGGTGGGATGGTCTTTGCCTCGTTAAAGAAGCAAGCGATACGCAGTAAAACAGATGCGTTGATACTTAAATTGCCACTGTTTGGCCCTATGGTATTAAAAGTAGAAGCTGCGCGAATCGCACGGACACTGGGGGCATTGCTTAAAGGTGGGGTACGTATTGTCGAGGCACTAAATATTACAGCCAGGACTATTCGTAATAGCCATATCCGCGAGACCTTTGGCCCAATGGGGCAAGCGGTTTCGACAGGCAATGAATTGGGTTTGGCAATGGAGCAGGCAGGGGTATACCCTCCTCTGATGGTTAATTTAATCCGTACTGGTGAAGAAACAGGTGAATTACCTGAAATGCTTGAAGAGCTTGCTTCGATCTATGATGACGAAGCAGAAAGAGCGGTTAATGGCGCGGTAAAGCTATTAGAACCTGTGTTGATTGTTGCCATGGGCTTGGTGATTGCCGGTATCGTGGCTGCGGTGATGCTGCCGATTTTCAAGGCAAGTGCTATTGTTTCTTAAGCTTTCTGGTGTAGAATAGAAATCGCTCTGAGTCATCTTTTGTAAGAGCATCATGGTGGGATTGCCGGAAGCAATTTCTGGTATTTTCAGGGGACTATAGAACCGGGGATATTTTCGAGGGCTGGGGGTAGTACATGACCAAAATAGGGATCAGAAGCGCCTTGTTTCCTGCAGAGGATCGACCTGTTGCGAATTTGCGTCAACGCCATTTGCTTTGGCATATCGCGCGATGTCTGGCTGGTTGTGTCTTGCTAATCGCAGCAGGCTTAAAAGGTGATGAGATTCTGGTGACCTCGCTGCTTGGTGAGGGCTGGTTTCATTCGCGCCTATTGGGGATTGTGCTTGTTGAATTTGAAATCTGTCTCGGCTGCTGGCTGGTGACCGGCTGGCGTGCAGAATGGTCGCGGTTGGTCGCGCTTGTGACGTTTTCGATTTTTGCAGTGGCGACATTGTATAAAGCACTGAGTGGTCAAGCATCTTGTGGTTGCTTTGGTATCTACGAAGTCAATCCTTGGTGGACGTTGATGCTGGATGGTGCTCTGGTCGGTATGTTGTTTTATGCAAGAGCAGATACGGAACGCCCCTTTTTTTTTCGATCAAGTGCTGCACTTGTTTCAACTTTTATTCTGGTTGTTCTTTTATGTGGCAGCACTACTTGGTGGATGTTGAATACGGAAGCGGGTGCCATTGATCAAGATGGCCAGTTAATTGGCGATGAGTCATTCGTTGTTTTGGAGCCTGAAGATTGGGTGAATCAGCGATTACCGATCTTGCCGTATTTGGATATAGGTAAACGTTTGGAAAACGGGCGCTGGATCGCCGTGTTGTATAAGCATGATTGTTCACATTGCGTGGAGATGCTGCCACAGTTTGAGCAGGAAGCAATACAGTTTGCTGCGGCCGGTCAGAATGAACATGTGGCATTAATCGAGATGCCACCGTATGCATCGGCAGAATATGACCCAGTGCCAAGTGATACCGTTTGCATACGTGGTCGCCTTGATGAATCGCGTGAATGGTTTGCCCAGACACCGGTGGTGATGGAGATCGACAAGGGTGTCGTGACCAAACTGCGCGAACATGAAAACCAGTAAGTCAGATATATTTGTTAATGGGAGAGTTCGGGTGCAAGACATGAAAAAACAGTGTTATCAAGGCCAATTCCGGCATAAGCAGGCAGCATTCACTCTGATGGAAATGCTGCTGGTAATCGTGATCATCGGTATTCTTGTGGGAGGCTTGGCAGTTAGCCTATCGGGACGATCCCAGGAAGCCATGATCACACGAGCCAGGGCTGATGTGAAGAGCACGCTTGCATTGGCGCTGGATCTCTTTGAGCAGGATATTGGTCGGTACCCATCGGATGATGAAGGACTTGATGCGCTGATTAATGATCCGGGTGAATCCAAGTGGAAAGGGCCTTACCTCAAGACTGATTTAGAGCCTGATCCTTGGGGGAATGCTTACGAGTATTCACTGGACCCGGATAATTCCCGTAAGTACCAACTGCGTTGTGCAGGTCCGGATGGCAAGATGGGGACATCTGACGATATCGAGAGCTAAATTATTTGCAACAGGACATCAAACAACTCGGCTATTGCCTAGCCTTCACACTGACGGAGTTGTTGATCGTATTGGTGTTGATGGGCGTGTTGGCCGGTTCGTTGGTGGTTTCGCTTGCAGGCCGGGAAGAACCGCAAGTCATGCGATTGACCGTCGAAGACCTGATGTCGGCTTTGAAATACACCATGAATCAGGCACGGTCCACGCAACGTGATCATCGCTTGGTATTTGATGTGGAGTTGCATCACTACGTGGTTGAGCAATTGAGCCTCGATGGCGAAACTTGGGAAGCGGTTCAAGGTATGGCTGGACAAGGTCACGCCTTGATGCAAGGCATCCAGTTGGTCTCGCCTGAAGATGGCCAGGCCATTGAGATGGTCAGTGATGAATTGCTTGCCTATTCCTTTGGTCCCAATGTCGATGATTTTACCGGCACGATCCGACTCATGAATACCGGTGGCCAGATGTGGGATATCCAGATTTTGCCAATTTCCAGGCAGATTCAAGTGATCGAAGATGTGGTGATCAAGTGAAGGATAGGGCAATAATCCATAGACAATCACGCGGATTTACGCTGCTTGAAGTACTGGTGGCCATGACGATTCTTGGCGTGGGGATTCTTGGTGTGGTGACTGCTTTGTCATTGGCCACCCAGGCTGGCGGTTCATCGCTTCGTTTATCCGATGCTGCCCAGTTCGCCCGTCAGCAGATGATGTTGGCCACTTCAACCACTCCGGACATGCTTCAGCCCAATGAGGGGACCGAAGGACGTTATCACTGGATTTTGACCTATGATTCCAAATCGAATGATTTGGTGTTGGCAACCATTCAAGTGGATTGGCAAGAAAAGGGGCAGGTGCAGACATTTACCTTGCGTGAGTATTTCCAGCCCTATGTTCAGTCGGATGAAGATTCATAATGTGTGTTCAGAGCCGTCGACAAGATGCGTTTACCTTGATTGAACTCGTGACGGCATCCGTGCTCATGGGGATTATTCTGTTGGGCATTTATACCGTCTTCAAACAGTCGATGGCAGTCGAAGAGCAGATCACTAAGCGATGGCATACCAAGGCGGCCGCGCAGCAGATTGCTGACCTACTGGCTGATTCCATTGAGAATATTGTCAACGTTCAGGGCACATCCCCATTGCGTGCCGCTAAAGACGAAGACTTCGGCGGTAGACAACTTTCCTGCACGGTCATGGGGGGCGAAGCCACTGATGCTAATCCCGCACATAGTGCGATGCAGTGGCGGCGGTATCGATGGGGGCTCAACGAAGACCAGGCGGGTCAACTGCTGATTCAAACCCGTTATTTTGCGGGTACCAGTGAATTGCTGCCGGTGCATGTTGATGAGGAAACCACGCAGGATCAATTGTGGAACCGCGTGCCGTTGGAAATCATTGCTGAGGACATCAAATCCATCAACATTCATTTCAGGCCCAAGTACAACCCGGACGCCGAGTGGAAGGACAAATGGGGTGGGATCGGCACACCCATTCTGGTGCGCATCAAGGTGGCTGTCGGGGATACCACGGTGACGCGTTACGCCAGCCCACACGTGACGCTGGCACTGTCCAGTGCGGGAGGTGGGGGGTGATGCGACGTGGATCGATTCTCATCCTGGTGCTGTTTGTTCTGACGGTTTTGAGCTTGATTGCCTTAAGCTTGTCCTACCGAACCGGTGTGGAAACCCGTGATGCGCGACATGAAGCGATTCGGATCAAGCTGGCATCCTTGTCCCGGTCTGCTACGTCCATCGCGATTAGCAGGCTCAAGCAAAACACCAATGATTACGATCATCCAGCAGAGCCCTGGTGCATGCATACCCGTTTGGCTGAGCAGAATCTATTACCGGAATGGTCACAGATCACCAATGAGGATGATGAAGAACCGGAGTACCGAACGACCTACAGCGTGATCGACGAAGAGGGGAAGTTGAATCTCCTGTTTGCCTCCAGCGATGCGTTGGAAAAGTTCGGCCTTACCCCCAATCAGATCGACAGCTTTTTTGATTGGATCGATGAGGACAATATCGCTCGGGCAGAAGGTGTTGAGGATGAATATTATCTTCTACGTAAAACTCCCTATTTAACCAAGAATAAACCGCTTGATATTCTCAATGAATTATTTTTGATACGTGGTATGAATACTCAAGTCTATTGGGGTGAGGATTGGAATCATAATAAAACGCTTGATACCAATGAAGACGATGGGATTGAGCAGTGGCCAGTCGATAATATGGATGGCGAACTGCAACTGGGTTTGGTCGACGTGTTAACTGTTTATGGTGATGGGAAGGTTAACCTGAATACTGCGCCCCGTGTGGTTTTGGAAACACTCCCGATTACTGAACAAGCGGTGGATCAGATCATCGGCTACCGCATGTTTGACCAGTCCAGTTCTGGCAGTTTGGATGACCATGCATTTCGGTCAGCAGACGATATCGCCTTACTGCAGGGACTTAGTGATGCAGATAAAGACGTTCTGAATCAAATTGCAAAATTCTCTTCACATTATTACCGCGTTGTGATAGAATCACTCCACCTACCTACCGGGCTCAAACATCGTTTAACGCTGGTCGTTCAACACGATGGCAACAATTTCGGGATTATCTTGTGGCAGTAGTGAATGACATTTCTGGGGAAGTTCACGAATCCGCGTCGCGTCTGACGCAATTCATCAAAAACAACAAGATATCTACAAACAAATCGAAAACAGGCTCCCCATATAAGGTTTTAGTATGTAAGCCTGACCATCAAACGATTACTGGTTTTGAACTGAATATATTAAAGGATGATATTTCAGTCGTTAGTCAGTTTTCGATTTCGGAAAATAGTTCTGAGCATCTATCAGAAATATCAAAGAATCTACCAATCGTTTTGGTGTTGCCTAAACGGATTTATTTGACACGCGTCTTTGAGTTGCCGGTTTCCGAGCCTGGTGAACTATTTGAAATGATTCGGTTGGAAGCAGAAGCCAGTTTGCCGTCGGATTATGGTTCAATTGAGGTTTCCTATCGACAGCTTCCTGCAACTGAAGAACAAACAACGGTCAAACCCTATGAAGTCTACCTTTTAAAGACTTCACTAATCGATCAATATATTCAGACGCTTGCCCAACAGGGTTTGCAGTGTGAATATATTTTGCCATCTGCCGTGTTCTGGGATTTGGCATTGGATCAGCGTGATGAAACGGAATCTACTGGTGATGATTTGCTGATTTCACCGGTCAATGGCAGTGCTTATGAAACTGCGCATCGCAGTCGGCAAGGGGGCGTCATTGTGCGCCATCTGGATGCGTCTGCGGAAACCGAGTTGCGACAACGATTGATTGAATCCGTGCGTGTGATGCACAGCGAGATTCGTTTAGGCTTGGATGATTCTGGGCCCATTCGCATTGGATATCTGCATCAGCGACCGCCTGCGATCCATCCCAACGGGCATGTCCAGATGTTGGATCGAACACCAGCATGGTCATCAAAGCGCATGGATTCGGATGCGGCCATCGAGCCATCCGGTTTATTGAGCATGGCCGCCAGCGTTTGGGCCAATCATCGCAAGGACAGCATTTGGCAGACGGTCAATCTGGTTCCGCGATCGGTTCGCCATCTTCATCAAAGGCGAACGCTCTATCGGCAAGTCGGTATCAGTGCCGCCTGTTTTGCAGGAACATTAGGTTTGGTATGGCTGTCACTGATCATCAGCACGTGGCGGTATAACCATCAAGTCACCAAGTTGGATGAGTCGATTTCACGCATTCAGGTTGAAGGTGAATCGGTGGGGGATCGTCTGGCTCAATTGGAAGCAGTCTTTAATGCACGCAAGACACGTGACGATTTTACGAACATCGTTGTTGGTTTGCATGAAGCGGATAAAGCCGATGGCGAACTCTCTTACAGTCAGGTCGATCTGAGGGAAGATGGTTCACTTCTCCTGCGTGGCCAAGCCGAGTCGTTAGCTCTGCCTTTTGAACTGCCTCAGCAGCTTGAAAAACTCCCCAGTATGTCCAACGTCGTTTTGCGTGACGCGGGGCAAGCCAAGAAGGGGGCAGGTTCGGTGACGGAATTTCGGGTGGAAGCGGTCCACAGGCGGGGGGACAAGCAATGAAAGATCGTTTCCTCCAATGGCTGGATCGGCTCAATCCACGCGAGATGATTCTGTCGGTGATCATTTTGTTGATGGTGGCAACATTTGTGCTGGGGCGCAGTTGGATTTTACCTGCCTACGATGCATGGAAGGTGGCCAAGACCACCGCACAAGCCAGACGTCTGGAATATGCGAAGCTCTCCAGATTTCTTGAGGTTCGCGATGATGTGATGGTGCAGTATGAAACACTTCCGGGGGAAGTGTTCCAGAAAGAATCGGACCAGATCACCTTGTCGCATTTTTTGCGCAAGGTCGAAGAATTGGCGCGGCATCCAAGCATGACCATTGTCAGCGCTAAACCGCAAACCATTGAATCCAAGGGCAAATTCCGTCAATTTCCGATTCGACTTTCAGTCTCCGGTGTATTGCCGGAAGTGACTCAATTCATTGTTGAATTACTCAATGGTCCGGATGTAGTGGGGCTGGAGAGTTTTTCATTACGTGGTGTTCAGGGCGGGCGTGAAGTGGAATGCACATTATCCATCTGGATGGTTCGCCTGGTACCGTTGAAATCTGATCAAACAACAAGCAAGGATGCGCTGACTCTCAATGGAAGTGATGTAGTAAGGAGCCGGGGTTGAGTAGTGAGTTTTTAGACCAGCGCAAACAGTTGATCGTGATCCATCGCTTCAAGCAAAGCGCTGTGGTTACATTGTGCGTGGGCGGTGTCTTGGTGCTGTTGGCCCTGTTATGGCCGACTCATTCGGATGCGTCTGGTAGCTACATGGCTAGTCATCGCAATGAAGTGCCTGAGTTGGTGGCACCGGACTCGCAGCTTAAAACCATTCTGGCCAAAGTAGCCGGCAGCAGGTTGATTCGACCTGCACAGATTCAGGCAGCTGTCAAAGATACCGGTGCAGCGCAACGACTTTTATCGCGCTTGAAATTGCAAAGCATTGTTCAAATGGGAAGTGAACCAGTTGCCTACGTCCGCGTCCAGGGAGGCAGTGTGCAGACTGTACGACGGGGTGGGCACTTGTTGGATTTTGTGGTCGATGAAATCGCCAATGGCAACGTCAAACTGACGTTGGACGGGGTTTCGGTTGATCTGACGTATTAATTTTGTTTGAGGGGGCATGCATTTGGTCTGCCAACGCATCGGTATTCACGTCGTTTGGGTGTTATTCATTGGGGCAATGATGGCACCTCAGCTTACATGGGCACAACAGCGAGCCTTTGATCCTTTTGCTAAAGGTAAAGGCAAGCCTGACGCCAAAGCGCAACAGCCTAATGAAGGTCAGATGGCGTCCGGGGAATTTGTGGATACGCCGATTACAGACGTGTTCCGCGTGGTATCCGACCTGACCGGCTGGAGCATCATCATGAGCCCGGATGTCTCCAAATCGCCACCCAAGGTGAATCTCTGGGTCAAGGACATGCGCCCTGAGGAAGTTTTGACACAAGTGGTCAACCTCAGTGGCTTGGTGCTACATCGCGAAAGTGCCAACAACTATCACGTGATGACGTTTGAGGAGTACACCAAGCTCTTTGGTGTGGAGCGTCAGGTCCGTCAACTCAAAAATGCCAAAGCCGAAGATGTGGTGAAAGTGCTCACACCTTTTGTTGAAGGAGATAAGGCTGCAAAAATCTTGCCTGTCGCTTCCAGCAATAAAGTGGTCCTGCTTGTCCCGCAACCGCTCATGGATCAGTTGAACCGTCTGATCGATACGATTGATGTTCCCTTCTTGAAGGAAAACAAAGTCCATCAACTCAAGCATATTACAGCTAAGGAAGCGGCGGATGTGCTCAAGCCGTTTTTGTCTGAGGATAAATCCAAGTCGGAGCAGATCATTCCGGTGGATGCCAGTAACAAGGTGATCCTGTTGGTTGCTCAACCACTGCTCGATGAATTGGACAAACTCCTGGATACTGTCGACGTTCCGTTTAAGCGGGAACATCGCGTATATTCACTTAAGCATGTTACAGCCCGTGATGTGGTGGATGTGCTTAAGCCCTTTGTCGAAGGTCAGAAAACCGATCAGGTCATTGCCGCCGAAGCCAGTAACAAGGTTGTGCTTTTGGTTGCCCAACCGTTAATGGATCAACTGGTCAAACTCATTGAAGATATCGATGTGCCTTTCCAGACGGATCACATCGAAATTGTCCGACTCAAATACCTTGAAGCGGATGTGGTCACACCGTTGCTGGAGAAGTTTTTGACCAAGTCCATTGGCAAGAGCCAGGACAGCAATGTTTCCTTGTTCGGTAAATCGGACACATCTGAAAACAAAGGCAAACCCGCGACAAAAGGACAGGACAGCGGTGACGATGCCAGTTCTCGAAAAGCTGGCGAAAGTTTTCTGGTGCAGTTCATGGTGGAGCCCAAGCTCAATGCGGTGGTGTTGCGTGGTTTGCCCAGTGATGTGAAACGGGCGGTTGACCTGCTGCATGAATTGGATGAATCGCCCAATTTGGAAGTGGTCAGTTACCAGCTTAATTACACCGACGCCAAGGAACTGCGGGATACGTTGGAAAAACTGGTATCCGAATCCGGACGATCCGGGGGGAAGAATAGTGGGCGTTTGCGCGTGGCCATCAGTGAACAGAACAACCGTATCGTGGTGGAAGGATCGCTAGAAGATCAAAAGCGCATGGCAGTGATCATCAAGGCCATCGATCAACCTCTGCCAACGGGTGCCGGTGATATCCGTGTGTACCACCTTGAAAATTCCAATGCCGAGGAGGTTGCCAAGGTCCTTCAAGAAATGTTGGAAGAGGATGACGAAAAACGCGCCAGTGTGGAGTCCGGTCAGAATGGCTCAACAAGATCAGGATCAGTAGCCACGGCATCTGGAGGTGCAGGCACATCCGGGGGAACTTCCGGGGCTTCCGGGGGCGGGGGTGGTGCATATACCGATGTGAAGGCGCTGCCTGCGCGTGTGACTGCTGCTCCTGAAATTAATGCCGTTGTGGTTCGGGCGTCTTCCGCAGAGCATGATTCTGTTGCTCAGGTGGTAACCAATCTCGATCATCCTCGTGAACAGGTCATGATTGAAGTGACACTGGTC
>MDTC01197296.1_pt1 | contig 10162 bp, 6 predicted proteins | sample 811181 | NCBI WGS metagenome assembly MDTC01 (sample SAMN05326644, study PRJNA326480) | marine metagenome | isolation source: seawater | place: Pacific Ocean: North | collected 2011
AAGAGATTATCAAGATTATACAAGAAACAATTACCTCTATAGGCGCGATATCAGTGAAAGATATGGGTAAAGTAATTGGTGCGATTAAAAAAAATCATGCTGATAATGTTGATATGTCACTAGTAAGTAAACATGTGAAAATATTATTAAATTCTTAAAATTATTCTTATATTTTGATGTTAATGTTGGTGTTAATATTTTGTAATGAATTTATTAGACTATTCCTTTCATTAATATTTTCGGGGTCAAAATATTGTTTCAAGCTAGTCCACTTCAAAAAATCAATATCATCTAAAGCCCTCATTTTATTAAGATCTAAGTTATTATTAATATAATCTCTTCTGGTTCTTAATACCCAGGTTACAAGAGGGTCCTGCACTCCATAATTTGTTTGATTATAATCAGCTGGAACATAACAATGACCATGTTCTTTTTTATATTTTATTAAATTATCCAGCATTGTTTCCCAATGCGTATTCTCTTGTTTATCTTCACCTGGCTCATCAGATACATCATATTGTTCAAGAAATAAAAATATTTTTTTTGTTGGTCTTCGCCAGTGATATATACCTCTATTAAGCCAGCTAGATGTATTAAAAACATCAGTATTATCGCTTAGATACACTGCAAGTTTATCTAAAGGAACCCTGTATCTTTTAGAATCTATAGAAAAACTTATGGCTGTATTTGTATTTAACAATTCTCTGTATATTACAAGTCGTGTGGTCTTTCTTATTTTATATTCCATAATCACTCTATTTTATCAAAAATAATATATTGATTTATTAGCACTGTCAATATATTATATATTTAATATGATAAATATTTTCTATTATCAGTATAGACGTTGTAGTATACTGAAACTCTTATGGATAAAAATTTACAATTTCTTGAATTGAGACGAATGGAACCTAAGGTTATTAATCCGTCTAAACGAATAAAACACTATAAAGAAATTTATAATAATTATGATGTAAAACAAGCCGGGGAGCAAGCTGGTAGATGTATTGAATGCGGAAACCCTTATTGTGAATGGAAATGCCCTGTACACAATTATATACCTCAATGGCTAAAGTTAATTTCTGAAAATAGATTGTTTGAAGCAGCAGATTTATCACATCAAACTAATTCCCTTCCTGAAATATGTGGAAGAATATGTCCTCAAGATCGACTGTGTGAAGGCGCTTGCACTTTAAATGATGGTTTTGGAGCTATAACAATTGGAAATATTGAAAAATATATTACTGACGAAGCTTTAAAACAAGGATGGAAACCTGATTTATCACGCGTTACCCCAACCAATTATAAAGTTGGAATTATTGGGGCTGGTCCTGCAGGACTTGCATGCGCGGATGTTCTGGCTAGAAATGGAATACAATCATTTATATATGATAAGTACGAAGAAATAGGTGGTTTGCTGACATTTGGTATTCCACCATTTAAATTAGAAAAAAATGTTGTTAAACAAAGACGTAAAATTTTAGAGGATATGGGTGTAAAATTCATATTAAACACAGAGATAGGCAAAGATATAGCTTTTAATAACTTTATGAATAAGTTTGATGCAGTTTTTTTGGGAATGGGAACTTATACTTATATGAAAGGCGGGTTCAAAGGGGAGGACCTTGATGGAGTTTATGATTCTTTACCATACTTAAACTCAAATATACGGAATTTATTTAATACACCCGAAAATAAATTTATCAGCATGCAAGGCAAAAGAGTTATAGTTCTGGGTGGTGGTGATACAGCTATGGATTGCAATAGAACAGCATTAAGACAAGGCGCAAAAGAAGTATTTTGCGGCTACAGAAGAAACGAAGAAAATATGCCAGGTTCTAAAAAAGAAGTAAAAAATAGTAAAGAAGAAGGAGTTCAATTTTTATGGAACATGCAACCTGTTGAGATTATCGGAGATAAAAAAGTTGAAGGTGTTAAGTTTGTTAAAACAGAATTAAAAAAAACTGATATACGTGGCAGAGAAATACCTGTTATTGTGAAAGGCTCAGAGAAAATTATTGAAGCAGATAATGTAATTATTGCATTTGGGTTTAGACCTAATCCACCTAATTGGTTTATTAAACATAAGATTCAAGTAGATGATATTGGAAGAGTGATTCTAAATAATAAATCAGAATACAATCATCAGACACATAATCCGAAAATTTTTTCAGGAGGAGATATGGTAAGAGGATCAGACTTAGTTGTAACTGCAGTATTTGAAGGTCGAAATGCTGCCGCTGGAATAACTAAATTCTTAAATGATAAGATACAAAAAAAACTTAATGTCATTAATTCCTAATCATTTACTAATAAAAGCTATTAATCATGAGCCTATAGATAGGACTCCTATTTGGGTAATGAGACAAGCTGGGCGATATCTACCTGAATATATACAGCTGAAAAATAAGGCAGGTGGTTTTATCAATTTAATAAAAAATCCAGAACTTGCTTGCGAAATAACGATGCAACCTCTAAATAGATTTTCTTTAGATAGTGCAATAGTATTTTCAGATATTCTTGTAATTGCAGATATGATAGGAATAAATTTAAGTTTTGTAGAAAATAAAGGCCCAGTATTTGATAAGACCATTACTACACAAAGTGATTTAGAATCATTAGAGGTTCTCGATGATATATCAAAACTCAACTATGTCTTTCATGCTATTAAACTAATTAAGAAAGAACTAAATAATAAAAAACCCCTCATAGGCTTTATTGGCAGTCCATGGACTGTTGCCACTTATGTAATAGAAGGAAACTCGTCTAAAACTTTTAAAAATGTATTACATTTATTAAAGAATGATGTTTCTTTAATGCATAATATTTTGGATATGCTTACTAACATAAGTATTAAATATCTAAATAAACAAATTGAATCTGGAATAGATGTAGCAATGATATTTGATACATGGGGCAGTTTATTATCTGATAGTGATTATGAAGTATTTTCATTAAATTATATTAAAAAAATAAAGAATTCAATAATTAATAAGGATATACCAATTATCTACTATGTGAGAGAATCAGGAAAAAAGATAGATTCTCTCAAAAAACTTAATGTAGATGTTATTGGTATAGACTCAACAACAAATATAAGAGAATTTAAAAATTCAATTGGGGAGAAGTTTGCGCTGCAAGGAAATTTAGATGTAGATATATTAAAAAGTGATAAAAAAACAATATATAATAGCGTCAATAAAATCTTGAAAGAATACAATAATCCAACGGGTCATATATTTAATTTAGGGACTGGTATTACTCCGGATATTCATCCTGACAAAGTGAAGTATTTAATAGATGTACTTGCAGATATAAGCCCTCAATATAATGTAAAATGATTTATGGAAATAAATAATATATTAATAGTCGGCGCAATGGGTTCTGGAAAGTCATCGATAGGCAAGATTCTTGCTAAAAAAACTTTTAAGAAATTCATAGATATAGACTTTCAGATTATAAAAAATCAAGGCATGAATATTTCTGAAATATTTGAGAAATTTGGAGAAGAATATTTTAGAGATCTAGAGAAAAAAGAATTAGAAAAATTAAATAATGCTAAAAACTATATTATATCTACCGGAGGTGGCATAATTTTAAAACAAGAAAATATTAACATGATGAAAAAAATAGGATTAATATTATTCTTAGATATTAATATAAATGCACAACTTGAGCGTGTAAAAAATAAAAAAAATAGACCATTAATAGATAATGATAATATAGAATCAAGTTTACTTTCTTTAAAGAAATATAGAGATCCTATATATAATAATATTTGCGACTATATAATAGATGTATCTAATAAAGAAAAGAGTGCTATTGTAAAAGAGATAGAGAAAATAATATTATGAAAAAAATTATACTTAAAATAGATAAAAAGAATGTTCCTATTTTTATAGGTGATCATATTATTACTAAAATAGACTTTTCAAAATATATAAAAGGAAATGATGTTGTAATAATAACCAATAAAGTTTTAGCAAAATTACATCTTAATAAATTAAAGAAGTCTTTTAAAAAATTTAGCTTAAATACCTTTATACTGCCAGATGGTGAAAAGTATAAGGATATCAATTCGTTTACAAAAATACATGATTTTTTAATAAAAAATAAATATGGAAGAGATTTAACCATTATTGCTTTTGGTGGTGGTGTAATTGGAGATTTAGCAAGTTTTTCAGCCGATACATTTCTTAGAGGTGTTAATCTAATACATATTCCAACCACTCTACTAGCTCAAGTTGATTCTTCTGTTGGCGGCAAATCTGGTATTAATCATTCATTAGGTAAAAACTTAATTGGAAGTTTTAAACATCCAGAGGTTATTATTATGGATACTTCATACCACACTACTCTTCCAAAGAAAGAATTTATTTCTGGTATAGCTGAAGTCATTAAATATGGGATTATAGGCAGTAAAACATTTTTAAAATGGCTCAATAACAATGCGGATTCTATATTAATGAAAAAGAAAGAATATCTAATCAAACTAATATATACATCTGTAAAAGCTAAATCTCAAATTGTTCAAAAAGATGAAAAAGAATCTGGTATAAGAGCGTACTTGAACTATGGTCATACACTAGGGCACGCTATTGAATCATCAAAAAAATATAAAGGTATATTGCATGGTGAAGCTATTAGTATCGGAATGGCTTTTGCATCATTTATTTCCGCAGAGAAAAGTACATTGCCAATAGAAGAATTTAATTTAATTGAGAATACATTAACTAAATTTGGATTGCCTGTATCTATTCCACGAAATATACCATGCACAAAAATTATTAAACATATAGATTTTGATAAAAAAAAGAAACAAGGTAAAAATAATTTTGTTTTATTAAACTCAATTGGTAAATGCTATATAACCAATACTTTAGACATAAAGTATATTGCAAAATTAGTTCTATCATTTCAAAATTAAATACAATAATAATATGATATTATAATGCTGATATGGATAAGAAATTTAAACATAAAAACAAAGGTCTTTATAACGAACGTTTTGAAAAAGATAACTGTGGATTTGGCCTAATAACTCAAATAGATGATAAGCCGTCTCACTGGGTTATACAGACAAGCATAAAAGCTCTTCAACGTCTCACGCATCGAGGAGCTATATCTGATGACGGAAAAACAAGCGATGGTTGTGGCTTGTTAATAAAAAAACCAGATAGTTTTTTTAGACAAGTTGCCTCTGAGATGAATATTACTTTGGGTAAAAATTATGCTTTTGGCTGTATTTTCTTGGATAAAAATAATCAAAAAAAAGCTAAAGAAACACTACATTTTCAGTTGCGTAAACAAGGTTTGATTGTTGAAGGTTGGAGAGATGTACCTATAAATAAAAAAGTTTGTGGTAAGGAAGCATTAGAAAATATTCCTATTATTAAACAAATAATTGTTACAGCTTCAGAATCTATATTAGAATCAGAATTCGAAAAAAAATTATATATTGCAAGAATACAAACAGAAAAAATTTTATTAGATGATAATAATTTTTATATACCTAGCTTGTCCTCAAGGGTGGTGTCTTATAAAGGCCTTATCATCTCAGAAAATATTCAAAAATTTTATACAGATTTAAATGATAAAAGATTAAAAACATCTCTATGTGTTTTTCATCAAAGGTTTTCTACAAATACACTACCTCAATGGAAATTAGCCCAACCATTTCGATACCTAGCACATAATGGTGAGATTAACACAATCCAAGGTAATAGGAATTGGTATTTAGCCAGAAGAAATAAATTAAATATAGAATTACTTCCAGAACTTAATAGCTTGCATCCATTAATTTCTAGATCTGATTCAGATTCTTATACATTAGATAATATGTTAGAACTTTTATTAGCTGGGGATATGGGCATATTTAGAGCTATGAGAACACTTATACCTCCAGCATGGCAAAATAATAAAAATATAGATGAAAAACTCAGGGCCTGTTATGAATATCATTCAATGCATATGGAGCCATGGGATGGTCCAGCCGGAATTGTCCTAACTGATGGAAGGTATGCTGCATGCGTATTAGATAGAAATGGGTTAAGGCCAGCAAGATATGTAATTACAAAAGATAGGCATGTCACTTTAGCCTCTGAAATTGGAGTGTATGACTATAAGCAAGAAGATGTGATTGAAAAAGGCAGATTAGCTCCGGGGGAAATGTTTGCTGTAGATACAGAAAAAGGAGATATTTTACTTACGAATGAAATAGATGACATACTAAAAGAGAGACATCCATATCTAACATGGTTAAAAAAATATTCTGTTAAAGCTAATGAATATAATAGTGAGAAAGAATTGCCCATTGCTTTTGAGAATGATTTATTACTAACCTATAAAAAATATTTTTCAATATCTTTTGAAGAGGAAAAAGAAATTATTGCTCCCTTAGCACAGATGTCTCAAGAAGCAACTGGATCCATGGGGGATGATACTCCTATGCCAGTAATGTCAATGCATAACAGATCTATTTATGATTATTTTAGACAACAGTTTGCCCAAGTAACTAATCCTCCTATAGATCCCTTAAGAGAAGCGAGTGTAATGTCACTTGAGGTTTGTTTTGGAATAGAGAGAAATCTATTTGAAGAATCTTCTAAACATGCAGATAGATTAATACTAAAATCTCCAATATTAGATAGACAGACTTATCTTTCAATAATTGAATCTAAAGATAAAAAATATCCTTATGATGTAATAAATTTAAATTTTGATAATACTTTAGACTTGGAAGAAGCTATAAATACAATTTGTGATAGAGCTATTAGGAGCGTTAAAAAAGGCAATGTAACTCTAGTGCTGTCGGATAAAAAAATAAATAATAATCAACTAATTATACCTGCTCCAATGGCTGTAGGAGCCGTACATCATAAATTAATAGAAAATGGTCTAAGATGTGATACTAATATTATTGTAGAAACTGGTTCTGCTAGAAACCCACATCACTATGCTGTTCTCATTGGCTATGGGGCAACTGCTATTTATCCATATTTAGCTTTTGAAGTATTAAATGAGATGGTAACTAAAAATAAAATTAATGTGAAAAATTATGGTGTAAGCTTGTCAAATTACATAGCAGGCATCAACAAAGGCCTGCTTAAAATAATGTCTAAAATGGGGATTTCATGTATATCAAGCTATAGAGGTGCTCAATTATTTGAAATTGTAGGATTAGATAAGACTATCATTGACTTATGCTTCAAAGATACAGTTAGTAGAATATCTGGTTCAGATTTTTCAGATATAGAAGAAGATCTTGAAGAAAATAGAATGTATGCTTGGGATATAAACAAAGAAATAAAAACAGGTGGGCTATTGAAGTATGTTCACAATGAAGAATACCATGACTATAATCCAGATGTTGTTAAAACGCTGCATGAATGTGTTAGTAGTGGGAAATTTGAGGATTATATTAAGTATGCTGATCTTATAAATAATAGAGATCCTAGTTTCTTACGTGACTTGCTATCATTTAAAAAACAAAATAAAAAAATACCTTTATCCAAAGTTGAATCAGCTGATAAAATTTTTAGGAGATTTGATACTGCGGGCATGTCTCTTGGTGCATTATCACCTGAAGCACATGAAGCGCTTGCAATTGCAATGAATACTATCGGAGGAAGATCCAATTCAGGTGAAGGAGGAGAAGATAAAAAGAGATATAAAACAAATAAAACTTCAAAAATTAAACAAGTTGCATCTGGAAGGTTTGGTGTTACGCCACATTATTTAGTGAATGCTGAAGTGATACAAATCAAGATAGCGCAAGGAGCAAAACCAGGAGAGGGAGGTCAGCTTCCAGGACATAAAGTTGATGATATGATTGCTGAACTCAGATTTTCTGTACCCGGAGTAACTCTAATTTCTCCACCTCCACATCATGATATTTATTCAATTGAAGATTTGGCTCAATTAATTTTTGATTTGAAGCAAGTAAATGATAAAGCTTTGATATCTGTTAAATTAGTATCACAAGCTGGTGTTGGAACAATTGCAGCAGGAGTAACTAAAGCTTATGCAGATTTAATAACAATATCAGGATATGACGGAGGAACAGGTGCTAGTCCACTTACTTCGGTCAAATATGCTGGAAGTCCATGGGAATTAGGAATAAGCGAAACACATCAGACGCTTATGATGAACAACCTTAGACATAAAGTTCGTTTACAAACAGATGGTGGTTTAAAAACTGGTTTAGATGTTATAAAAGGAGCTATGCTTGGAGCCGAAAGTTTTGGTTTTGGTACTTCTGTAATGGTTGCTTTGGGTTGTAAATATTTAAGAATTTGTCACTTGAATAATTGTGCGACTGGCGTTGCTACGCAAAATAAAATTTTAAGAATGAAACATTTTAGTGGTAGCCCGGAAAGAGTTGTAAATTATTTTAAATTTGTTGCAGAGGACGTCAGAATTATATTATCAAACTTAGGTTTTAAGTCGCTGGATGATATTATAGGGAGGGCAGATTTATTAAAACAAATTAAAGGATCTACAAAAAAACATAGGAAATTAAATTTAAAAGAATTATTAGTGAATATCAAATCTAATAATCCTAGTTCATGTACTACTAAATCTAATCAGCCATTTGATAAAGCAACTCTAGCTAAGAAAATTCTAAAAGATGTTTATCCATCTATTAAAAATAAAAAGAAAGGGACATTCGACTATGAAATAAAAAATTTCAATAGATCAATAGGAGCAAATATTTCTGGAGAAATTGCTAGACTATATGGGAATTATGGGTTAAAAAATAATCCAATTACTCTTAATCTCACTGGTACAGCTGGGCAAAGCTTAGGGGTTTGGAATTGTGATGGTTTAAATATTAGAATTACAGGTGATTGTAATGATTATGTTGGAAAAGGAATGGCTGGAGGAAAAATAGTAGTTCAAGCCCCAAAAAAACTTAAAAGTATTGCTAATAAGATGATAATTATGGGGAATACATGTTTATATGGTGCCACAGGCGGAGAACTTTTTGCTGAAGGAATCGCTGGAGAAAGGTTTGGTGTAAGAAATTCTGGATGTACAGCCGTTATTGAAGGTAGTGGTGACCATGCGTGTGAATATATGACCGGTGGTTCTGTTGTAGTATTAGGAGACACTGGTAATAATTTTGGCGCAGGCATGACTGGTGGACTTGCTTTTGTTTATGATAAAAATAGGCTCTTTAAAAATAAAATAAATATACAATCGGTTGAAATACAAAACCCTATTGACTCACAATATAAAAAACATCAGAATTATTTATTAGGTCTTTTGAGGTCTCATTATAAAGAGACTGGTAGTTTACTCTCAAAAGAAATAATTAAGAATTTTAAAGAAGAGATCGGTAATTTTTTGATGGTAAAACCTAAAGACTCAGATTTTAAAGACTTATTAATGATACTCACAAAAGCTGCATAAAAATGAAAAATCTTGATAGATCATTTATTGATGATTTATTATCGCGAATAGACATTGTTGAGATAATAAGTCAATCAGTTGAACTTAAAAAACATGGTTCAGGCCATAAAGGCTTATGTCCTTTCCATGCTGAAAATACTCCATCTTTCAATGTTTCAAGTTCCAAGCAATTTTATCATTGCTTTGGTTGTGGCGCATCTGGTGATGTGATTAAATTTTTGAGAGAATATGAAGGTTTAACTTTTATGGAAGCTATAGAAAAATTGGCAGTTATAGCAAATATGGAGATACCAAAATCAAATAATATAAAGATGGAAAATAATATAGGGTTAATTGATGTAAATGCTTTAGTTCAAAATATCTTTGTTTCAAATTTAACAAGTAATAATAATGCAAAGAAATATCTAAATAATAGAAACATAACGGATGAAATGATAAAACACTTTGGATTAGGGTTTGCGAAAGATTCGTGGGATCAAATTACTAATTTTTTGAAAAGTAAAAATAAATTTACTGAAGGACTAGAGTTAGGTTTATTAGTTAAAAACAATAATAAAATTTATGATCGCTTTAGAAATAGAATTATGTTTCCAATAAAAAATACATCCGGAAAAATAATTGCTTTTGGTGGAAGAGCATTAAAAAAAGAAGAAAAAGCAAAGTACATAAATTCTCCAGAATCAAAATTGTTTTTCAAAAGTGCTGAAGTATATGGTCTATCTGAAGCAAAACAAGGTATTAACAAAGA
>MDTC01055981.1_pt1 | contig 10161 bp, 9 predicted proteins | sample 811181 | NCBI WGS metagenome assembly MDTC01 (sample SAMN05326644, study PRJNA326480) | marine metagenome | isolation source: seawater | place: Pacific Ocean: North | collected 2011
AAAGAAGATGAATTTGAAGAAACTTATAATAAATTTCTTAAAAATCTTGATAGTTATAAGCCCAGGGAATTCATTTTAAATACTGTTAGTGTTAAACAATGTGCAGAAAATTTTAAAAATATTTTCTTAAATATAAAAACTAATTCTAAAAGATTTAAGTTATTAACTTGTGCTAATAAGGATTATTTTAATGCCTTAAAACAATTTATTAATAATGTTAAAGAAGTTAATATAGATTTTGATAATTTTATTGTTTATGACATAGGATTAACTAGTGATCAAGAAAATGAACTATATATATTACAAGCAGAATATGGATTTTATATTTATAAATTAGATTTTTCCAAATATCCTGAACATGTAAATTTAAATCTTGAAAAATGGAGTGGATTGAATAACAGTTATGCTTTCAAACCTATTATAATACATAAAGCATTACAAAATATAAATGTTCCTTTAATTTATTTAGACTGTGGTTGTGGATTTACTAATGATACAATTAATGGAATATTAAGTAATCTTTCTAAAAATCATTTTTATATTTCTATTGCAAATAATAAAAATACCATAGAATCATTAGAATTAAATCATAAAACTACATTAGATTATTTTGATATTAAAAATACCGAAATCATTACTTATTCTGCAAATTTTATAGGAATTGATTACAATAATGATGCTACAAAAAAAATAATAAACGAATGGTATAATTATTCTATGAAACAAGAAATAATTTCTCCAATTGGTTCTAATAGAAATAATCATAGACAAGATCAATCTGTATTAAGTTGTATACTTAATAATAGTAAATATAATTATTCTTCTAATATAAATGTCCCATTTTTACCCTGGAAAAATAGAGGTTCAAATACATACTATAATAAATATAAACCTTTTTCGTGTGTTGAAAAAACTACTAATAAGTCTGAAAGTAGAATATATACAAATTCATTAGATGAAGCTATTGAATGTTATCAAAATAGAAAAAATATATCAAGAGAACAGCTATTAAAAGATTTTATTATACAATAAATATTTGATAATTTCCTATTGTTATTAATTCTAAATATTTTCAATTGGAATATCTTTAATAATGCTTGGATACAGAACAAATCCTGATGTCCATCCATAAACAGAATGTGTTTTAATAGATTTTGATTCTAATACTAAAAAAAATTCTATCAATGTATCTTTTAAATTGTCATTATGTCTACCTAAATGGTATATATTCTCTGAATCAAATATTTTAATATTCTTATCTTTTTCTAATAAATATTTGCGGAATAAAATATTATCACTTATTAACAGTTGATTATCCTTTTTATGAAGTAAATATTTATCATAATATTTTTCAAAATTATCATAAGAATTATGATTTCTTACTAGTTGATTATCTCCCAAACGAAAATGTATAATAGAATAATCATGTTGTAAATCTAAATTTTTTTTTATATTATTAATATCTTTCTCTAAATCTTCATTTTTAATAAATAAATTTAAAATTTTATTTTTTATATTTTCGCTTATTTTTCCTTTTACAGGCTTATTTGTCATTAGTAAAATAGGATTATTAGAATCCCAATTGTTTATATATTCTTCTATATTATCACCACACCAGAATACTTTTTTGATATTTTCTTTAACATAATTTTTGTATTTATGATCTTCTAATTGTAAGTATTTTGCAATTGGGTGATTAAAAATATCTATAGTGACTTCATGTTCAGATAGTTCATATTCTTTTAAAGTAGCCATCATACCTCTAATCATGTCGCCAATACCCCACATATTTCTTGAATTTGTTTCAGGAAAATTAAATGGTCCGGGTTTAATCGTCCAAACATAAATTATATTTTTCATTATATATATATATAATATTGAATTTAGATTTTTTAAAAATGTATAAAACGAGCAAGTTTTCTAAAACAAGAATCAGTAGTGAATTAGATGGTGGATATGTAATTTTAAACAATTTAGTTAATTAGGATTTGTTTTTATCTTGTGGAATAAGTGATAATATTGAGTTTGAAATAGATTTTTTAGATAAACATAAGAATCTTAACTGTATAGCATTTGATGGTACAATATCAAATATACCTTATAATAATCATAATATAGTATTTATTAAAAAAAGATAAGAATATTAAAAATAGTAAAGAAATATCATTTACGGTTAACTAAATTATAATATTATAACTGTATTTTATATAGTTATAATATGAAACATCCCATTATTACTATTTTAGGTTCATGTAGACAAGATAGTTTATACAAAAAATATAACATTACTAGTATTAAAAATAATCTGAGCTATCCTCACTATACTAAGGAAGTATTACAAGTTATTAAATATTGTTTATTTGATAACTTAGCTCCTGAACAAACAATGATTTTTAGAACACCAATATTAGATAACTTACCTATAAAAAAAAATCCTTTTTTAAATAAAATAGAAGAAAGTAATGTAATATTTATTGAAGTATCATCTAAAAAATTTTACAAATATAAAGAATTATACGCCCATCACATATTATATGATGACAATAAATATAACAAAAATAAAAATGAAATTGAAACTGGTACTCTAACAGATAAAGAAATTATAGATGACCTACACGAAATAATTACATTACTACATTCTAAAAAAATAATATTTGTAGGTCATTTGGTTACAAAGAAAGAAGGTGAGCGGTATAATTTATTTACATTAATTAAAGATTTTTGTTTAAAAAATAAGATATTATTTATAGATCCTATGAAAGAATTACTTGAAAAAGAATTGACTATTGATGAAATTATTGAAGATCAAAATACACATTTTGCTCACTATACACAAAAAGGTCACGAAGAAATATTAAAGATTTATGAAAAATTTATAAATTTATAGAAAATAGGTAAAAATTACACTTTAAAATTATTAAAATATTTAATACATACATATATGGAAAATTATATAAAGAATTTCAATAATTTTAATAAATCAATTGTTTATGATTTTACATTGGGGTCGGGTGGTATTGGGGATTATTTAAAATATTTTATGATAATATTGGAAAAGTGTATTTGCAATAATATTAAAATTTATCAAAAAAGAAATAATATAGAAATTGAAAAATACATAAAATTGAAATATGATTTTTTTTATATCAATGCAAATGAAATTTCAAAATTAAAAAATATTACGATGCAAACACCACATGCTTATTATATGCATCAAAATTATTGTGGTAATATACATTTGAATGAAGTATTTTATTTTGATAATATTATAAAAACAAATGTAGAAAAAATATTACCTTCTTTACCAGCTAATTATATTTCAATACATTTAAGATTGGGAGATAAATTTTTAGAAACCGATAAAAACTTCGTTATCTGTAAAACAGACACAAGAAAATTTTCAGAAGAAAAAATCTGTAAATTTATAGAAGTTAATAATGATAAGAATATAATTTTTTTTTGTGATAATAATGATATGAAATTAAAAATAAAAAATAAATACAAAAATATTATTATATCAAACTCGCAAATAGGACATACTTCATTGTCTAATACCACAAATAAACAAACATTAGATAGTATTACAGATTTTTACATTTTATCTAATTCCGAATTAATTTGTGCTTCGTCTGAATCAGGATTCTCTAAAACCGCTAGTCAATTTAATAATGTTAATATAATATCATTATTATGATAAATTAAATCATTCGATTATAGAATATCAAATATATCTTATACAAGTATATTTGATATTACAAAAATTCTTGATGTATTATATTTTTTAAATGAATTTTTTCTTTTACATCTTCTATATTAATTTTTTTATAATATTTATCTGGATCATTAATAATACTATTTATTAAATTTAAATCGTCTTTGACATTACCTGATAAGTGTATAACATAATCTTTAAAGTATTTATCAATATTTGTGCTTCCTAAATATATAGGAATACACCCACAAAGCAATGGTATAAATATCTTTTCCGAAAAATATTCAGGTTCTCTTGTATTTTCAATAACAATACTAAATTTATAGTTTTCATAAACTTTGTTAACATCTTTCCAGTCAAATCCATATTTAATATTCTCTTTGTTAGGAAACTTATTTTTCAAATTATCTGTAGAACTACCATAAATATCAACTGGTATATTATTTTCTAATACAGTATTACCTAATTCATGTCTATAATGATACAAATGTGTCAAATAACCGGGGTTTTTTTTAGAATAAACAAAATTTATCAATTTATCTTTTTTTGGATAATTTTGAATATAATTATTTACAATTTTATATGAAATATGTGGTAATTGATAGGACATTTTTTCTACAAAGAGAACACTGTTTGATTGATTAATATGTTTAATTGAACCTACTAAATATTTATTAACGTTTTCTCTACAATAACAAATAAAATTATTATCATTATTTCTCTCTTCGAAATGAAAACTGATTGCAGGTTCTTGTGCTAATCCTAGAACATTTTTTTTACTAATCATAAGTTTAGGTGTTGCCAAATTCATTATAATAGCGTGTGTAAAATCATTTTGTTTTGTAAAAATATATTCTACACCATATTTACTGTCATCTTTCCAATCATATTCATCTATAACTTTATTATAAATAGTATTAGAGTCTGTCCATGCAGCAAATATTTTTATTTTTATCAAATTATTTGAAACTAATAGTGGTAAATTTTTAGCATTAACAAATACAAACTCGGGAATATCAGTTATAGAATCTTTTTTTAGATAAGGTAAATTATAAGTGTTTTTTTCGGCGTTCGGTCCTGCTACAGGAGCATATTGATATATTAATTCTTCAGTAGTTGAATAAACATTTAATTTATATATACTGTTAGCCAATGGTATATCCCAAGGTTTATTTTCGTAAAACACAGTCATCATACATTTTTGCATATGTAATAATCCTTTTATTGAACAAATAGCAATAGCAGTATTAGTTAATATATTGATTAATTTTACTATATCATCATTCACGGTAATAAAAATGGGTTTTATTAAAGTATTATTATTAATACCATATAAAGAATGACATAAATAAAATAAATCACAATCATCAGGTATTTCTATATTATCAGGATAATTATCTTTTTTTTTTACATCATCTTCCAGCATAACAAATGGTTTAAAATTTGTTTTATTTGTATTTGATGCTATTTCTAGTATTTTTAAAAAACCAGATGATGCTGATTTACATCTATTACCATTAAATAATGGATTTGGATTAATTTCAAATAAATTATATTTAATAAATTCATTTTTCATGTGACATTTTCTATTATTATTATTATGTGTTAGATAATAGTAATCTATATTTTTTAAATCTAATAACATTAATATAATATATAATATATTATATATTATATTAAATATAAATTAATTTAATGTTATTTAAATTTAATTTATTTCTTTAAGATTAATAAATTTATTATCTATTGGTATAGTTATATTACGAATATTCCATAAATTATTTATGTGATTACCATGAGATCTAAAATGATTTCCTATACCGAAATAACCTGTATATTTAGGTGTATATATAGTTTTATTTTCAATATGTTTTGTAAAAAAAATAGACCACCACCAAAATGTAGAATTAGTAATAGCAATATTTTTAAAATGATTAGTTATATGAAAATCAAATAATTCATTACTATTTTCTTTTAATAATACAGTATCATATTCTTTAAAAAAATTAAGATATTTTTTAATACTAGAATCATCATTGGGTGACCAAATAAGAAAATATATTTTATTAAATTGGTTTTTTTTTATAATATTTAAAAAATAGTCAGGATGAACAACTTCACTATTATAACCTGAATGTATAAAATCTCCTATACGTAAAATACATAAAATATCATTCTCTTTAATTTGATAGTTTAAATTACATTTATATGGTACAGGTTTTATATTTTCTAATAAATATATGTAATTATTATTTATATATTCGGCATTTTGAAAATAATCATTAAAAAAATAATTTTTATCTCCATAATAAATAATTTCATCATCATTATTATAATCTTTAAAAGTTATAAGTTTATTATCTAAGCACTGTTTTTTTTCATTAGTTTCTTTATTAGGATCATTTATTTGAAATATATTTAATAATTTATCTGAAGGTTTTGTAAGTAATTTTAAATTGTGTTTTTTACAATAAATATATGCAGAAAAATATTGAAATGCGTGATTTCCAAGATTGCCTTTCCAATTAATTACAATACTCATATTATATATTAATTATATGTAATATTTTTTAATTGGTTAATAAAAATCACCTTTATATAAAACAACATTTTCAAAATATTTTATGTGACTATCTATTTATATATTATATATACTATTTATTTAATTTATATATAATTTAATACAAATCATTATGAATGCTAAAATTAACATAGTCATTTAAAACTTTAAATTTATATAGTTCTTCATATTGATAATATAATAAAGTTAATACTGATTGATCTTGTCGATGATTAATCCTATTAGAATTTTCTGGACAGATGCATTCTTTTACTAATGCTAAATCTTTCCATTTTTTTATAAATGTTTTTACCCAATCAATATCGTAATTTACACCTACAACTGCAGCATTTCTCATTTGATGATTACGATATTTTGATCCATTCATATATTTTAATGTAGTTGGGTAAGTCCATCTTTGTACACTTCCTGATGAAGTGGGAGTGTATATATAATTTTCTTGTAATATTTTTATTAAATTATTAAAATCAAAGTATAAATTTCTAGTATCCATCCAATGAACCAGCCCTCCATATTCTTCACAAACTTCGTGTATAATAATAGGTTTCCATGCATAACTACAATTAACACCATAATATTTTTCCAAAGAAACATGTTCTGGATATTTATTGAAATCAAAATTTTTAACCATAACATATTCAAATGATTTTATTTGATTTAACTCATCATCACTCATACCCAAATTATATACAATAATTTGAATATCAATATTTTTATTCTTTCCTACATTTATAACATTATTTAAATTTTGTTTAAGATAATTAAAATATTTTCTAGTATCTGCACCTGTAACTAATGTTAACATATAAATATATATAAATATATAAATATATATATAAAATAATTTTACTATTTTATTTTTTTATTAAATTTTTTATATAATCAACACTTAAGTAATAATGATTTATTTGTGTATTTTTTAAATTTTTATCTAAGACAGTAACATCTAATTCGTTCCAATCATTTAATATAATAATTGGAAAATATTTACTATAATATTCAATTAATATATTTTTTTTACAAATAGGAATTGTATTTAAATATAAACATTCCCAAAAACGATGTGTATCTAATCCATTACCTTCAGGACATATTGAATATTTATGTTTTTTTAATTCTATTAAATAATCTTTATATGAACGTTTATTAGACCATTCAATACCTTTATCTTTTATTTTATTATAACATTCTTGTCTTTTTGTTTGGTTTGTGGCTATTGAAAAATTAAAATAAATATTTTTTGTTTTTTCAATATTCATATTGTAAACTTCAGTATTTATTTCTGTATTACCATGTGGCCACATTGAATTTGCAATTCCTATAGGTAATGGAGATACTTTTTCATGATTAACATTCATATTTTGAGTATAAATATATTGTAGTAAAGGTATTTTTTCAAATAAAACTAAATATTTTTCTGTGAAATTAAGATCTGAATTATGAAATACTAATTTAAAAGGATTTTTCATTTTATTTAATTTATTAATTAATAATTCATAATAATTAGGCCAAAGTAAGTGAGTATAACAAAAAATTAATGTATTATTATTTATTTCTTCTTCATTTTTATCAATATAAATAAATTTATCTCTGTGATTTAATATTAATTTGTTAAATTTAAAATCATTTTCAAATCCAATAAAATGATCACATAAACATTGAATATATTCTCCTGAAATAAATTTCATTATATAAAATGAAATTTATTATATTATATAAATTATATCATAAATTTTTTTAAATCTTTACAATGGATATGTAAATTATTAATAGGTATTAATTTTTTATTAATTTCAATAAAAGGAAATTTACCATTTTTTTTTATTAACCATTTAAAATCATAATTATTATACTTTACAAAAGTAGTTGGATTTATATATCCGGGGCCAACAACACCCTTCTCACAAGGTCTATTTCTAGGATCAATTCCTCCTAAATATTGACCCATAGCACATCCATCAAAAATGCCGGAAAACTGTTTATAATTTTCATTATAAATGCATTTGTCTATACTATCATCAATTATAGGAAATGTTTTTACTATATCTATATTATTATAATAGAAACCTGCCAAATTAATCATATCATGTTGAGAAAAATTATATTGTTCAATTAATTTAGATAGTAACAAATGATTTGGTATGTAAATTATTCCAGGAACACATTTATTATCAGAGTCCATTGTAATATATATCTTTTCATCAAAATTATAATTCATATTCGTATAAAGTAAAACATCATTTTCTAAATGGATAATATCTATAATATTATTATTTTTAATATATTCATACATCAAAAAAAATCTTTTAGATGCAAAGTTCCAAAATCCATTTCTAAAACTTTTGTCTAATTTGGAATTTTTATCAAAATAAGATGTATCTAATTTATCAGCATCAACTAATATAAGTTTATCGTATTGAATAAAGTTTTTAAAATTTATTTTTTCAGTTATCACATGAATATTGCTAAAACCTAATTGTGTCAATTGTTGGATATTATCTAAAATATAATTTTGAAATGTACCAACTGATACTAAAATAATATTTTTCATGTAAATATATATAATGGAAGACATTTATTTATAATTTATAATTTATATTAGACCTTTAAACATTTAAAACGCCGATATATATTCTAAACTTTTTAATTAAATAATGTGTTACATTGTTAAAAATTATTCTATAAATTGTATATATGTTTATCTTTAAAAATAATGTATATATAATTCAAAAAGAAAGGGCTGATTCTAAATTATTATTTATGTATAAACCATTTGTAAATACTATATTGCTTATCGCACCTCAGTCAAAATTTTTGTACAACAATTGGAAAAATATAGATATTAAAGCAAATGATACAATTATTATAATTGGGTGCTTTTTTAATTTAGATGATTTTATAAATTTTAAAAATAAAAATTTATATGTAATTTTTTATTGGACCGAATCTTCAGTAGTTAATAATAATATAGCACAATATTGTGATGAGATATATTTATACTCAAAATTATTGTTTATATCACAACAAAAATCTTTTTATCAACAAAAAATTAGATTTGTTCCTATACTTAAACAAGAAACAAAATCATTCATTAATTATTTAAACAAAAAAGATAACATAAAATTGTGTTTTTTAGGAAATCTAAACTTTAGGTCTATAGGTGTAAGTAATTATTTTTTAAATAAAATCTACTTTGAAGAAAAATATAATTTATTTAATGAAGATACATATAATATGTATATGGTAAATAATACTAACATTTTCTTAAATATAAATAAAAACGACACATTTTCATTACCATTTTGCCGAATATGTAAATTACTTTCTCATAAATGTATTGTAATATCACAACATTGTAATAAAGAAGATGATGAATTGCTTGAAGATTTAGTTTATTTTTGCGACAGTTTAGTAGATATAGAAAAAACTTTTTATAATTTATCATTAAAGTCACCAAATGAATTAAATGATATTTCAAATAAAAATTATATTAAATTTTGTGATAAATTTAGTTTTAAAAATGATAATTTATTTTTAATTAAATAATTTTACTCGGCGTTTTAAATGTTGAAAGGTCTAAAAAACTCATCAAACGTTAGGTTACATGCCTTCCAATCACTTCTATAACCTTTATTTTCTAGAAAACATAATTCTACATTATCAATATATTTGTAATCTTTAAAAACTGGATTATCGTGATAATTTGGATGTATAAAAAAATATATTTTAACGTGACATAATGGATTAATAATTTTGCATGTTTCAAATATTTTTTCAATTTCACTAACTAAAGGAAAATATGGTTTTAACCACTGAAAATCAAAACAATGCATTAAATAGATTGTATTATGATTTTTAATTTTATTAT
>MDTC01195120.1_pt1 | contig 10161 bp, 8 predicted proteins | sample 811181 | NCBI WGS metagenome assembly MDTC01 (sample SAMN05326644, study PRJNA326480) | marine metagenome | isolation source: seawater | place: Pacific Ocean: North | collected 2011
CGACGACGAAGAGGGGCGCGAAGTCGTGCGGCAATTTTCCGCTCTGGAAAGACATCGGCGCGAAGATGTTTACAGTATCTGTGGCAACCACGATCGCAGCGGTCTGTCGGAGCCGCCGGCCTGGTGGTGGCAGAAATGGATTGATCCGATGGGTGCCCATACGGCGTACTCCGGTGTCGACGCCAGCCGCCGTCCTTATCCGACGACCGGGACGTGGGAGCGCTACAGATTTACCGTCGGCAACGTGCTCTTTTTACTCATGAGCGATATCAACGAGCCGTCACAGACGGTTGGACGCGGCACGCTAGGCGGCAATCCGGCCGGCGTAGTGACGGGCGAGACCTTTGCTTGGTGGAGGGAGCAGGTTGAGACTCACCCTGATCACATCATCGTTTCAGCACATCACTACATGCTTAAGAATACGACCGTGGCCTCTGGAGATTGGGAGGGGGTAAAGCGAGATGCCGACGGTCATTGGCAGAGTCACTACCACGGCTATAAGCCGCAGGGTGCGCCGATCGGCGCGTCGTACTTGTACTTTGTAGACAGCCAACCTGATTCGGGCGCGTTCGAACAGTATTTGGAGTCGCATCCCGGTTCGATAGATCTATGGTTGGGTGGTCATACCCACACTCATCCAGATGATACGCACGGTGGCAAGTCACACGTCGAAACAAAATGGGGCGGAACGCACTTTATCAACGCGGCGTGCCTGAGTCGCTACCACGGGCCGGAGAATGTGCCCAAGAGCCGTCTCCTCACCTTTGTGGAGGGCAGCGATACCGTGCGCGTGCAGTGCTATATGCACAGCGATGAATTTCTTCCGCAGGGCTGGTATGACCGCGCCGAGCGCACGCTTAAGCTGACCCGTCCTTTTCGCCGAGAGCAACCCTGAGAGCATGGTGCTGCGATGTTAGAACCTCCTTTTTTAATGCGGATTGCCCACACTGAACTCGTTGATTTTTGCACGCGCTGTTTGCGCGCTGTGCATGCGCAGGGACGATGCCGAACTGACCGCTAAACTGCTTGTTGATACCGAAGCCCAGGGTATTTACACGCACGGCATGGCTTATTTGCGCCGCTATGTGCGGCTCATGCGCGACGTCGATGTCAACGGACCTTTTTAAACGCTCGTGTATACACTTACCGAAAGACTGTAAAGGGAGCACTACTTATGGCGATGACTACCATGCGCGACGTGCAGTATTACGTCGATACAACGTCACTGCTAAACGACCCAGAAGCACTGCGCCAGCGCGCGCGCCAAGACGGTTGTCTTTTTTTTAAGGGCTTGTTGCCCCAAAGCGACGTGCTCGACGTACGCCGACAGGTACTCGACGTCTGCGCACGGCACGGTTGGCTTGCACAGGATAAAGATTTGATGGAGGGTATTGTGCACGCAGAACGCACGGTGATTGAGTCGAGCGACCCGCGCTGGAAGTCCTTTTACTGCGACGTGCTTAAACTGCGTGCTTTCCACGCGCTCGCTCTACATAGAGCAATTATAAATGCCTTAGGTGTGCTTTTTGGCGAAGCGGTTTTACCGCACAGTCGTAATATTTGCCGGGCTATGTTTCCGCAGACGCAGATGCATTCTACGCCGCCACATCAGGATTATTTTTACATTGGTGGTAGCGACGAGACGTGGACGGCATGGATTCCTTTGGGTGACTGTCCAACTGAGTTGGGTTCGCTAGCCGTGGCTCGCGGTATGCACGAGGTGGGTTTTATACGCGACGTGCACGAGGCACAGGGAGCCGGCGGCCGCGCCGTCGATGTGGGAGAAGAGGCTGGGTGGTTTGGCGGCGATTTCCAATGCGGCGACGTGCTTTTTGTGCACAGTCTAGCCGTTCACCAGGGCCGCGACAACGAGACGAAAGATCGTCTGCGCCTGTCGGTAGACTATCGCTACCAGCCGCAGAGCCATCCCGTGCGGGCAGACTCGTTGCTGCCTCATATGGGCTGGCAAAATTGGGAGGAAATTTATGCGGACTGGGACGCTGGTGATCCGCTGCGCTACTACTGGCAGGCGTGGGATCTAAACGTGCAGGAAAGCTAGCTCCAAACGGGCCAGTTAGTCTCTTGCAGATTCGTCCAGATCCGCTCAAATGTTTCGCTACCGTCGTCTTCCCATTCACGCAGACGCACGCCGGGCGCAAAGGATTCGTCGACCCCTTGCTTCATCAGGTCTTCGGCCTGCTGCAGATTGCGGTAGTAGTGCTGGACGCCACCGGGAAGTTCTACGACAGAGACGTGGCGTGGCCACTGCACTGCTTGGGTCTTTTGGTAGCGGGAAACGGCATCCTCGTCGAGTTCGACGCCGAGGCCGGGTCCCTCGGGAACGCGCATAAATCCCCGCTGCACGTCTAGCGGCTGCGCTATGAGATCGTCTTCGTATGCGTGGCTAGCGGTTACGCCTGGGAGCGTTGCCGTGTGCATGACGGCGCCCATCTGACTGGCGAAGGCGCTCGTAATACCTGTGCCGACGTATTGCAAGAGGATTGGCGTATTGGCCGCGGCAAAGGCCCACGAAGCGGCCAACGCATTGCGGATGTTTTCATGACTGCACAGCGCTCCTTCAAAGTCGCCTGCGCGCAGGCCAAGCCACGGCCCGGACGGCTGGCGCGAGGGGCCATCGAAAATCGTGCTTACGCCGTGCATGTAAAAAGGAATGCGGATCTCACTGTGCAAGCGCTGCCATCCCCTCACGTCATAGGCGAAAATGGGTTCCTCGACCCCTTTGACTACTGGTATGCCTTCTAGTGCGCGCAGCACGGGTAGCGCCTTCTCTACGCTGATCAGTGCTCCGTTAAAGTCAAACTCAATGCGGAAGTCGTCCGGAGCGACCTGCTGCATGGCTTCGGCTTGTTCGACTACGTCGTAAAATGCACGCGCTTTGCACTTGAGCCCGCGATAGCCGCGTTCGGCGGCGATCTCCACTTCGCGCGCCGAGTCTTCCGGCGACATGCAGGGCATCCACCAACCCATGCTTACCCACTTTCTGCGCTGCTGGCCCATTAGCTTCCAAGCGGGCTGCCCCAGGTGTTTACCCATCAGGTCGTAGCAGGCCATATCGAGGTTAAATGGCCCCGTGCCCATGACGTGATCGAAGGGGTCGCTGCCCAAATAGGGCTCCAAATGCGTTTGTTCAAAGGGTGGCCCAACGCGTTCCCCCAGCCCGATTAGGCCGGTGTCTGTGTGGAACTTATACAGCGTTAGCTCTTCTGTCATGGCAAAGTGGTAAAACGCTTTGCGGATGCGCTCTTCATAAGGAACGCGCAGTGCAATGGTTTCGATATCGACAATCTTCATGAGGAGACCTCTTGGCTAAGGGAGTGCGTGGCGACTGCGTTCAGTATACGCAGCGAGGAGGTCGGAAGTTACTGGATCTGACAGCGTGGGCAGTAGTACAGCCGGCGGCTGTTGACGCTGATTTTTTCTATCGTCTCACCGCATTCGTAGCAGCTATCGCCTTCTCTATCGAATACCCAGTGCCGACTCTGGCCAAAGGTGCGTCCAGCGCGGCGCAGGGCTCTGTAGCTGTCTAAGTCGTTGGTCACGCCCTGCGTATCGTAGGACTGCTGCGTCAGGACAAGCGTATGCTCACCGAGGGCTTGCCGTGCGCTGGCGCAGACGTCGCCCAGTCGACGCAGGGGATGGACGCGTGCGCAAAATAAGATTTCACTGCGCAGGTAGTTGCCCAAGCCGGCTAGAAAACTTTGGTCCAGCAGGAGCGAACCGAGCTGTCGACCTTGGAACTGCGGCTCGGCGTAGCGCGTAGCGATAGTTTGGTCTGTCGTTGCCTCGTCGAGCACGTCCGGTCCTAGCTTGCTGATAAAGGAGTGAGATTCAACCTCTCCCGCTTTGAGCACTTCAATTTCGGAAGCTGAGTATAGCAGACAGGCGTGTCGACGGGTGTGCAGCGCGAGGCGCAGCTGTCGGTTGGTCTGGAGTTCTTCTCCGTGATCGACTACGAACCAGCGGCCGTAAAGCTGGTTGTGTGAATAGATAGCCAGGTCTCTCAACTCTGTTAGCAGTGCCTTACCGCGCGGTCGCACCCGTTTGACCTTGCGTCCGCACAGGGCTGATTCCCACGGCTTGAGATGGTTGAATGCGAAGAATACCTCAACCAGCTTTTGGCCGACTAGCGCCGTGGCCAATTCGTCAGCGATCTGCTTGATTTCAGGTCCCTCCGGCATTCACTCCTCCCATTCCAGCGTTTTGCCCTCGAGTGCGGCGGCTAGTAGCGCACGCGTATAGTCTTTTTGTGGGTCGTCAAACAACTGTTCTGTAGGACCGCTCTCGACGACGAGACCCTCTTTCATAACGATTACTTCACTTGCCATGGCACGAACGACTTTCAGGTCGTGGCTGATAAACAAGTAGGCTAATTTGTGCTTGCGTTGTAAGCTGAGTAAGAGTTCGATAATTTGCGCCTGAACGGTTTTGTCCAACGCGCTAGTCGGCTCGTCCAGCACGACAAAGCGCGGTTCCAGTATCATGGCACGCGCAATGGCAATGCGCTGGCGTTGCCCCCCAGAAAATTCGTGTGGAAAGCGATCCATGCTCGAGGCGTCTAGGCCAACTTCGCGCAGGCTGTCAGCCACGTGCTGGCGTCGCTCTGTGTGGGTAGCGCCGATGCCATGAACTAGTAAACCTTCCTCGATTATTTGAAAAGCTGACATGCGCGGGCTTAGGCTGGAGAAAGGATCTTGAAATACAATCTGCAACTGGCGGCGTAGCGGTCGCACGTCTTTTTCTTTCAAACCTTGGATATCTTTTCCTCCGAATTGAATCGAACCGCTACTAGGTATGAGTCGCAGTAATGCCTGTCCTAGCGTGCTTTTGCCTGAGCCTGACTCGCCGACGACGCCCAGCGTCTGCCCGGCGCGAATTTGTAATGAAATACCGTCGACAGCTTTTACATGTCCAACGGTACGGCGCAGCAGGCCGCGTAGAATGGGAAAGTGTACCCTGAGATCGTGCGTTCCTATGACGACGTGTGTTCGCTCATCGATGACTGGCGGATCGCCGTGGGGTTCCGAATTGATAAGCAACTTTGTGTATTCGTGCTGCGGTGCGCTGAATAAAGTATGCGTGGTGTTGTGTTCGACTATGTGTCCGTCTTTCATGACGTAGACGCGATCGGCTATGTGGCGAACGATACCCAAATCGTGAGTGATTAGTAGAATCGACATGCCCAACTGTTTCTGTAGGTCCTTTAGCAATTTCAGAATCTGCGCCTGCACGGTTACGTCGAGTGCGGTAGTAGGTTCGTCGGCGATGAGCAGGTCGGGTTCGTTGGCTAGCGCCATGGCAATCATTACGCGCTGTCTCTGACCTCCTGATAACTGATGTGGCCAAGCGTCTAGTCGTTTTTCTACGTCAGGTAAACCAACTTTCTTGAGAAGCTCTATGGTGCGTGAACGAGCTTTATTTTTACCGAGTCCACGGTGAAGAATAAGAGTTTCGTTGATTTGCTTTTCGATGGAGTGCAGAGGGTTGAGAGAAGTCATGGGTTCTTGGAAAATCATAGATATTCGTCCACCGCGTAATGAACGTAATTGATCTTCTTGGACACCTAGTAGTTCCTGTCCGTCAAATAGTATGCTACCGTGTGGATGGCTGGCACGCGGGTAAGGTAGCAATTGTAAAATAGACAGTGCTGTAACAGATTTCCCTGATCCTGACTCACCAACTAAAGCAACGGTTTGACCTTTATCTATGCATAGGGATGCGTTATGTACAGCGTCGATTTTACTTTCCTCCATGTAAAATCGAACGCCTAAGTTATCCATTTCAAGAAGACTCATGCGTTATCCTTGGAGGATGCAAAATTTTTACGCGAGTCAAATGCGTCACGTATAGCTTCACCCATAAAAACCAACAGAGATAGCATAATGGCTAAAGTGAAGAAAGCCGAAAAGCCCAACCACGGAGCTTGCAAGTTATTCTTGCCTTGTTTAAGTAATTCTCCTAGAGATGGTGATCCAGGAGGCAAACCAAAACCGAGAAAGTCTAGAGAGGTTAAAACTCCTACTGAGCCAGTAAGTATGAAGGGCATGAAGGTGAGAGCCGAAACCATGGCGTTAGGTAATACGTGTCGCCACATGATTTTAGCATCACTTTGACCTAGGGCGCGTGCTGCTTTTACGAAGTCGAAATTGCGCGCGCGCAGGAATTCAGCACGCACCACGCCTACCAAGTCCATCCAACGAAACAACAACAAGAGTCCAAGTAGCCACCAGAAGTTAGGTTCAACAATGCTTGCCAGAATTATGAGTAGATACAAAGTTGGCAACCCCTGCCATATTTCTATGAAACGTTGAAAAAGAAGATCAATCCAACCACCAAAATATCCTTGAATCGCACCAGCAGTCATACCGATAATAGTGCTACATACGGTTAGAAGAACTCCGAACAGCAGTGATATACGGTAGCCATACAAGAGGCGTGCGGCGACGTCGCGTGCCTGGTCGTCAGTGCCTAATATGTTGTCTCCATCAGGAGGCGAAGGTGCGGGTTGTTTCAAGTTGTAATTGACTGTGTCGTAATGATACGGAATTGGAGGCCATATAATCCATCCATTTTCTTCGATGAGCTCTCGCACGAATGGATCTCGATATTCGGCTTCCGTTTCAAAATCACCGCCAAATGTTGTCTCAGAGTAGGTAAATATTACTGGGTAGTAAAGCTGGTTTTTGTATTGAATTAATAGAGGCCTGTCGTTAGCTATGAATTCAGCTGGCAGACTGCAGAAAAATAGTGTAAAAAAAATCCACGTACTCCAATATCCTCTTCTATTTTGGTAAAAGCTAGCTAATCGCCGTTGGTTGAGGCGAGAAAAAGAGAATTTTAGCAGTTGTTTTTTTTTTGACAATGGGTTCAATATTACCGCCTAAAATAGTGACATTTTTACGTAGTCATCGGTTTTCTCTGCTGTTAAAATCGATGCGTCGGTCAATTAGTGTGTAAGTCATGTCCCCGATGAGTTGCATGACAAGCCCAAGCAATGTGAAGAAGTAAAGCGTAGCAAACATTACTGGATAGTCACGTCCGATAGCTGCTTCGTAACCTAGCAAACCGAGGCCGTCCAATGAGAAAATAATTTCTGTTAGCATTGATCCCGTAAAGAAAATGTTTACAAAAGCGCCTGGAAATCCAGCAATTACTATTAGCATAGCATTACGGAAAACATGCCCGTAAAGTATGCGGCTTTCTGTTAAACCTTTAGCCCGTGCTGTGACAACATACAGTTTATTTATCTCGTCTAAAAATGAGTTTTTTGTTAATAAAGTCAGGCTAGCAAAACCACTTATAAGCATGGCACTAATTGGCAAAACCAGATGCCAAAAATAGTCAATGACTTTTTCAAAATAACTCATACCTTCCCAATTTGTAGAAGTTAGTCCGCGTAAAGGAAACCAGTCTAGGTAATGTCCACCAGCAAAAACGACGATTAGAAATATAGCAAAGAGAAAGCCAGGAATTGCATAGCCCACGATAATTATAGACGAAGTCCATACGTCAAATTGCGAGCCATCGCGTACGGCTTTTTTAATACCAAGAGGAATAGAAATGCAATAAACAAAAAGCGTTGTCCATAAGCCTAGAGAAATTGACACAGGCATTTTTTCGCGCACTAAATCTACTACCTTCTGATCGCGATAGAAGCTTTCGCCGAAGTCAAATCGAAGATATGAACGAATCATTTTTAGGAAACGTTCGTGCATCGGTTTGTCGAAACCATACATGCGCTCCAGGTCTGCAATTAGTTCGGGGTCAAGTCCCTGCGCCCCGCGGTACTTGCCGTTTAACTGACTGTTTTGGTTTGAATCCATTGTTTCACTCATGCCGGAGCCACTTATGCGTTCAGTTGCATCTGTGCTGAAACCTTGAATCATAGCTATTGTTTGTTCAACGGGACCGCCAGGAGCTGCTTGTATGATGAGAAAGTTGATGGTCATAATGCCAAGCAAAGTCGGTATGATAAACAGCAAACGGCGTAATAAGTAAGTGCCCATTTTTTAAGGGGCCTCGCTTTCTAATAGTGCTGCTTTTTCTGAATCATACCACCAAGTATCTGGCAAGAAATAATATGATCCTGCATAGGGCGCTATTTTTTCAGGTTTGCCAAACTTGTTCCAATGTATGATGCGAAAGCTTCTTGTATGCCAGTGTGGGATGACGTAATGACCCCACAGGAGCACACGGTCGAGTGCTCGCGTATAAGCTACTAACTCCTGGCGATTAGGAGCTGTAATAATTTTTTCTACTAGTTCGTCGACTACAGGATCACTGATACCAGATAGGTTACTACCGCCACGCTCTTCAGCAGAAGCACTTGTCCAATAGTTGCGTTGTTCGTTGCCCGGACTGTGGCTTTGTCCACGTGTTCCAACGATCATGTCGTAATCGTAATCTTGTATGCGGTTTTGATACTGAGAACTGTCAACGATACGGATTGCAGTTTCAATCCCAAGAATCTTCATATTGGAAATCATGGGGTTGACTATACGCTCCCATGACGCTTGAGCAAGAAGAACTTCTATTTTTAAAGCTTCGCCGGTTTTCTCGTTGCGTAAGACGTTGTCGATGACTTTCCAACCGGCTTCTTCTAACATTCGTTTGGCTGTGCGTAAATTGGCACGCAGATTGCCAGTGCCGTCTGTTTTAGGGACCTCATATTGTGTCGTGAATACTTCATCAGGTACTCTGCTACGATAAGGCTCTAATATTTCTAATTCGCGTCCTTTTGGTAAGCTGGTGGATGCCAATTCGCTGTTAGAGAAATAACTTTGCGTGCGCGTGTAAGAATCGTAAAATAAGTTTTTGTTTGTCCATTCAAAATCAAAGGCATAAGATAGAGCGCGGCGTACAGCAGGGTCGGCGAATTTTGTGCGTCGCGTATTGAACCAGAATGCTTGCATACCTGTAGGATGTTCGTGTGGAATAGTATCTTTGATCATGCGCCCGTCCTTAAGCGCTTTTGTCTCATAAGCGGTTGCCCATTCTTTGGATATGTTCTCGCTCCGATAGTCAAACTCACCCGCTTTCAGCGCTTCAATTGTGACAGTTTGGTCTCTGTACACATCAATACTAATGCGGTCGAAATTATAGCGCCCTTTATTTACAGGTAAGTCTTTTGCCCAGTAGTCATTTACACGTTCGTAAGTTATGAAACGCCCTGCTTCAACAGCAGTAATTCGATAAGGACCGCTACCTAATGGTAGCTCCAAAGATGTTTCGCTGAACTCACGGTCTATCCAGTAGTGCTTAGGCAAAACAGTTAACTGGCCGACAATGAATGGGAGTTCGCGGTTTGTTTCTTCACCGAACACAAATCTCACTCTGTATTTATCTATCTGTTCCACTTTTTCGACAGAAGCATAGTAAGAGCGGAAGTAAGGATGCCCTTTCTCCATCATGACATTGAAGCTAAATACAACGTCTTCTGATGTGACTGGCTTTCCATCATGCCAACGTGCTAGGGGGTTAAGTTTGTATATTGCCCAACTTTGGTCGTTTGATACTTCAATACTTTGTGTCAATAAGCCATATTCTGAAGCCACTTCGTCAGCAGCACTTTTCATTAGCGTGTCATAAATAAGGCCGATGCCGGGTGCCTTTAAGCCCTTCATAATGAAAGGATTGAGGCTATCGAAAGTTCCTGTGCTAGACAAGCGAATTTCTCCGCCTTTAGGTGCATCGGGATTGGTATAGTCAAAATGCGTAAAGTCGGGTCCATACTTTAGTGAACCATGTAGTGAGTAGCCGTGACCGATAAAACTGTTTGCCGATACGAAAGTTGGTAAGGATAAAGCTATGACTAGCAGAAATCGCATGTGGCCTCCGATAAAGGTGACATCATCAGTTTAGTATAGATTATACTCATAAATTTATGTTACTGGTTTACGCTCCACCACCACGTGTCGGGAAATCCTGTGCCGTTACGCGGTGGTTTGGGCGGTCGGCTAAATGTGTTCCAGTAAGCTAGCCGATGGGAACGGCTGTGCGAGCCGGGAATAACGTAATAGCCCCACAGTAACACGCGGTCGAGCGCGCGCGTGAGGGCCACCTGTGTTGGTCTATCGGGTGCGGCGATTTGTCGTTCGATCAGTTCGTCTACGACGGGGTCTGCGATGCCGGCGTAGTTGCGAC
>MDTC01170208.1_pt1 | contig 10160 bp, 8 predicted proteins | sample 811181 | NCBI WGS metagenome assembly MDTC01 (sample SAMN05326644, study PRJNA326480) | marine metagenome | isolation source: seawater | place: Pacific Ocean: North | collected 2011
AAAACTAAGCTACAATCTTCAACAATCACCTAAAATCATTTAAGGACACAAACGAATGATTCTGGAAACTAGACTTGATTTGGTGTAGAGTATTTAGAAAACCTAAATTCGATTGTATAAGCAAAGTGAGTACAGCACCCCATGACGGAATTTCTTCAGACCGAGAGAAATTGGTAGATTCCGAAGATTTAGAGCACACCGCTCGGCGTCTTTTTCAAGGGTTGGTAACGCCAAACGAACGACAAAACCTCCAACAGCGATTAGGTCGCGACCCAAATTTTCGGCGAGCTTATCACAAAATTCGTCGAGAACGCTCCTTATTGCGAAACAGTTGGACGTTCATCAAGAAAATCTCAAAGGCTCCCTTCTCCAGACCGAGCCAGGCATCGAAATTCCTGTCACCCCGCAGGCTAAGATTTTTATTCAGTCCCAAAAGTAAACCCTCCAAACCGGGGGAAAAGAAGTAATCTCGATAACACCTTACAGCGATTAACCACTGCTATCTCAGATGGCACATAATTGAAATTGCTCGGGTGAATAAAACAAAACCCTTTGAAGTTGCTTTTTCGAGGGGCAAGATGTCTAATATGAACAACACTTATCCTTGATGAAAAGCAATTTACGCAAAACATTGGCATCTGGCATGGCCAAAAAACGAATTTCGTAGCCCGAAACGCAATAGCTTCGGCGAGTTGCGTTTTGGGCAAAGTTTTCCTTACGTCGATTCAACTGGCGTTACTACCTTCGCGCACAGTTGAGACATTTTCATTTAGGTAAGTGTTTACTCGGATACCAAAAATTTTCCTTACATTTCATGAACGATCAATCCAATTCCAGCGTACTGATATACGACACGACCTTGCGAGATGGTTCGCAGGGAGAAGGTGTTTCGTTTACCGTAACTGCAAAAATGCGGGTGGCTGAAAAGCTCGACCAGTTCGGCATCGACTATATTGAAGGTGGTTGGCCGGGATCCAACCCGAGGGACATGGCCTTTTTCGAAAAGGCGAGTGAACTGGATTTGAAACACGCAAAGTTGGCGTCCTTCGGTTCCACCCGCCGGGCAAACATAGCTGTGAACGAGGATGCCCAAATTCAGCTTTTGCTTGATGCATCCACCCCAGTGGTCACCATTTTCGGGAAGAGTTGGCTTTTGCACGTAACCGAGGTGATCCGCACCACACCGGAAGAAAACTTGGCGATGATCGAGGATTCCGTACGTTACCTCAAGGAGGAAGGCAAAGAGGTCATCTACGACGCGGAACATTTCTACGATGGTTATCTCGACAACCCAGAGTACGCCCTCTCCACCTTGGAAGCGGCGGAAAGAGGAGGTGCCGACTTTCTCGTGCTTTGCGAAACCAACGGCGGCAAGCTCGTGCCGCAGGTAGCGGCAATCACGGAAACGGTGGTGGAGCGATTCCCCTCTACTCGGGTCGGTGTTCATTGCCACAACGACGTAGGCGTAGGCGTGGCTGTAAGCTTGGCTGGCATGGAAGCCGGAGCCGTTATGGTACAAGGCACGATGAACGGCTACGGCGAGCGTAATGGGAATGCCAACCTAACCACTATCATTCCCAACCTTTCCCTAAAAATGGACAGGGAAATGAACTGCCGACCGAACTTAGCCAAATTACGAGACCTCTCCCTATTCGTGGACGACGCGACTAACCTCCGACCGGATATTCGAGCCCCGTACGTTGGATCCGCCTCCTTTGCTCACAAGGGAGGCGTTCACGCCGACGCCGCCTCAAAAGCCGACCGCAGCTACGAGCACATCGATCCGAAAATGGTGGGCAACAGCACGCGAGTGCTAGTCTCCGATATGTCGGGGCGCAGCAGTATAATGATGAAGGCAAAGGAAATGGGCGTCGACGTGGATTCTCGATCACCCGAAATGAAGACTTTTCTCGAAGAGTTGAAGAAGCTCGAATTTCGAGGCTATGAATACGAAGCAGCCGATGCCTCCTTCGATTTGCTTCTACGACGTTTCCTGCAGGGGTCAAAGGCGCCCTTCGAAGTGCTTCGTTATCACGTCGGCATAGCACGCGACGAAGCGGACGGTGAATCCAATTCCGAAGCCACCGTCAAATTACGGGTTGGAGACCGAGTGAATCATACCGTGGCCGAGGGCAATGGTCCGGTCTCGGCTCTCGATCAAGCCCTACGCAAAGCCCTTGAAAAGGATTTTCCCGCCATTGCCGAAGTTCGTCTCATCGATTTCAAGGTACGCATACTGGAAAGCAACTTGGGAACCGATGCCATCACCCGCGTACACGTCGAATCGACGGACGGAAACAACACCTGGGGCACGGTAGGAGTAAGCGACAACGTAATAGAAGCGAGTTGGGAAGCTCTCGTCGACGCAGTCGAGTATAAACTGACCTCGCAGTCGGGTGAAAATGTTCCCGAGGAGTTAGCCTAACTGGGCGAACTTGTTACGGAACCCCCACGCTCGTCCACTCATTTCGTAGCGGTAGATGGACTAACCCGATAGCGTAAGGGTTGAATGGGAGACCTGAGGACCGAGCGGATGCCAAATTTTCGGATCGGTCGTTCGAAAAAAAACATGGGTGGAAATCCCAAGAGCCGCGGCCAGATGACATGGACCGCTGTCGTTGCCCATGAAATGAATTGCCTTCTCCAAGAGCAGTTCGGTCAAATCGGAGTTGCTTACTGGTTGGACGAGTTCAACTCTTTCGTGAAAGGCGAGATCGATCGCATGGATTTCCTCTTCAAGTTTTTCATCCGCCTCCCCGAAGGAAAAGACGACGCGACCTTTGTCGTCGTCGGCAAGCCAAGCCTCAGCCTGCCCGACAAAAACGCTCAATGGTATATTTTTTTCAGTGGAACCGCTTCCGGGATGTAGCCAGAGAGAAGTGCCCGAGGGGGGGGCGCTTTCGAGCCAAGACCTCTCGAACAAATCCTTTGGAACCGGCAAGTTCGCATCCTCGAACATACGAACCGCAACATGAGGAGGAGCATCAGGTCTAGACGCCAAAACCCGAACCTCGGCGGCTCCGGCCTTTGCAAGCTCATCGAGCCAGTCGCCATCGCTCCAAAAGGTGAAAACAGTGGCTCCTTGGACAAAGTCGGATTCCTTGGTCTCGAAGATGTCGGCGTCCCCCAGCTTCAAGGAAAAGCCAAGGGAGTCGGCAAAAGAAAAGTAACGCGGACGTGTGACCAGAAGAACTTCATCGAAGTGTCTGCCGATCTCTCGCAACAAAGGAACGGTAAGGACAAAATCACCCAAACCGCCGGTACGGAAAAGAATGGCTTTTCGAGGCTGTGAATCGGCTTTTATCTTAGTTCCCAATATCAGCCGGATATTTGGCAAGATGCTTCAAGACGTCAAGGATGGCGAATCAAGCGAAACTACCCGATATTTTCCAAAATGAAGCTCTTAATCGATTCCTTGGTCGCCTCTACTGAATACCTGACGATTTCCTTCTTCTTGAGAATTTCAAGAGAAGAAGACCTCGGTTCGGGCAAGCCCGCTTGTTGGACGACGGCAGGAAACTTGGCGGGGTGAGCAGTGGCAAGAACAAGGTGAGATCTAGCGGGATCGAGATCCTTGAAGGAACAAGCGGTATGAGGATCGACCAAGTACCCATACCTGTCATGAATAAATTTTATGATTTCGGGAATCTCGGAATCGGATACCCGAGAACTCGAGAATCCGAGATCGGAAAAACCCTCGAAACGAACGCTTCCCGTTTGGAGAAAGTCCGAAGTGAATTGGCGAACTTGCTTGGAATCACCTTGGACAAAATAGTGCAGAAAGCGCTCGAAATTGGAAGCGACCTGAATATCCATGGAAGGAGCAAAACTAGGAGAAACCGTTCCAAGCGCGTATTCACCGGTCTGGAATAGTCGGTGCAGTACGTCGTTCCGATTAGTCGCCACTCGAAACTCCTCTATGGGCACTCCCATCCGTGAAAGAAGCCATCCTGCAAAAACGTTTCCGAAATTACCAGTAGGGACGACAAATACGGTTTCCTCCCGACTTTCCTTGGGCAAGCGTAACCATGCGCTCAAGTAATAGACGCTCTGGGCCAAGATCCGGGCAAGGTTTATCGAGTTTACAGCGGAAAGCCCCACCCTTTCCTTGAACTCATGATCGTTGAACACTTCCTTCAGAGCGGTTTGAGCGTCATCAAAGGTTCCTTCGATGGCCAAGGGAAAAACGTTGGATGCCCCGGTGCAGGTCATCTGTCTTTCCTGCAAAGGCGACACTCGGCCATTGGGATAAAGAATGAACACCTTCACGCCCCTTTTGCCGAGAAGGCCTGAAATGGCCGCAGCTCCCGTGTCTCCCGAGGTAGCCCCTAAAACGGAAATCTCCTGTCCCGTCCGGGTAATCTGATCCTCGTACAGATTGCCGAGCAACTGTAAAGCGAAGTCCTTGAAGGCGAGCGTGGGACCGTGAAAGAGCTCGAGCACGGACAGCTTGTCGTCGAGATGGCGAATGGGAGCGATTTCGGAATGAGCGAAATCTTCGTATGAGGCTTTCACTATTCGGGCCAAGTTCAATGGCTCGATATCGTCCGCAAACAGCTCAAAAAAGGCGAGGCACAGCTCAGGGTAAGAAAGTTTTTCCCACTCGGACAGAAACAGCCGCAAGTCGGGAAGCTCTTCGGGAAGGTAGAGTCCACCGTCGGGAGCCAAACCTTGAGCAACCGCGGTAGAAAAGGGAACCGGCGGCGCTTCGCCCCTAGTGCTGACGAATCGCATGACGCGAATTGTAGATCTACTTCCCTAGACCGAAAGCGGCATGAGCCACTCGGGTGGCCATCTCACCATCGTCGGGATTCACCGCAACGGAGATTTTAATCTCGGATGTGCTGATCATCAGCATATTCACGCCGACTTCGGCCAAGGCTTCGAAAAACTTGGAAGCCACGCCCGAGTGGGAGCGCATCCCCACGCCGACTACGGAGATCTTTGCGATCTTCGTGCTACGACCGAGCTTGCCTCCTCCACCGTTGGCAAATTCCTCCTTGAGCGCCTTCTCCGCCCGAAAGGCATCCTCGGAAGGGACTGTGAAAGTAAGATTGGCCTTTCCGTTTCTTGCCACGTTCTGGACGATCATGTCGACCACGACTCCGGTCTCGGACATCACCTTGAAAACCGATGCGGCGGCACCCGGACGATCCGGCAGGTCAGTCACGCTGATGCGAACTTGATTATTGTCTATGGCCACGCCGCTAACGAGCATGTCCTCGAGAGATTTTACTTTCTTTTTCACGGTAGTTCCCGTCTTGTTGGAAAAGGTGGAGCGTACTTCGAAGACGACGTTGTGCTTTTGCGCAAACTCGACCGCCCGCGTCTGCATGACCTTGGAGCCACTGCTCGCGAGTTCAAGCATTTCTTCGTAACTGATGGCCGGTATCTTGCGGGCATCGGGCACGGTGCGAGGGTCAGCGCTGTAGACGCCATCGACATCGGTAAAAATCTGACAGGTTTTCGCATTCAGGGCTCCCGCCATCGCTATGGCGCTGAGATCGGATCCACCACGACCAAAAGTGGTCAAGTCGCCATCATCGTCCAATCCTTGGAAACCGGCCAAGACCACCACCTTGTTTTTCCGAAGGTGCTTGCGAATGCTGCCGCCCGTGATCTCGCGGATGCGAGCCCGAGAATGGTTACCGTCGGTAAGGATTCCGGCTTGCCATCCGGTCATGGATACGGCGGGAACGCTCAAGGCGTGCAGGGCCATGGCTAGTAGGGAAATCGTTTCCTGCTCGCCGCAAGCCATGAGCATATCCATCTCCCGATCATCGGGTTGCTTGCGAATCGCATTGGCTCGGGAAATCAAGTCGTTCGTCACACCCGACCGGGCGGAAACGACGACCACTACTTTGGTGCCTTGATTCCAAGTACGTTTTACTCGGCGAGCTACGCGCTTGATGCAGCTAACGTCGGCGACCGAGGTGCCACCGTACTTCTGGACGATTAGATTCATTGGGAATTATCCTTACCGTTGGGATCAAACATGCGAAAAAGTACGGGAGCTTCTAGGACTCCGGGCAATTTTTCCAGCTTTTCCATCGCCAAGGCCATGGAATGCTCATTCGTTTCATGCGTGGTAAGAATCAAAGACGCGGCATTGCGACATTCCTTGAGAGCTTGGGAAACCGTGGCAATGCTGACCTCTTGATCGGACAAACCTTCCGCTACTTGGGCCAATTGACCCGGGCGGTCGTCCACCGTAAGGCGGAGATAAAAAGAACCTTTCACCTCTTGAGCGGTGGCGGGAGAACATTGGTCGGGCGTGACGTGCAGGAGCTTCGGGGGCGGGGCATCGCCCGTGATCGTCTTGACGATGTCCACGAGGTCTCCGACTACCGAACTGGCGGTTGGGTCTTGGCCCGCGCCGCGACCCGTCAGCACGGTAGTGCCCACCGCCGTGCCGGTGATGCTCACGCCATTGTAAACGCCATCGGTACGGGCAATGATTTCATCCATCGGAACAAGAGCCGGATGAACGCCGACGGAAACGTGATTGTTGGAAAAGTTTCTGCGGATAACACCGATCAGCTTGATCTTGCAGTTCAGCTCGCGGGCCGCTTTCAAGTCCTCGTTGGAAATTCGACGAATTCCCTCGATCGGCATATTTTCGATGGGGAACCACACGCCATGGGCGAGATAGGCAAGGATCACCGCCTTGTGGGCGGCGTCGACGCCATCGAGGTCCAACGCTTCGTCCGCCTCCACGTAGCCTAGGGAACGAGCGTCGTCCAATACCTCGTCAAAGGAAGCTCCCTCTTGCTCCATACGGGTCAAGATGTAATTGGAAGTGCCGTTGAGAATACCGTAAACGAGAGGAAATTCGTTCGCAACGAGACATTCCCGGAGCACCTTTATAATAGGAATGCCACCCGCTACGCTGGCCTCGAAGGCATAGCGGACGTTCTCCTTTTCAGCGGCCTCGAAAATTTCCTGTCCGTGATCGCAGATAAGCGCCTTGTTTGCAGTCACCACGTGCTTACCATTGGCGAAAGCGCGCAAAGTTAACTCTCGGGCCAAGTCGACCCCGCCCATCAATTCGCAAATCACGTCGATGTCGGGATCATCCACGATGGATTGCGTATCGGTGGTAAGCTGGTCGGTGGTAAGCTCGACCTCCCGTGCCTTCGAAAGATCCTGTACCGCAGCTCGAACTGGCTTTAGGGAAACGCCGAGAATGCTCTCGAGTGAACTCGCGTTTTCCGTCAACTGCTTCCAAACCCCCTGCCCCACCGTGCCGAAACCGAGAATACCTATACGAATTACTTTTTTCTCACTCATCTCAGGGGCGAATTTTGGTGTTGGAGTTCGATCCGTCTGGCTTATCTCGGCCGAATCGGCTTTCGGTGCCTTCGCGAAGACGAGTGACGTTGGAACGATGTCGCCATCCGATCCAGCCCATGACGAACAAGGCGAGCCCGACTTCCGCCCAATGCGAACCCTCGGCTCCGACCAAGGTCAGGACGAGTGCGCTCACGGGCAGGCTGACGCCGAAGCCGATCGAGGCCACCGCCACGTAGCGGGTACTGTAGAAAAGAATGGCCCAAGTGACCAAGCCGATCAGCAGAGAACCCGGCATCACGCCGAGCAACCCGCCCATGGTGGATGCCACGCCCTTCCCACCCCGAAACCGGGAGAACACAGGATAAGTGTGACCCAGCACGGCCGCGGGCAAACCCCAAAGGCCAAGCAGCGGATTCTCCGAAAAAACGAACAGCGGAAACAGAAACCAAGTAGTGGCCACCAATCCCTTCAGGAAATCGAAGAAGAACACCAGGTATCCCGCCGTCTTTCCAACCTCGCGAAGAACGTTGGTGGCGCCGGGATTGCCGCTTCCCACGCTGAAGATGTCGACGCCGGCCCGCTTCGCCACGATCACCGCAAAGGGAATCGATCCCAAGAGGTAACCGACGATCAATACGGCTATGGTCTCAACGGAGAGCATGGTGGGTAGGATAAAAGTGGAGTGAGATCCCGAATTCGGGAGAGGGTCGGGGAATAAGGTTGCGTACGATTGTTATGGGGTAAAATAAAAAATATTCTCGATTGAGTTCAAGAGAGACGAGCGATGCGGGCCTCGTGGATATCGGGGTCGGCCTCAAGCGAGGAGAGGGCCTCGGCGGCAGGCTCGCCGTCCAATTCGCATATGGTGAGGGCCAGTTCCCCGCCCTCCGCTCGGCTCAAAGACATATTGGCGATGTTCACCTCGTGTTGGCCGAGAATGGTCCCTAACTTGCCCACGATGCCGGGCTTGTCGGTGTTGCGCACTACGAGGAGAACGTCCGTGGGGTGCACTTCGATTGCGGTGCCGTCCACCTCCACGATGCGCGGGTCGTTCGCCTTGCCGAGCAAGGTGCCGCGCACGGAGCTCTGGCGTCCACCGGCCTCGGTGACCTTCACCTCTATCAACTGGTTGTAGTCGGTGTCGGAAGAAGACTTCGTGACCTCCACGTCGATACCGAGCGCCTTCAACTTGTAGGGGGCGTTCACGTCGTTCACGCCTTCGTCTCCGGCAATGCCGTGCAACCACCCCTTTTGAACGGCGCGGGTGAGGGGTACGGCGTCAAGATCCACGATGCTTCCCCAGTACACGATGCTTATGCTCTCCACCTCGCCATGAGCGGCTTGCCGGGCGAAACTCCCCAAGCGCTGGCAAAGGTTCAGGTATGGCGCGAGCGCCTCCACGTCCTTCGGGTCCACGGAAGGCATGTTGATCGCGTTGCGGATACGCCCACCGCGCAACACGTCGGTCACGGCCTCCGCGATCTCCAAGCCCACGCTGTCCTGAGCCTCCATCGTGGAAGCTCCCAGATGGGGGGTCAAATTCAGGTTTTCGATCGAGCGAAACTCATGGTCCTCGGGCAGGGGTTCGGTCTCGTACACGTCGAGACCGGCTACGGCCACCTTGCCCGAGCGCAGGGCGTCGGCCAAGGCGCTCTCCTTGATAATTCCGCCGCGAGCACAATTGAAAACGCGCACGCCATCCTTCATTTTGGCGAAAGCGGCTTCGTCCACCATGCCGTTCGTTTCCTCCGTCTTCGGCATATGGACGGTCAAATAGTCGGCCCGGGTGAAACCTTCGTCCAGCTCCACCTTCTCAACCTCGAGCTCCTTCGCTCGGGCTTCCGTCAAATACGGGTCGTAGGCAAGCACATCCATCTCGAAGGCTTTAGCCCGCTTGGCCACCTCGGCCCCTATGCGCCCGAGTCCGAGCACCACCAAGGTCTTGCCTCGCAGTTCCGAGCCCTTCAGCTCCTTGCGCTCCCACTTCCCCTCGCTCATTCCCACGGCGCCCCTGACCACCGGTCGGGTGCCGCAGAGCATATGGGTAAAAGTCAGTTCAGCCGTCGCGATGGTGTTTCCGCCGGGGGTGTTCATCACGATCACGCCCGCCTCCGTGGCGGCATCGATGTCGATGTTGTCCACGCCCACGCCCGCACGACCAACAACCTTCAGCTCCTTCGCCACGGCCAACACCTCGGGCGTCACCTTGGTTTCGCTCCGCACGATTATGGCGGCAGCGCCCACGGCCAGCTCTTGAATTTGCTCGGGTGTGGAGCCATAGGCCTCCGTCACTTCGAAACCATCCTGATTCGAAAGGTATTCCACTCCGCTGGCGGAAATGCGATCGGCGACGAGAATCTTCATCGATTATTGGGGAAAAAGCTTAAAAACATGGCGATTTTACGAAAAAAGGCAACGCGGAAACCGAAAAGGCGATTTTCAGTCTTCACCCCGGATCCAACTTACTGCATGATCAATCCCCTCATGTTCGAATCCCTCACCGACAAACTAGGCAAGACGCTCCGCAACCTGCGTGGCGTCGGCAAGCTATCCGAAGATAATGTGTCCGACGCCCTCGCCGAGGTGCGCAAGGCCCTCCTCTCCGCCGACGTTCACTTCAAGACCGCCCGCGAATTCGTGGACGACGTCAAGGAAGCCTGCCTCGGGCAGGAAGTCCTCAAGTCCGTCTCACCCGGCCAGCAGGTGGTCAAGATCATCAACGACGAGCTCGTCAAACTACTCGGCGAAGGTTCCACCTCCCTGCGCGACGACCGCCCGCTCCGCATCCTCATGGTCGGTCTGCACGGCGCGGGCAAGACCACCACCACCGCCAAGCTCGCCAAGCGCCTCGCCAAGGACGAGCGCAA
>MDTC01052531.1_pt1 | contig 10159 bp, 3 predicted proteins | sample 811181 | NCBI WGS metagenome assembly MDTC01 (sample SAMN05326644, study PRJNA326480) | marine metagenome | isolation source: seawater | place: Pacific Ocean: North | collected 2011
ACATTCAGGGTGAGTAAAAACTGTTATCAAATTACCTTCTTAATACAATTTCTTTAGAGTTACAGATCAATACTATATAGATATGATTCTGAAAATAATATAAATATAATGGGCTTTTATTACTTTTTTTATGTTACTCTCTAAATTTTTTAAAGAAGGGTTGACAAATCTTCTATTATGTGGAGAATATTGTGGTTGGTTAATTTTCTTGTATTTCGGGGTTTTCCCTGAACTAAAAAAAGGTAATTAATAAAGTTGCAATCACTTAAAATATAGTAAATGTTTTTAAACCTCGAATTATTTCGGGGTTTTTTGCGTTTAAGTTTGATCAGAAAAGGAGAGCTATAAATGGTTCTAAGCATTCCTAATAATAGCAATGAAAGCTCACTAAAAAACTTTGGCATTATAGATGAATCTAATTTTGATGCCCCTGATCTGGTTCATATCCAAAAACAGAGCTATGATTGGCTTCTTGATGAAGGGATAAGAGAACTCTTTGATGAAATTTCTCCTATTGATGATTCTAGCGGAGAAAGATTTGAAGTAAGATTTATAGATCATGAAATAAGAGAGCCCATTAGGTCAGAAGATGAATGCAGAAAAGAAGAGATAACATACTCAGCCCCTCTTTATGTGACGGTTGAGCTAAAAATAATTTCAACTCAAGAAGTAAAGCAGCAGGTTTTATTTATGGGTGACATTCCCAAGATGACTAAATACGGCACTTTTATTATCAATGGAGCTGAAAGAGTAATAGTTTCTCAATTAGTAAGATCCCCAGGTGCCTATTTTCAATCAAATCCTGATCCAGCCTCAGGCCGAACTCTATGTGATGCAAAGCTTATTCCTTACCGTGGAGCTTGGATTGAAATAGAAACATCAAATAGAAACCTAATTACAGTCAAGATTGACCGAAAAAGAAAATCCCCAATTACAACATTTCTTAGATGTATAGGCATTGAAGGCGATGAAGAGATTCTTAATACTTTTAAAGATGTAGATACGTCCGATTATCAATTTATAAAGACAACTCTTGAGAAAGATAGTTCTGTGAAAACTAGGGATGAAGCTTTAATTGAATTTTATAAAAGAATTAGACCTGGTGAGCCCCCTAATTTAAATAACGCGAAGAATTTAGTGGATGACCTTTTCTTTAATTCAAGAAAATATGATCTTGGAAGAGTAGGAAGGTACAAGCTAAATAAAAAATTAAATTCATCTGCACCTTTGTCAGAAAAAATAATTACTGTTCCTGATTTAATTGCAACAATGAAGCATCTGATAAAAATTAATAACAATGAAATTTCTGCGGATGACATAGATCATCTTGGAAATAGAAGAGTAAGAGGAGTAGGAGAATTAATACAAAATCAAATTAGAGTTGGGTTGCTTAGAATGGAAAGAGTAATCAAAGAAAGAATGACAACTCAAATGGACCCAGAAGTTACCACGCCCGCAGCATTGGTAAATATAAGGCCAATTGTTGCTTCCTTAAGAGAATTTTTTGGAGGTTCACAATTATCTCAATTTATGGACCAAACTAATCCGCTATCGGAGCTAACCCATAAAAGGAGATTGTCAGCTCTTGGTCCAGGAGGACTTTCAAGAGAGAGAGCCGGATTTGATGTTAGAGATGTGCATCATAGCCACTATGGTAGGATTTGCCCAATAGAAACCCCAGAAGGGCCAAATATAGGCCTGCTAGGATCTTTGGCTGTTTACGGCAAAACAAATAATTATGGCTTTATTGAAACTCCTTATAGAAAAGTATTCAACTACATCAGTTCAAATGATAGCGATATTGTTTCAAGAACAACTACAGAAGATGTAAAAAATGATAAAAAGATAATTATTAAAAAGGGCCAAACAGTAAAAGAAGAAGATTTTGAGAAAATAAAATCCCTTAAGCCATTCAATATAAATGTTGTGCCTTATGTCACATTTAGACCTCAAGACGTTGAATTTATGTCCGCAGATGAAGAAGAGGGTAAGGTAATTGGACAGTCTACGACTCATATTGACCAAAAAGGTCAAATTACCTCTGATACTGTTGATGTGAGAGAAGGTGAAGATGTAAAAAAAATTAGTCCTGAAAATCTAAGTCATTTAGATGTATCGCCTCTTCAAATAGTTAGTGTATCAACTTCTTTAATTCCATTCTTAGAACATGATGATGCAAACAGGGCTCTGATGGGATCAAATATGCAAAGACAGGCAGTTCCTCTGCTACTACCTGAGTCTCCTTTGGTAGGCACTGGAATGGAGCAAAGGGTTGCTCAAGAAAGCGGGCAAGTAATTGTTTCTAATCATGAAGGGATTATATACTCTTCGACAAGCACTGAAATTCAAATTATAGATAAAGAAAACGAGATTCATTCCTATGATTTGAGAAGGTTTGTTAGGTCAAACCAAGGCACATGTATTAATCACATGCCCATAGTTAGTAAAGGGCAAAAAGTAAAAAAGGGGGACCCTCTTGCAGATAGTTCATCAACAGATGGCGGTGAGCTAGCTTTAGGTCAAAACCTAACTGTAGCTTTTATGAGTTGGGGAGGTTACAACTATGAGGATGCTATTATATTAAATCAAAATTTAGTTAAAGAAGACAAATTTACATCAATTCACATTGAAAAATTTGAGGTTGAAGCTAGAGAAACTAAGCTTGGTGACGAAGACATAACCAGAGACATACCTAATGTTGGTGAAGACACTTTACTAAATTTAGATGAAGACGGGATAATTCAAGTGGGAGCAAGTGTTAAGCCAGGAGATATTTTAGTTGGAAAAATAACCCCTAAGGGTGAGACAGAATTGACTTCCGAAGAAAAGCTTTTAAGAGCAATTTTTGGAGAAAAGGCTAGAGATGTTAAAGATTCTTCACTTCGCGTCCCTCATGGTCAATATGGAAAAGTAATTAATGTAAGAAGGATTTCTAGAAAGGATCTGAAGCCGAGAAGAAAAGGGGGCATCACACTTTCTGCTGGAGTCCAAGATCTTGTTAGAGTTTGGATAGCGGAGAAAAGAAAGGTTACTGAAGGCGATAAATTAGCAGGGAGGCATGGAAATAAAGGTGTAATTTCAAAGATACTGCCTCAGGAAGATATGCCTTGTTTGCCTGATGGTACCCCTGTTGACATAATACTTAATCCAATTGGTGTGCCTTCAAGAATGAACTTGGGTCAAATATTGGAAACACATTTAGGTAGAGCTGCTGACTTGCTGGGCTTCAAGGCAAGGACTCCCGTGTTCTCTGGCGCAGACGCTGTTACTGTGGAAGATATGTTGGCAAGAGCATGGTTTGTCTCTGAATCTAATTCTTACAATAAAATTGATTTAGATGACGAGTCGATTGATTGGAATAATGTTAATAAATGGATTAAAAGCAAAGGCTTTAAGTCAGATAAAATCTTTTCAGACAGCCTGTCTAATAAAGGTTATGCCTCTAAGGCATGCTTATCTATTTGGCTAGAAAATGAAGCAGGTGTGGATGTAAGTAAAGTAAAAGACGCAGAGCTAATGCAATGTGCATTGGATGTGCAAATTAATCAGGGTCTTTCTGCTCCATTATTTGGAAAAACTAAACTTAGAGATGGAAAGACTGGAGAATATTTTGATCAGCCAGTTACCGTCGGCAATATGTATATCTTGAAGCTTATTCATCTTGTTGAAGACAAGATTCATGCAAGATCAACAGGCCCATATTCGTTAATAACTCAACAGCCTTTAGGTGGAAAAGCGCAATTTGGGGGCCAGAGATTCGGAGAGATGGAGGTTTGGGCCTTGGAAGCTTATAGTGCGGCACATACATTACAAGAAATGCTAACAGTAAAATCTGATGATGTTATTGGAAGGGTTAAGACTTATGAGGCAATTGTTAAGGGAGAGCCTGTAACACAGCCAGGCATACCTGAATCATTCCAAGTGCTTCTTAAAGAACTCCAAGGGCTTGGGCTTTCAATTGAGCTAATTTCCGAAAATTCTGTTAGTGGAAATTTGGGGCAAGATGACGAAGATACAATCGGAGATAATTTTGAAAGTTATGAGTTGCCAGATGAGTTAACCAAAGATATTGTGTTTCCGGAGCCTAAAGAAGAGACTCTTGAGGACCTTGCCCAACAACTTATAGACAACCCAGAAAGCACTGATTCTGAAATTCCTGAAGAATCATTGGAAAGTATTGTTGAAAAATTAGATGATGCCCCAGAAAAGGAAGAAGAATAATAATGACAACAAATGGAACTGGCTTTGATGCCATAAGAATATCTTTAGCTTCACCTGACCAAATTAAAGCGTGGTCATATGGTGAAGTAACAAAGCCTGAAACTATTAATTACAGAACCTTAAGGCCAGAAAAAGACGGCCTATTTTGTGAAAGAATTTTTGGTCCAATAAAAGATTGGGATTGTGGCTGTGGAAAATATAAGAATATTAGATATAAAGGTGTTATTTGTGATAGATGTGGCGTAGAGGTAACAAGAGCCAAAGTGAGGAGAGAGCGAATGGGGCACATTGCATTAGCGGCGCCAGTTGCTCATATTTGGTTTTCAAAAGGGACTCCCTCAAGATTGGGAGTTTTGCTTGATATATCACCAAGAAATTTAGAAAGAATTTTATATTTTTCTCAATATATAGTCACTTCAATTGACGAAGAAAAGAGATCAGAAGCTATAAACACTCTAAAAGAATTTGCCGAAACTAATAAAGCATCCTCAAAAGGCAAGGCTAAAGAAGAGGGCTCTGAGAACGAAAATAATGAAGAAGAGGTAAATGATCAAATCGAACATAGGCTAGATGAATTGGAAGACCTTAAGGAGGGTGACCTCTTAAATGAATTGGTCTATAGAGACTTTAAAGATAAATATGGACCTGTTTTTAATGCCGAGATGGGTGCTGATGCAATTTTAAAGCTTTTAGAAAAAATTGATCTAGAAAAAATCAGCGAAGAATTAAAAAAAGAGATTACTGTAACTTCCGGGCAAAAAAGAAAAAAATCACTTAAGAGATTAAGAATAGTAGAAGCTTTTAGGAAAAGCGGGAACAAGCCTGAATGGATGATACTCAATGTTCTTCCTGTACTTCCGCCTGATTTACACCCAATGGTTCAATTAGATGGAGGAAGGTTTGCAACCAGTGATTTAAATGATCTTTATAGAAGGGTTATAAATAGGAATAACAGACTTAAGCACCTTCTTGATCTTGAAGCACCAGAAATAATTGTGAGAAATGAAAAAAGAATGCTTCAGGAAGCAGTAGATGCTCTTGTAGATAATGGCAGAAGAGGAAGGGCAATCCAAGGTAGTCACAATCATGTATTAAAATCACTAACTGATTTGCTAAGAGGAAAGCAGGGAAGATTTAGGCAAAATCTTCTCGGAAAAAGAGTAGATTACAGCGGAAGATCTGTAATTGTAGTTGGGCCAAATCTGAAACTTAACGAATGTGGCCTTCCCAGAAAAATGGCCCTCGAACTATTTAAGCCATTAGTTATGAACGCTCTTGTGATTCAAGGGTATGCTCATAATATTAAGAGCGCTAAAAGAAAGGCCGAGTCAGGCGATGATGAAGTTTGGGATATTCTACAAGAAGTAATTAAAGATCACCCTGTCTTATTAAATAGAGCCCCAACATTACACAGGCTTGGAATACAGGCTTTTCAGCCAGTCTTAGTGGAAGGGAGCGCAATACGGCTACACCCACTAGTTTGCCCTGCTTTTAATGCAGACTTTGATGGAGACCAAATGGCTGTTCACGTTCCACTCTCAGAAGAATCAATTCAAGAATGCAGAAGTTTAATGATGAGCTCTGAAAATATGTTAAGCCCAGGATCAGGAACACCAATAGTTGCCCCAACTTTAGATTTAGTTCTTGGAAACTACTATCTAACCGAATTGGAGGAATCAGAAGAAAATAAGGTCAAAAAATACAACTCTATTGAAGACGTTGTTTACTCCTACAATGTGGGCATGGTTCCTCTAAGAGAAAAAATTGAAGTTCTAGAGTTAAGCAAGAACAATAAGCCTTTTTATACCACCCCGGGAAGAATTATATTTAATGAAATACTTCCTGATACTTTTGAATTTATAAATGAAACTATTAATAAAAAAATGCTTCAAGAGATAGTTGTAAAGTGTCATGAAACTCAAAATAATGCGGTTACCAGCGAATTGCTTGATAATTTAAAAAGTCTAGGATTTAAGTATTCAACTAAATCTGGAACTACTATAGCAATTAAAGATATGGTTGTTCCTAAAATCAAGGATTCTCTATTAAAGAGTGCTGACAATAAAATTTCAAAGCTTGATGATCTTTATGGAAATGGACTTATACATAACGAAACCGAAAGATATCAAAAAACTGTTGATGTTTGGACGGAGACTAATGAAAAATTAACTCAGGCAGTTAAAGAAACCTTGCCATATTTTGGTGGAGTTTATGCAATGGCTGAATCTGGAGCGAAAGGTAATATTGAGCAAATAAGGCAAATGGCAGGAATGAGAGGCCTTATGTCAGACCCGAAAGGAAGGATTATTGAGCTCCCAATTAAATCAAGCTTTGTTGAAGGCCTGTCAGTGCTTGAATATTTCATTTCAACCCATGGAGCCAGAAAAGGTTTGGCTGATACTGCATTAAGAACCGCCGACTCAGGATATTTAACTAGAAGGCTTGCTGATGTGGCTCAAGACCTTATAGTTTCTTCAGTGGATGACAAAACTGAAGAGGGAATACTTGTTAAGGATTCTGAGGAGAATAGTATTCAGGCGAGAATATCAGAGAGAATAGTTGGGAGATACCCGTTTAAAGACATAAAAGATCCAAAAACTGAAAAAACTATTGCAGACACAGACACTTTAATTACTGTTGAGTTAGCTAATAAAATTCAAGAAAGTGGAGTTAAAGAGGCATGGGTTTGCTCTCCATTAGGATGCAAATCAAAATATGGAATTTCTCAAAAAAGTTATGGAGTATCAATGGCATCTGGAAAGCCAGTTTTATTAGGAGAAGCAGTTGGAATAATTGCTGCGCAATCAATTGGGGAGCCAGGTACACAGCTAACAATGAGAACTTTTCATACCGGGGGAGTTGCTGGGCTTGATATTACTAGTGGTTTACCAAGAGTTGTAGAGCTATTTGAAGCAAGAACCCCGAAAGGAGTTTCAATACTTTCCGAAATAGACGGAAAAACAGAATTGACTGTTGGATCACAAGGAAGAACTATTAAGGTTAGTAATAAAATTAAAAAGGAATCTGAATATAAGGTTCCTGCAAAATCTACTTCTAAAATTAAGTCAGGAGATTGGGTAGAATCCGGAGATATATTATCATCAGATGGCTCGATAGTTTCCGAGACTCCTGGTCTGGCAAAGATAACGAAGGGCTCTGTAAAGATAAGCTGGGAAGAAAGTGATGAAAGAGAATATCTAATTCCCGCAGCAGCACAAATTCTAGTTAGAGATGGGGAGGAAGTAAAAGCAGGTCAGGCATTAACAGCCGGCCCTAAAAGTCCTCATGACATATTAAGAATAATGGGCCACCAAGAATGTCAAAGATATTTGATAGATGAGGTCCAAGCGGTGTATAGATCACAAGGAGTATCGATTCACGATAAGCACATTGAGCTGATTGTTCGACAAATGCTTAGAAAAGTTAAAATTGAAACGACCGGAGACAGTGCAGAATTTTTACCTAACGAACTTGAAGACAGAATAAAATTTGAGGGAGTTGTTGAAGATATGAAGGCTGAAGGAAAAACTCCTCCTACCGCCAGTCAAGTATTGCTTGGTGTTACAAGATCTTCTCTAAAAACAGATAGTTTTTTGGCTGCCGCTTCTTTTCAGGAGACAGCAAGAGTTTTAACTGAGGCTGCTGTTGGAGGGTCTATAGATAATCTTAGAGGACTTAAAGAAAATGTAATTATTGGGAGACTAATACCGGCCAGGCTTGATAAGTCTGAAGAAGGGTACGACAAATTAGGATTTAAGAATCTTCCTAAGAATATTTTTGCAAATGATGAAGAAATAAATACTGATTCAGAAGCAACCGAGGAGGACCCTAAAGATGCTACGGTTGATATCAGTGAAAATTCAGAGGACAATAGAGAATAGTAACCCTTATAAAAATAAGGGCGATTAGCTCAGTTGGTTAGAGTGCAGCGTTGACATCGCTGAGGCCGTAGGTTCGAATCCTTCATCGCCCACCACAATATATGGAAGAAACAACTGAAAATATTAGATACAAAATAAGACACTCAACTGCTCACATAATGGCAGAAGCTGTAACTAATTTGTTTCCTGGCACAAAAATTGGAATGGGGCCACCTACAGAAAATGGGTTTTATTATGACTTTGATTGCCCCAAATCTCTATCACAAGAAGATTTAAAAATTATTGAAAAGGAGATGAAGAGAATAATAAAGAAAAAAACAAAGTTTTCTGGAATAGTTGTTTCTAGAGAAGAGGCAAGAAAAAGATTCATTGGCCAAGATTATAAATTGGAAATAATTAATGGAATTCCAGATGATGAAAATATCAGCATATGGAGCCATGAAAGCTGGGAAGACATTTGTAGAGGCGGGCATGTCGAAAACACAAAAAATATTACTGCATTTAAGCTCCTGGATGTTGCTGGTGCCTATTGGAAGGGAGATGAAAAAAACACTATGCTTCAAAGAGTTTATGGGACGGCATGGGAATCGAAAGATGCTTTAAAAGATCATTTAAAAAAATTAGAACTAGCTGCAAAAAGAGATCACAGGAAACTAGGTGTCTCATTAGATTTATTCTACTTTGATCAGCTTGCTCCATCAATGCCATTCTTTTTGCCTAAGGGAGCCTTTCTGCTCAATAAACTGATTGATTACATGAGAGAGAAATATGAGGTTCATGGATATAAAGAAGTAATAACCCCACAAATTTTTAGCTCAAAACTTTGGGATATGTCTGGTCACTCAGAGCATTTTAAAGAAAATATGTTTTTTACAGAAAGTGAAAATAATACTATGGGGATCAAGCCCATGAATTGCCCTTCACATTATCTTTTATTTAGATCTCAGCTGCATTCTTACAAAGACCTTCCTGTAAGATATGCCGATTTTGGGAGACTTCACAGAAATGAAAGGTCAGGTGTATCGCATGGACTAACAAGAGTAAAATCTTTTTCTCAAGATGACTCACATATTTTCTGCAGCTTCGATCAAATTGAAAAAGAAGTTTCGTCTTTCCTAAAATTTTTAGAAGAAGTATATTCCGATTTTGGATTTAAAGACCCTACATACAATTTATCTCTTAGGCCTGACAATAGGTCAGGTGCTGATGAAATCTGGGATAAATCAGAAGAAATAATGAAGAAGATTTTAGATTCCTCCAAGATGAACTATTCTGTTCAGGAAGGCGAAGGAGCATTTTATGGCCCTAAAATTGATGTTACTATTCCAGATGCTTTAGACAGAGAATGGCAGCTTGGAACTGTTCAATTAGATTTTTTTGCGGCAAATAAATTTGGGCTGGCTTATGTTTCAGATGATGGCTCAAAAGAAGAGCCAGTGGTCATTCATAGAGCTATTTTTGGATCACTTGAAAGATTTTTAGGGGTTCTAATTGAACATTATGGTGGCCAATTTCCATATTGGATAAGCCCCGAGCAGTTTTCAATAATTCCTATTTCTGAAAATCATTTTGATTATAGCTACAAAATACAAGAAAAATTAAATGAGCTTAATTTGCGAGGGGAAACTGACAATTCAAATGACAGGTTTAATAATAAAATAAGAAAAGCTCAAATTAATAAGATCCCACTAATGATTATAATTGGAGATAAAGAAGTTGAATCCAATCAGTTCACAGTTAGGCTTAGAGACGGCTCTAATATAAGTGAATTGGAGTTAGATAATTTCAAATTGTTGTCGGAATATACAGAAAAAATAAATGATGATAAAAGCCTCTCAAAACTATTAAAATATGGTAAAATTTAAGCATGTCTCAAGATTCAGTAAAAATACATAGAGGGCTTGTAGGAGTTTACTTTGACAGAACAAAAACAACCTTTATAAATGGTAAAGAGGGAATTCTTGAATATTGTGGCTATAGTATTCATGATTTAGCTGAAAAATCCACCTTTGAAGAAACTGCCTACTTGTTGCTTAACGGAAAGCTCCCTAACCAAT
>MDTC01233988.1_pt1 | contig 10159 bp, 16 predicted proteins | sample 811181 | NCBI WGS metagenome assembly MDTC01 (sample SAMN05326644, study PRJNA326480) | marine metagenome | isolation source: seawater | place: Pacific Ocean: North | collected 2011
CTCTTCTACTACATCTAATAGGTCAGTAAGGAAATCAACATCTAATAAATCTATGTCTAATTCTGAAAACTCTAAATCTTCCTTTGAGTCTTCTAATGCATCTTGTTCTAATTCATTAAACTCAAGGAAATCTACATCTAGTATTCCTTGGTCTTGGTCTTGGTCATCTGCAACTTGGTCTTCAATTGCTTGTTTAATTTCTGTAGGTGGATTGACAATAAACATGTTATCAATCAATGCAGGTGTTATACCATTTATAACTACAGATGATGTTGGTGGACTATCCAAAGACGATACCATAGTTGCTTGATACGCCTCATTGAGTGTCACTTCTCCACCTAAGTTTGACACTACTATTTCTCCTGATGCATTTCCATCATCATCAGGCAAAAGTATAACGAGTGACCTTCCGATTTCATCTATGCTTGTTGTGAAATCTGTTCCGTTAATTGCGATTTGAGCTGTGGGTGTTGACACCCTAATGTTTTTCTTTCTAATCTTATTACCTTGACCTGATGCAAATCTTGCTGTACCTTGCACCATTCTAATTGACATTTTGGATAGGTCAGGGTTTGGGTCGTAATATGCTTCATCGATATAGACCCTAGTCTGTTCAGTCATATCTATGAACTCATCATCAAGTAGAACTATTTTCATTCTACCTTGACCAGTTCTTGCCTCATCATATAATACAACTTCACTCCCTACAGTGTGAGGAAGTGTTTCGTTTCCACGAAGTAATTCTCCGACTCCTGTAGATTCTACGATGTCACCAATGGGGTCGGCAAAACCAACCCCACTGATAAACAACAAACTAAGAATCGTTAGCTGAGTCTTTCTGATTAATTTGAATGACTGCATTATCACTAGTGATGTCAAGTGTTAAGATTGATGTAGGTGATGAACAACCTGATGCACCTGATGGACAGGTACCTGTTAATTGGTTAATATCTACATCTGCACTGTCCCCATCAAGTGTAAAAGTAAGTGATGAGTCACTAGCATCATTTTGTAAAGTGTTAATATTGTTTGATGAACCAGTGACATCAAAATTCCATGTCAGGTTATCTGCTTCCCAATCAATATCAAATACGTTTGAACTACCGATTAATACTAAGTCGGCGTCTAAAGATTCTGCACTGAAGGCACTACCTTGGTCTATATCAAAAGTGTTACTACTTCCAGTAACATCAAAATTGATATTAGAACTATCTGCACTGCCTAGGTCACCGATTTTCCAGTCTATTACGTTAGAATCTCCTGTGAAGTCTAACTTATAATATGAACTGTCAGCCTCAACTGGCCCAAATAGGACGTTGTTGTTGCCTGTAAAATCTAAATCAAATTCTAAAGTCGAACCAGTGATTGACATTGCACTTGATACACTACCTGAAGAACCATTGTCTCCACCGATTTTGTTACCAAAACCGATTTGGTCGATGTAAAGTTTTAATGTATCACCAGTTTGAGTGATTTTAATTTCGTTATCATCAGTGGCTTGTGCGAAAACGAATCCAGTCGACAATAAGGCACCTAGTGCCAAACTAATTAGTTTTTTCATTTTCGTTATATCCCTCTATTTCCCAAAAACCTCTTTCGTGTCCTTGGTAGATTAATTCCAACACTGCAGCTTCAACAGCTGTTCGTGTTGCGTATGTCACTGATTCATTATTACCAACTCCATCTTCCAACTCTATTAGTTGGGTTCCTTCTTCGATGAATCTAAACACATCGCCTCCTGAACCGTAACTCAATATAGTTTTCCGAGTTTGTACATTAAGTAATACTTCTCCAGTAAGAACTGAAACTGCTCTCATAGAGACTGTTACAGCATCTTGACGATACTGTCTTGCGAAACCAATACCAAGTGTCCTTGCGCCTCGGCCACCTGTTTTCAGATTGGTATCGTAACCTATTATACCACCTTCTATTATCATCCCTGCGAAGAGTAGTGGTTGAAGTCCTTGGGGGTCTTCCCCTGTTGCCTCTGCATAGTCCTTTCTTGCAGAGCGAATGATTTGTCTTTCTCTTATGAGAGCGTCAATACCATTCCTTTCGACTACACGAAACCATGTTCCGTCTCCTGCAGTCTTGAGCGCATCAATAACCATCTCAACTCCACCTTGCGTAACTGCAGTTGAGAATGATGCGAGATTGTCGACAGGCTTTCTCTGACCTGTTTTATCTAAAAAATTATAAACCGTTACAATTGGTCTGTCTTTTGCTGGGGGTAATTCAAGTAATTTGATGTACGTGGGTAACTCAACAACTTCAGGACTCTCTACACATATGTAAGTACGTCCAATTGTTTTTGCTACACCAGTAACTACATCCTTTCTGAAACCTTCCTCATACTTCTTTGTTTCGTATGAGCAGTCTGCAGGATTATCTGACCAATGTGGAACTGATGCACAACCTGAGAGTAGAAGGAGTGCAAGAAAAACTCTTAGCATTATCCATCTCCACCACCAGTGTCAGGGTCTTGTCCAAAGTTTCCTGTTCCTACTGGTATCTCAATGACCGTTTCTGTGCCGTCTTCTGAAACGACAGTCAATCTAATTACATCTGAACCATCATCAAGTGTTACAACTTCCCACGTTATACTGTTACCTTCTAACATGAATGAACCGAATGATGCTGGGTTATCATTTGCAAACATAGATTCAACTAATTGTTTTGCAAATTGAGCATAGATACGGCTCTCAAGGTTCCTTATAAATTTGGCAAGCGTGGTATTTTCCGCTTCCCTTTCTGCGGCCTTCCTTGCCGCTTCCAAAGCGTCCTCTATTTGCTTCTTTCTTGAGAACTCTTGGTTCTCAATAGTCAAATAATGGGCACCTGTACCGACCCCACTGAAGCTGGGGTTCTTGAATTTGTGTACTATATCTGCTTGTATTACACTTGAATAAAGTGCAATGACAAAAAAGACTACACTAACTAATAGTGGTTTTATCATCATGTTCCTCTTCTAGTCTAACTCTTCTAACCTCTAGAATAGTTTCTAGTTTCTGTTTCATTCTAATTTGGTCTTGGTCAAGCATTCTGATTTGGTCGATAAGTTTTATAAGTGTAATGTGCTGTTGTTCAATTTGAGGTTCTAATTGCTCAGTGACATACTTCCAAACATAGAATATGAAGTATCCCATCCCAAGAGAAAGTAATACAGCGAACCCATATTCGTTTACTACTTCTACTATGAAATCCACTGTCCTAGTCTCTTCTACTATCGATTTGACCCTCTTCTATAAAGTTCTCTGCACGAGCAACTCTATCTGTGTCTGGCTTTAAATCTAATGCTTGTGAAATCAATAAGTCAATCTTAATGATTTCATTATTCATGGTTCTGACTCTGTTCTCTAACATGGTCACGAATCCAGTTAGAGTTTTGATATCGTCTAAGACACCATCAAGAATATACTTTAATGTAAGAAAAATGAAAACGCCCATCACGACTGCTGTCGCAACAGGAATTCCCAATTCAGATATTAAAGTCATGATATCTTCCATACGATTATTTATGGAAAATGACCCTGTAACTGTCAATAAAATGACAGCTTATCAGAAATTTGAAATGAGGTCTAGGAACCTTTGTTCGGAGTTTGAGTCTACTTCTTCTGCAATAACAGGAAAGTTATACGGCCCAAAATTCTCATAGGTGAGAGAGATTGTAGGTGCGGCTGCATTGATTGCCATATCTGCTCTATGTTTAGAGTTACCAAATTTTACACCATCAACTTTAACCCAACAATTTGCATAATAAGGAACTCTGTTTTTTGCGTAGGACATGATAGTTCCTTGGGTATCGTTTGGCATATACCCTGCACCAACAGTAAATGTAGGTGTCTCATCTCTAGTATGTGCAAGTCCTAATTGATGACCTATCTCATGTGCAAAAATATATTCAGTTGAAGTGTCTTGGTCAGGGTCAATGGTTGCGATATCATTCTTAGAATAACATGCAGTCATCCCTGCAGTCATACCTTCACCTTTCCATGGCCACCCTGCACCACAAACTTCCCAGTCCTGAGTGTTATCAAGCATGACATGAACCATATCTGCCTCATACTTATCAACCAACCATGCCTTTTCATAGAATGGTGAGTACTGATGCCAGTCTTCTAGGTCATATGCGAGTTCGATGTTACCCAAATCATCATAAGTGTTTTCAATATCTACAGGTTCTACAAATGCAGGTTCCATGTGGATTTCGATTCCATTCAATGCGAAGATTTCATTTAGTTGACGAATGTAACCGAACACTCTACGACTATCCATTCTATCATCAACATATACACCCAGTCGAATTGTATTCATACCAGGCCTGTATACCATTTCGAAATCGGAGTAATTGGTTTCCATACCAATACAGTTTTCATAATTGACTACATCACATTCGATGTAATCTGCTTCAATATAGTCCATAATGACTCCATAATATAAAAGGGGTCTCTCGACCCCTATTCTTTAAGAAGGACAAACAGATGCATCTTCAGATGCATCAAAGGTATCATCCCCACATCCATAACTTCCATCATTGTTAGTATCACAATGACGAACCCATGTTTGCATAGCAAAGGTGAATCCCTCTGACCATGGTACGTATGTTTTACACCATTCATGACTACCTGCCGTCATACCATCAGTTGGTTGTGGTACGTAATCTCTTGAAGTGTGTTCTTTTCTTAATTTAAAATGTACGCTACCATTACTATAGTTCCTTTTGTCAAAAACTTTGGTAGTGGAAACGTAAATTTTCTCACCCTCTGATAGGGTGTAGGTTGAACCATCATCATAATTGATAACCGTCTCTGATACTGCTACGAGGGGAAACAACATGATGAGTGCTAGTACTGCTCTCATAACATATTCCTCTTGTTGCGTAGGTCTTTCCCTACAGTCTTATATAGTAAAAAAGGGGACGGAGCGTCCCCTTTTGTGTTGAGTTAGTGTCTGAGTTATTTCAGTTGACTATGAATCTCGTTGATAACTGCAGCCTTTGTACCTGATTTTTTCACTTTAAGATTTCTCTTTCCAGCGAATTCAATCAGTTGGTTTTTGGTTAACTTCTTAAGTTCTGCCTTAGAAGTGATACCATTTCCATTTGCATCTGCAACCACAACTTTTGATGGTGCAGGTGAAGGTGCAGGTTTAGAAGAAGGTTTTGCCTTCTCCTCTTTTACAACGAAATAAATTAGACCAACGATAACAAGACCGACAATCACATATTCCATAATATTTCTCCTACTAATATATTAGTTTTACTTATCCAATAATGGATTCTTATCCTTTGCTTTGCCTATTGCAAGTGCAAGGACTTCTAAGTATTTATACACTTTTGCCCAGACCTTATCGTCCTGAGGCGTAGGTGTAAGTGATACTATTACTGAACATATTGAAATCACGATTGGAACAATCATCAATAAGTTCCAAACACCCATAACGAAATCTATAATTCCTGAGAACATAGCTTCCTCCGTTATTTATTTTAACGGTAGTATTTAGGTATTTGAGGTACCAATTGAGTATTTAGTTGTCAATTTCCACTGTGATTTTTCCTTAAAAGGAATCACTTTTATTTGAGATAAAGGAGCTCTAGGTTCCTCAATCTTAGTGTTATCAACAACACTCAATAGGTTCCACTGCTTCAACAAGTCAATTATTGTGTTCCTACGTGCAATATCTGACTCATCAAAGTTAGTTGGTTTCCCATCTAACTGAAACAATTCTTTAAAATGTACGATAAAATATCTTCCTCTTTTGTGAAGTATATGACATGATTGAAATAATTCTTGTTCTTTACGTGATGCGACTCCGATACGTGAAAGTGTCTCACGAATCTTAAGAAAATCGTCTTTATGAGGGAATGTGATTTCGACTAAATCTTTTGTTATGTGTTCTAATTCATCCATTATTATCCTTGCCACCAAGTTTCATTCTGTTTTTCAACTCACGGATTTGCTTATCAGATAATAGATTAACATAGTTCTTAGCTTCTTCTAATGATATCTGATAATAATCTCTAATGACTTCGAGTTTTTTACTAATGTAGGGTTTCTCCCACTTAGAAAATCTTTGTCTTTTTCTTAAAGTATTTAGGAAAAACACGTACTGAAGACGATGGTCTAGACCGTGTCTGCAGTTCATTTCATTAGTAAACAGAATTGCATCCTGATGATAGGATAATGCTTTGTTGGTTAAAAATGGTGCATAAGACTTCTCCTCAATATCATCCACCATGATATCTTTCTTGGTAGACGACACTGATTTAACAAAGTCAAATGGATTGGTTTTAGACACCCATTAACTCCTGAGTTACACTAGGTTGACACTTCTTGACATATTCATCAATAAGGTCATCACCTTTAAGTTCGGTTCCGAAGTAAACAACTGAACCATCTTCAAGTGTTCTTTTAATCAGTCCACTATTGTATTGGATATCAGTTACCATCTTCCCATCTTCAGTGTCCTGAGGTCTAGTGTCATACCACATTGAATTTAAACTGTGAATGTGCATACAGGAAAATGTTTTTGCCCATTCCTCAGCCTGTAGTAAGTTTCTTTGTCTCTCGACTCTATCTTCATACTGTCCCATAAAAATCCTCCAAATTTATTGTATCCATTATAACATTAGATACTGGTTTCAGTACACCCCCTTTTTTGAAAACTAGTATGAATTCATGTATCTTACTAGTGTAACGATTAGCTGCAACCTTACCTAACTGTAATGTTGCAAAGGGTGATTGGTTCTCCATGATGATAGTGTCATGAAGACTTAAACTTTGGTCTGTCATAATTTTTATGAGGTCAGAATGGAAAGACCTATAAGTTCCTTGTTCTCTCCAATCTCCTACAACCCATATGCAGAATCCACCATCCTTTAAAACTCTATGACAGTTTTCTGCACATACATTAATTTGTGTTAGGAAGTCATCATAACTTCCTATGTCTGATAATTGATAGTCAACCGATTCGTATTTTTCTAACTGATGATAGGGTGGACATGTAAAAACCAAGTCTGCACTACCATCACTAGTACTGTCCATCGTACAACCATTTCCAAGATAAACTCTTCCATCTAATCCATCTTCCTGTAACACTGCATTAGTTTCATTAACCGTTCTCTCTACAACATCATAGCCTATATATTTCCTTCCTAAGCTTGAAGTTACATATGCACGTGTAAGTCGACCTGCAAATGGGTCAACAACAGTTGCACCTTTCATTGACCAGTAGTGTATTATATTCTCAGCCAGTCCTGCATGGAACTCACTGAACTTTAGACCTGCGAGATATTCAATACCTTCATTACGTCTATACTCTACATTATCTAAGTATGCACGACTCCAATTTTTCTTTGATGATTTTGTTGGTTTGATTACGGAAACAGGATTCCACCCAAACTGGTCTAATACTTTTTTATTTGGGTCGAAGGGAAGTACTTGATTGTACTCAGTCACGTTTACCTTTTGCATGTAATCTATTTGCCTGTCTTTGGAATGACTTCTCAACTTGTTTATCGAACCATCTTCTAAACCATTGACGAAGTTTACCCATTCTTAAACTTGCACTCCTTCATAATCTCAGTGAGACATGCAACAAAGTTAATCTCACTATCCATTGCGAATGCAGACTTGTATTGATAGTCTGCGATTAGTAACACTGCAACAGGAAGTGATGAGGGTTCTAGTTTACCTTCAATTGAATCGAAGAGTTTCCTGAACAAAGTATTGAAGTCATTGTCTGAGTTTTGTCCAACCCACTTCCTCATACCAGTCCAGTTTTTGTCCTGCATCATATCAATAAGAGGTGTAAGTTTCTCTTCATTAAGTGTTGATAATAACCCAGTGTCAATCTCACCACCAACACCATAACGTTGCACTTCATTTAGACAACGTCTGAAGTCAGGGAAGAACTTGATAATAAGTTCAACCAACACTTGGTCATCATACTTGATTCCCTCTTCAGTACAAATCTCACAAAGTCTTTTGTGGAATTGAGCTGCAAGTGTCTGTCTGTCTTTGGGTGTCATTGAAAAATCAATAACAGTTGTTCTTGAATGTAGTGGTGGAATAATCCTGTTCTTATAATTACAGGTGAATATGAATCTACAGTTAGAAGAGAACTCTTCAATAAAGTTTCTCAATGCAGGTTGAACTGAATCTGCAGAAATGTAATCTGCCTCATCAAGAATAACAACCTTCGCACCACCACTAAGTGATACTGTAGATGCAAAGTTTTTGATTTTAGTTCGTAGTGTATCAATCAAACGTCCTTCATCAGAACCATTGATGACAATGTAGTCTGCACCCATTTCATTACATAGTGCCTTCGCAACTGTAGTCTTACCTACACCTGCAGAACCACATAACATAAGGTTAGGTATCTCACCTTGTTGTACGAACTCCTTGAATGTCTTCTTAAGACGTGTAGGAAGTATCGTGTCCTCAATTGTCTGAGGACGATACTTTTCTACATATAAAAATTCTGTATTCATATTAAGAGTGTAAACCCCCCACCGAGTCTACAGTGCCTTCCACCCTTGAAGGATGATGAGATTGGAAAGCTCCCGTGTGAATTGCAGAGACTGGCACAATCCTCACAACATTATATAGGTTAAACATTGTATTTTGAATCAGGTTCCAGTGCAATAAAATACTCTAAATCGATGTCTTTGTTTTTGAAGTTTGAAATACCCTTCGAAGAAACAAACACTTCATAGTTCCCATCTAAAACTTTCAAGTTCTCAATCTTGAAGTTCATTTCATAAGATACACCATTACCTTCACCCACGATTCTAGAGAAAGTATTTGATGTTGAATTCTTTTTGTCAGTCACCAGTAAAGTGATGGTTGTTCCATCAGACTTTAACACTAGGTCATTGACACCTAAGACACTTGATGCCTTCTGTAACTCATTGAGAAGTGTCGATGATATATCAACTTTGATTTCTGCATCAGGCATTGTAATCATTTTCTCAGGTGAGTTAACCATTCCCTCACTTGCATAGAAGTAAGACATGGTTGAGTTATTATCTGCAACAGTTAGACTTGCATCACCAAACTGAAAGTCAGGGTCATCTAACAAAGATGTCGCACCCAAGAACTCAGGTAAGTTATAGATACTAAAATCCTTTGGAAAGGATTCACCTACCGTTGCAACTGCAAGAATATTTTTCATGTTAGAAATGGTCTGCAGTTTTGAACCAGTTCCAACTTTGATACCACTGTTAATAGTGGAAAAGTTTTTGAGGATATCCCTCGTTTCATTACTAATCTTCATCACGATTTAGTCTCCTTATCATGCACATATAACATAAACAAAGCATAGTGCAATACCTTAAGGATATCGGCCCTATTCTTCCCATCTTTTTTTCCGTATCGTTGTGCATATTTTAATATATTACCGATACAAAAACCTTCACCATGTCCTGAGTCAATAATAAACTCAGTACTTTGGTACTTGTTCAAACTGTAATGTTGGTCGTAAGTCTTGTCAATGTACTGAGAGAACTCCTTTAAGAGTTCTCCCTCATTGTACTTGTAGTCGATTTTATTTTTCCCAAACATCTTAATCATTATACTCTGAAGAGTCTGATTCGTCAATAGGGTTTTCTGAATCGTCTAGACTGACCCCTGCATCAATCTTGGTGTAGAGGTCAAGGACTGCATTCCTAGTTTCTTCATCGAACCTAGAGATACACATTTGAATGGACTTGAGTTTGTCACCAAACATTCTGAAAGCATTCACGATGTGAACCAACCTTCTAGTAGTGATAACATCATCAATCGCACCTTCGTAATAGGTCTTCCTGATTACGTCAGCCCAGTCAACCAGTTTGGTTGTGAACTCAGTGTCAACTGAACCAGTCAACTCCATTTCTTTCTCAAGAATTTTTCTCTCAGTTGTCACTGGTGGATATTCTTGTTGCATTGTAATTGCGAATCTCTCTAACATCGCCTCGTTCATGATTTGAGTTCCAATGAACTTTCCATCTTCTGAACCTTGACCTTTAGTGTTCGCAGTCGCAAGGATAGTGAACCCTTCTTTAGGTGTCACCCACTCACCAGTTTTCTTGATTAGGTATCCTTTACCTTCAAGAACTGATTGTAAACACATCAACTTGTTAGAACCCAAGTCAACTTCATCTAAGAGAAGGACA
>MDTC01235131.1_pt1 | contig 10159 bp, 8 predicted proteins | sample 811181 | NCBI WGS metagenome assembly MDTC01 (sample SAMN05326644, study PRJNA326480) | marine metagenome | isolation source: seawater | place: Pacific Ocean: North | collected 2011
CACTTGACAAAGTATCAGAAACATGGTACAATAACCTTGTAGAGGTTCAGAAACAGATGCTGTATCAAGTGTATGACAACTCAGAGAAACTTAGAGGGACATTTGAGTCAATCTACGACATGGAGATTTTCATGGATGGTATCAGAAACTCAAGGGGAGATAATTACCCTAAGACAGACAGAATGAGTCCATTCGATTATATCAAAAGTATTGGGTGGAGAATGGATATTATGCCAGTGTAATAAGTGTCACATAGGGTATGGCAGAGCGTCCCTAATGCCCTATATTAGATGCATGGAAGGGAACACACCCGACCAACAACAAACCCTCTCAAATCGTCTCTCATGCGTAAGATCGAACAGCAAATGAATGATGCAGTTGCTAACAACAAAGATTGGCAATCTGGCAACACTTCTGTTCACTACTGTGAAGAAAATGGTGAGTCTATTGTGCGTCTCCACGGCAACAAAATTGCTGTGATTGGTGATGACTTCCTGCAAATCTTTGATGGAGGTTGGCAGACTAACACCACCAAATCTCGCCTGAATGCACTCATCAACCGCTTCTGCAATGCTGTCACTGATGGTGTCTTTCAGAAGCAACATTGCTGGTACATTACTGACAACAATGTGACCAGAGATTTCGAGTCTGGTTACATCTTCTCTTGACAATCTGAGAGTCTTCGAGTATACTGGGGGGAGACACATATCCCCCCTTAAATAACACTTACTAGACAGTTAATTATTGTTAATTAGGCAGTTAAATTAGCCCCCTTAAATGTAAAATAGAGCCACTACCCTAACCTACAAAGGTTCCCCAAAGCGATAAAAATATCATGTCCAATTCAAAAAATTTTTCAGGGGTAACGAGAGGCGAAGAGGTCGAATATATTTGGATGTGCCTAAGGGAAAGCGTTCGGATATATCTGAGTAACTTAAAAAAATTTCGGAGGTAAGAATGGACCCCAGGACCCGCGTAGAGCGTCAGGAAGATCGTGTATGGTGCCTAGAACAGTTGATCCGCTTAGAGGGGTTCCTAGACCCTCGTATGTACGAATGTGCAGACTATGCGACCTCAGCAGGTCTAGTTAAAGATAAGAAAGATCTATATACACTATGGGTAGAGTGGAAAGACGAACATCCTTCAGATAATCCCCAGGTACGCAACCGATTATAGGAGAGAATATGTCCAATAGATTCACAGTCAGTATCGAAGAAGACGAGTTCGGAGAGATTATTCTCCCTATTCCTGATGAAATCTGTGAAGAACTTGGATGGGATGTAGGCGACACTCTCCAATATGAGTTACAGGACGATTCATTTACACTAAGGAAAGTACAAGATGAGTGACAGAGCATTAGATCATGCTGAATACCTGGCAGAATATGATCCATGGGCAGATAATGATGCCGCTCATGCAGCATTACTACAAACAGTCAAGAAATTGAATGATCGGTTGACAATCGTAGAGCAAGAATTGAAGGCGGTGAAGGAAGTTACAGAACACTTATACCGCGAGTACCACAGTCAGGGAAATATGTGATATAATAACCCTGGCGCGATCCACAATTTAGGAGAATTATTTTATGGCAAAAGCAAAGATTGGTATTTCGGGCGGCGTGTTCATCGAGAGCGCCCCTAAAACCACACGACAAGGTAGTTCCAAGAATACTAAGTATGCTGCTACCAGTCGTAACAAGGCAAAGAAGCGTTATCGTGGTCAAGGGCGCTAAATAGATACTGGGATGGTAACCCCATTAAAAGTTCTGATAACATATTATCGGAGGTAAAAAATGGGACTAAATCACATTCCTGACCACAATTCTGACCTAATGAACAAAGATTTTGGGACTGTAGTGCTAATTACGGACCCAAAATCCGATTATTATCTCAAAAAAGCGTCAGAATCGGTAAAAAAACAGAAAAAACAGTCAAATAACTGAAAATGGCGTTTAAAGAGGTAAAAGGATCTAAGGACGACATATCGAGGTCATTCGTTGACCTCAGTATGGGTCTTCTTCGGAATGCTTTTACTAATGATGTGTCAGTTACCAAAAATGAGAACGCCATTAAAGGTGCAATCAAAAATATTATGATGACTAAGAAGGGTGAGAAGTTATTCGACACCTCTTTTGGTACATCCATTTGGGAGAGTTTGTTTGATCCCCTTGATGAACTGACTGCTGACAGAATTAAGCAGGAGATCGGTAACACGATTGGTCAATACGAAACACGAATCACCATTCGTGATATTAATGTTGAACCAATGTTCAATGAAAATGCATATTATGTTGGTTTAACCTTTACTATTATTGGATCTCCCTTAGTAGAATCTGTTACATTTGTCCTAGAGAGACCAAGCTAATGCAACCCAATAATTTAACAGCACTAGATTTTAGAGATATTAAGGCATCTATCGTTTCATATTTGAGAACGAGGGATGAATTTACTGATTATGACTTTGAAGGATCAACTCTTTCTTATTTGATTGATCTAGTCTCTTATAACACCTATTACACCGCATTTAACGCTAATATGGCGATGAATGAGGCGTTTTTGCCGTCTGCAACGGTAAGAGACAACATCGTCAACATTGCAAAACTGTTAAATTATGTTCCTCATTCCAAGGTTGCCTCTGCAGCGACTGTAAATGTCTCTCTGCAAACCTCTATCACCAATGGTTCTTATCCTAGTACAGCAACGATCAGGAGAGGTCCTGTAGCAAGTGGTGGTAATAAAGTATGGAATCTGCTGTCTGACTCTACTGTAGAGGTAAGTCCGACCACTGGAATGGCAAATTTTGAGAATTTGATGATCAAAGAGGGAACTTTGATCACTTTCTCGTATGTTGTTAACACATTCGTAACTCAGGTATACCAAATTCCAACACCTGATGCTGATATTTCTACTCTTAGAGTTACTGTAAGACCCAACGAATCGTCTACAACCAGTGATGTTTACAACCTGGCAGAGAATGTAACTGATGTTTCTTCTACATCTCGTGTATATTTCTTGAATGAAGGCGAAGACCAACGCTTTGAGGTCCGTTTTGGTGATGATAGTATTGGTAGAGCACTGAAAGACGGCGAAGTTATCACTTTCGAGTACCTTATTTCTGATGCAGCTGAGTCTAACGACATCAAATCTTTCAAGTGGATTAGTCAGATTACTGATAGTTCCGCTATTATCTACCCTGCTAATGTAATTTCCGTATCCACCGTTACTGCATCTTTGGGTGGATCTGAAGCAGAAACAGTAGAAGAGATCAAATATAACGCTCCGAGGTACTATTCTGCACAATATCGAGCAGTTACAGCACAAGATTACGCTGTTTTAACCAAAAAAGTGTATGATAACGCCGAAGCGGTGGTTGCATACGGTGGAGACTCGTTAAATCCGCCCGTTTACGGTAAAGTTTACATTGCAGTGAAGACCAGAACGGGTTCATTGCTCAATGATGCGACTAAAAAGCAAATTTCTGCTAATTTACGCAAATATGCGATGGCATCTATCGATCCTGTGATCGTTGACCCCGAACAGTTGTACATTTACAACAAAATTTTCGTACAATACGATACTGGATGCGGTTCTGACACCTCTACTATTAAGAGTGAAGTGCAAAATGCGGTTAGAGAGTGGGCAACCCAGACCGCAATCAATAATTTCAACTCTACATTTAGAGCACAAGCGTTTGAAAAGGCAATTTCTCTTGCCAGTAAGTGTATTACCGATGTAAACCTGCAGACAACTGTCCTCAGATACATCAAACCTGTAACAAATCAGACAAATAGTTACTTAATTACGACAGGTGCTCCGCTTTACAACTCTGCACCCAGTATGGTTGTGTCTGCAGGCGCAACAAAAGAACCTATTTTGCTCTCTGGAACCTTCAGAACCGCAGATAGACCTGGTGTTGACCAGCAATTTGACGATGATGGGTTTGGAAACCTCAGAATGTTCTATAACACGGGTACTAGACGCATTTATACCAATCTGACTGCTGGTACAGTCAACTATGATAATGGTAATATCTTGTTTGGACCAGTAAATATCATCGGAACAGGGTCTAATATTCCTTCTTCTGGTGTTGCTATTAGCAATAGTATCACTGGCGTCGGTTCAGTATCCGATCCTGGCGCACTTCCGAACAATTTACAGATTCCTGTACAGATTATTCCAGCAAACTCTGGTACTATTCCGTCTGCTACACCTGGAACTGTTCTGAACATCATTTCTCCTGAAGTTTCGGTTCAACCAATTGGTACTACACCACCTTCATCAATCCCTCTAAATAGTTTGACACCAACGATCTTTGATCAAACTCCTACAGTTGTATCAGTGAATTCCGTAACAAATGGTGGTTCGTTAAACACATAAACTCTTTTCCGTCAAAGTAGATGAACATTAATAAGGTCTCCCAGTCTTTATTATCTCAAACACCAGAGTTTGTCCAGTCAGAATATCCAATATTCGCCAAATTCCTAGAGTATTATTATAAATCTCAGGAAAAGACTGGTCTGGGTCAAAATATTGTCAATAATTTTCTTTCGTATCTAGATATTGATCGTCTGAATATTGACATTCTTGATGGTGCGACTAAATTGATCGAACCGATCAATTCTACATCTACGGAGATCGTTGTAGAGTCTGTTGACCAGTTTTTGGAGAAAAACGGGTCTATTTTGATTGGTGATGAGGTAATTTACTATGAGAGTCTTACTCATTCACCCAATATTGCATTTAGTCCTGGCATTTCATATGAGCAGGTAAAGTTAAAGTGGACAACACTCGCTTCTATTGTCGATAGTTTTGACGGAACGACAAGAAGTTTTCCTCTGATTTCACAAGAAAGTCCTATTGGTCCTCCTTCTCCACAGCATCTGATCGTCAGATTGTATGGTGAAGTTCTGGTTCCTGTTATTGACTACACAATTCAAGGTACAAATATTGTCTTTGAGACTGCTCCTAGAGCAAGGCAAGCGGAAGATGATGTTAGCACGACCTACATCACATACCTTAATGGTTTTATTGAGAACCCGATTGTTCTGGTTGACAATATTTCTAGTGCGTTTGGTGAGCAAAAAGATACTTTTAGTCTGACTAAAACTGGTGTTTCTTACGAACCTATTGCTGATGAGTATGTAATTGCCATTTATGATGGTGTATTGCTTACTCCGAAAGTAGATTATTATGTTGATAAGGATAAGTTTATCTTCCAAACTGCCCCAATCATTGGTAGACAGTTAACTCTTTATTCAATTGAAGCGCCCATTCCTTCTTTCGGTGATGGTGCTGTTGGTTACGCTCAAATTAATGATTCTGGTGAACTTACTTCTATTGCATCTGCAGAAACTGGTTCTGGATATAGATTTGAGTATCCACCCAAGATCTCTATTAACTCTGATGAGGGTCTAGGTGCCTCTGCAAGCGCCCTTGTCAATGGTGTGAAGAATATCACCCTAATTGACGGTGGATCGGGTTACAGCGACACTAACCCCCCTACTGTAATCATTGAGAATCCGACTAGAACTGATTCTCAGATTGCTAGTATCAAAGCAACTGTTACTAATGGTAGCGTTACTGCTCTTACATTAGAGAATTCTGGTAGTGGATATACTTTTACTCCTAGAGTTACTTTCAAGCAACCTGGTGGTGCAAAAATTGCAACTCCTCAAATCCTTAATGGATCTCTTGTCGGTCCTTTAGAAATCACTGACAATGGGTTTGGATACACCACTCCTCCAGTCATTTATGTTGACGAACCGACTGGTGCAAACGGAATCAAAGCATCTTTATTGGCAGTTTTGTCTCCTGAGGGTGAACTGGCATCTATTACTATCATGAACCCTGGTCAGGGTTATGAGAATCCCCCTAGAATTGCAGTAGTTGATCCTGTTGGAGCACAAGTTTTACAAACATTTGTTGATGGTACTGGTCGCGTAACAAACATCGAACTCCTTGACGGCGGTGTTGGTTATGAAGAAATTCCGTCTGTATATGTTGTTGATCCTAGAACTTCTGGTGGTGGAACAGGTGCAACTGCTGCTGCATCTGTCTTTAATGGCAGAATTACTGATATTAACATCACTAATTTTGGTAGTGGATATAGTGCAGACTTCCCTCCCAGCATCGTTATTCAGGCACCTCCCCAGGCAAGAGCGTCTGTTGAGGTTGGTCAGAACGAGGTAACTGGTTTTAATGTCAATAAACCTGGTTCTGGATACTCTAAGTCCGCGTTTATTGGTTGTGCCAGAGGTGTATCTGGCATCACTGGGTATGATTCTATCGGAAATGCGGAGTTCAACAACTATACAACTCCTCAATCTGCGGAAAATGGTGCTGCTGTTAAGTGTCTTGACGCAGCATTCATCAAGAGAGTCCTTGATAAGTACACAGAACAGTTCCTTCCAGATGTTCCTGAACTGGATTATAAGAAGATCGATGTTCGTACTGCAATCAAAACGATCAAAGACTTCTATACTAGTAAGGGTACAACCTTCAGTATTGCGTATTTGTTCAAACTTCTGTATGGTGAATCCGTAAATATCACCTATCCGAAGGACCAAATCATCAAACCTTCCTCTGCAACATGGTCGATTGATACCATTTTGCGTGCTACTTTGGTTTCTGGCGATCCTGCAAACATTAAAGACTCGCTTTTGGTGCAGGAAGCAGACATTGCTGACCCTAATGTACAAGATGCAAGCGCACTTGTAGAAAACTATATCTCAATTAAGACATCCGAAACGGAAATTTTTGAATTGGTTCTCTCTGAAGAGACCATCAGCGGTAGGTTTACTGTACCTTATAAGACTAGACTTGCGGAACCGTTGAACGCAACAGATAGTATTATCACAGTTGACTCCACCATTGGTTGGCCAGAAAGAAACGGTCAGTTCATTATTGGCGGTAGTGAGGTCGTAGAATACAAAGAAAAGTCTCTTAACCAGTTTATTGAGTGTACTCGTTCCGTAAACAGTGTTGTTGAAGACTGGGATTCTGCAACAGAAGTGTCCTCTAACTTCAGAGTATTCCTGAACAAGGGTACTGCCCAAGAAGTTGTTATGAATATTGTTGGTATTGTTGATGCACAACAAACCACATTGACTGATACTGGTTCATATTATCTGCCAGGTGATAAACTTAGTGTGTCTAAATTGGGTGGTACTTCTACAATTCCCCAACTTACCACTTGGTTGTACAATGTTAAGAAACTGGTTGAAGTTTCTTCGGTAACATTTGGTGGTGTTAATAACCAATCTGCAACCGTTACCTGCTCTGCTCCACACGGTCTTCTGGTGGGCGATCAGGTGACTGTCTATGGTGCTAACCCTATTTTGTATAACGGCACCTTCCTGGTCACTTCTAGGGACTCTCAGACGGTGTTCCAGTATCAGTTACCACAACCAGCATCGGTTGTACCCCAAGGTAACATTTTGATCTCGGTTGACCTCAACAAAGGCAAGTCAATCACACAAGCAATTCAGAACGCTATTGGACCTTACACAACCAATGTCCAAAACTCGTTCTTTAACGATAACTATGTTTATGTCGCTTCTACTGGTATTCCTAACTATGAGATTGGTCCCTTCATTGGATCTGCTCTCTTACCAGGTAATCAGAGAAAATTAAATCGTTTCAACAGAAATCCCCTTACAATTTCAACAAAGACTGATATTGTACCTGGACCTATTGGTACTTGGGTTAACGGTGTTTCCGTTTGGTCTTACAAGTCAGAACTCAAGTCTACCTTTGGTGCGGTAACTAATATCAACATTTTGAATGCTGGTAAGGATTATGATGCTGCAAGTCCGCCAGTTATTACCATTTCTGGTGGATTTGGTGGTGGTGCTACCGCAGATGTTGTAGTTGATGGCTCAATGTATGAGATTGAGGTTAACGAAGGCGGATCTGGATATACATCTTCACCTCTTGTTTCTATTGTTGGTGGCGGTGGTTCTGGTGCTTCTGCAACTGCTATCATCACAAAGGGTAGAGTTTCTAGAATTCTTGTCAATGAAGGCGGATCTGGATACACTTCTCAACCGTCTATCACCATTGTTGGTGGTGGTGGCACGGGTGCTACTGCAACTGCATATGTTCGTGGTCCTATTAAAGAGGTTAATATCACCAATGGTGGTGCTTCTTATACCAAGAAACCTGATGTTGTTCTGAGTTCTGGTAAAGGTGCCGTAGCACAAGCTATTGTTAATGATGGCAGAATCATCTCTGTTGCTATTATTTCCGCAGGTAGTGGGTATACTACTGCTCCTGAGGTCACCATTCAGGGTGATGGTTTCGGTGCTATTGCAAAAGCAACTATTGATACTGATGGTGAGAATGCTGGTAGAGTTACTGGTGTTGAAATTGTCAACAGAGGTATTGGGTATCAGCAAGGAACAACTTCTATTGGTCTGACATCGGTTGGTAGCGATGCTCAATTTGAAGCTGAAGTCTTCCAGTGGAACTACAACCTGCAGGAAACCACATCTTTAGATTCGGCAAAAGGTGCTATCTTTGAAGGTTATAATGTTCAGTACGGTGGTGAGTATGCACACCTGTCCAATCCTCAGCGTTTGAGGTATATTCTTGGTGATAGCTTGTTCCAAAACTCTCTGGGGCAGATCAAAGAACAAGAAGAACAGTTAGAGCACTCTCCGATTATTGGTTGGGCGTTTGATGGAAACCCAATCTATGGTCCTTATGGTTATTCTGACCCCACTAATCAGTCATCTTCTATCAAGAGAATGGGTAGTTCTTACTCCCTGAAGAGTGAACTGGTTTATAATGATGTTACCAATCCATATCCTGTTAGAACAGCAGGTCCTTCTCTTAATGACGAACCCGCTGGTAACTTTGTTGAAGACTATGAATATGTGTTCGGTTCTGGTGATCTTGATCAATATAACGGCAGATTCTGCAAAACCCCAGAATATTCCAATGGTAGATATTGCTACTTCGTAACTATTGACGCTACAGAAGACGGTAATCCCGTATTCCCGTATATTCTTGGTCCCCAGTACAATTCTGTTGTAGATAAGTGGAATCTTGTCGATCAGGCAGTCCAACAGAATATCCCTGAAGGTGTTGTTCGTTATCGCGATCCGTATGAAAATGTTGATATTGATGTTGAGCGTGTTCCCAATGCATCTACAAACAGTCTGACCACGGAAGGCGGTGATATTTTACTGTTTGAAATTGAAGATGAGAACAGAGACGGATTTATCAGTCAAGCAGAAACTGACGATCCTGACGAAATGTTGGAAGAATCTCCTCTACAACTCTTTGATTACTTCCCTAAAGTTAAGTTTGACTCTAAAGTTGATATTGAAGTTGAAACGATCAGTAAATTTGAAGATGCATCTGTAACTGGATTTACTGTTGAAAATGCTGGAACAAACTATCAGGTCAATGATAGATTGATCTTTGACAACACTGATACCGATGGAACGGGTGCTTCCGCTCGTATTTCTAAAATCAAAGGTGAAACAGTCATTTCTTACAACTACGAAACCGTAGAAGGAACAAACTTTGGTGTATTACAAACTCAGGATCCCCACAACATTGTTGCTGGTGACCAGATTTTTGTCGATTACACTCCTGTAATGGATAACACGAACAAAACTTTCGTTGTTCGTCAATATAAGGGTATTGAAGAGATTGTTGTTACCCAAAATGGCAGTGGATACAATACCGATATCCCTCCCACAATCACTATTGATGGTGATGGTGTAGACGGTAGAGTCGAATCTGTTGTTGATGCTGTTGGTGCTATTAAGTCTTTCAACATCCTCAACTCTGGTTCTGGATATACCCAGAATCCTCGTGTTATTCTTTCTCATCCTCAGGTCTTCAAAAAATCAGATTATTATAATCTGATTTTGGATAACAATGATTGGGCAAATATTATTGATATTCAAGTAACTGAAAATAAAGAAGCATATATCTGCGGTTCTACTGAAGATGATATTGGAAATAAAGTTGGTTTCCTTGCAAAGATTTCTGCAACAGGTGTTCTTGAGTGGCAGAAAACTTTAGAAACTCTTGTTCCTGCAAGTGGAACATATACAGAATTCCAAAGAATTATTGTAGATGGTAATGATATTTGGGTTCTTGGTATCAATAAACCGAATATTACTGTACTTGAAGCATACAATCCA
>MDTC01056160.1_pt1 | contig 10158 bp, 9 predicted proteins | sample 811181 | NCBI WGS metagenome assembly MDTC01 (sample SAMN05326644, study PRJNA326480) | marine metagenome | isolation source: seawater | place: Pacific Ocean: North | collected 2011
AGATATACTTTCCCAACCAAAAAAAAGAAGGAGTACTAGCAGATCTAGTGCTATAAAATCTTTAGGAGTATATGAGAAGCTAAAATCTAGAATAGAACTATTTAAGGGTAAGTTCGGGTTTTATATCAAATGTAATGATAAAAATTACAGCCTACCGAAAAATTACGAAAACCCAGAAAGTCTAACTCTTAAAGATGCAATTGCAGTAATAGAAAAAAAAACTAAATCATAAACTTGACATACATTTTTTCAGTGATATAAAAATATCATGGCTAAACCTTCATCTATAAAAATCAGACTAAATAGCACAGCTAAGACTGGGTTTTTTTATGTAACTAAAAAGAATAATAAAACCATGACAGAGAAAATGGAAATTAAAAAATATGACCCTGTCGCAAGAAAGCATGTTCTTTTTAAAGAAGGAAAAATTAAATAATTTACTTAGATAAGATTCTTGGAAAAGACTTTACCCTCATTAAACTCTTATCTTATTCAAGAAAATAAGCCTATTTTAATTTGTGATGCTGATGAAGTAATATTTGACTTCATGCATGACTTTCTTCTTTTCCTAGAGAAAAATCAGCTCTTTTTTAATTGGGATAGTTATGCTCTAACGGGAAATATAATTAGGAAAAATAATACCGCATTAAATGAAGATGAAGTAAGAAAGTTAATATTTTTTTTTTTTAAATCTCATACCCTAAATATGAAACTAGTAAATGGTGCAAAAAACTCGCTGCATAAAATATCAAAAAAATTTAATATAATTATTTTATCTAATATTCCCTTTGAGTTTTATGAATTAAGAAAAAGTGCTTTAGATAAAAATGGACTTAAATTTCCTTTTTTTGCAAATAGAGGCGAAAAAGGAACAACTAGCTCAATAATATCTAATCTACATAATAACCAAACATGGTTTATTGATGATAGCCCTTCTCAAGTCTCTTCAGTAAGGAAAAAGGATATCAATATAAAAACTATTTTGTTTATAGAAAATAATAAACTTGCTAAGCTTGTTAAAAATAAAGAAGATTGTGATTTCTACTCTACTAACTGGAAAAAAAATGAAAAAATACTATTTGATAAAGTAGAAAATGAATAATATTATAAAATCATTAAGTGACCTAGGTATTGTATTACCTGAACCAACAAAACCGGTAGCAAATTACTCCCCTTATGTTATTTTTAAGAATACAATATATGTATCAGGACAAATTCCTTTTAAAGATGGGACTATTGCTTATCAAGGAAAAGTTGGAAAAGATATCAATATAAATGAAGCTGTAGATGCATCAGAAATATGCCTATTAAATACCTTAGCATTACTAAATCTAGCCACTAATAATAACCTTAATAGAATAACATCCTGTATTAAAATAAATGTTTTCATTAATAGCACAGATGATTTTTTTGAACAACCTATAGTAGCAGATGGAGCTTCTAATCTAATAAAAAAAATTTTTAAAGACAAGGGAGAACATGCTAGGTCAGCAGTAAGTTGTAATTCTTTGCCTAAAAATGCATCTGTAGAAATTGACTCAGTATTTCAGTTAGGCGATTGAAAATAAAACATAAACTTAAAGTTAGTAATAAAATTAATTCTATTCAAAAATCTGAATGGGACCAATGTAATTATGAAGGCAACCTATTTACTAGTTATAATTTTTTAAAGTTATTAGAAGACAGCAAATCATTAGAAGAGCGTACTGGCTGGCATCCTTATTATTTTTGTCTATATAAAGAAAATAAAATTGAAGCTTGTGTAGCAGCCTACAAAAAATTTAATAGTCAAGGAGAGTTTGTTTTTGATCATGCTTGGGCTAATGTTTATCAAAAACTTAATTTAAATTATTATCCTAAATTAGTTATTGCATCTCCATTCACACCTATAACTGGTGAAAGATTATTAATTAAAAATAATAAATCTGATCTTATAAAAAGCATGTTAATTAAAAATTTAAAAAAATTTTGTGTTGAACAAAATTTATCTAGTCTTCATATAAATTTTATAAAAAAAAATCAAATAAAAGTTTTTTTAGATAATAACTTTATTATAAGGTATGGTGAACAGTTTCATTTTATAAATAATAATTATTTATCTTTTGATCATTTTTTACAGTCCTTATCATATAAAAAGAGAAAAGCTATAATTAAAGAAAGAAAAGCAATAGATAAAATGGGTATTGAAGTAAAAGTTCTGAAAGGTAATGATATTAATAGTTTAGTACTAGAAGACTTATATAAACTTTACCTTACGACAATAGAGAAAAAATGGTCATATGACTACTTAACAAAAGATTTTTTTTTAAATTTAAAAAAATATCTCAAAGAAAATCTTATAATAATTGCTGCATATCATGAAAAAAAAATAATAGCTTTAGCTCTTAACTTTATTTCTAATAATATCTTATATGGTAGATATTGGGGAACTTATAAAGATTTTCCCTTTCTTCATTTTGAGCTTTGTTATTATAAAGCTATAGAAATAGCCATTAACTTAAAACTTAACAAAGTAGAAGCTGGCGCACAAGGACCACATAAAATCAAAAGAGGATATATTCCAACTGCTACTTACAGTGCTCATTTTATATTTAATGAAGAATTACAAAATATATTTAATAAATACAATGAGATAGAAAAAAGTAATATTATCAACGATATTGAACTAATAAAGAAAGAGTATTCTCCTTATAAGATTAATTCTTAATCAAAAAAGTAATTTTCTTATCTTTTAGTTTTATGTTAACAGTGCCGCCATTTTTAAGTTTACCAAAAAGAATTTCCTCTGATAATGGCTCTTTTATTTCTTTTTGGATTAGTCGTTGTAAAGGTCTCGCTCCATAATTTTTTTCATAACCCTTTTCAGATAAGTATCTTTTTGCATCATTTGATAAATGAATTGTAATATTTTTTTCTGAAAGCTGCCCTTCCAAATAAGAAATTGCTTTTTCTACTATACTAATCATTACTTTTTGTGATAAAAAATCAAAACTAATTACAGAGTCTAGTCTATTTCTAAACTCTGGTGAAAACATTTTATTAACTTCGCCTTGATTATCATCATTTGTTTTTGTTCCAGTAAACCCTATACTATTTTTGTCTAAGGTGGATGCACCGACATTAGAAGTCATAATTAAGACTACGTTTCTAAAGTCTACAGTTCTGGAATTATGATCTGTTAATTTTCCATAGTCCATTATTTGCAGTAATATATTAAAAATATCTGGATGAGCCTTTTCAATTTCATCTAACAATAAAACTGCATACGGATTTTTATTCACAGCCTCTGTTAGTGCTCCACCTTCATCAAAGCCAACATAGCCTGGAGGAGAGCCAATTAACCTAGATACACTATGTCGTTCCATGTATTCTGACATATCAAATCTTAATAATTTTACGTTTAGAACATTTGCCAAGACTTTTGCTATTTCTGTTTTGCCTACTCCTGTAGGGCCTACAAACAGATATGAACCTATGGTTTTCTCTTCGTCCCTTAATCCAGACCTTGATAACCTCACTACTCTACATAGTTCTTTTATGGCCTTATCTTGTCCGAAAACAGAAAGTTTAATATTTTTATCCAAATTTTTTAAAATTTTATTATCTTCTCTATTAATATTCTTTGATGGTATTTTTGCAATCTTCGAAACTACATCTGCAACTTCTTTAGAAGTAATATTTTTATTTTTGTTAATTTTTAAATTTTGAGAGGCTCCTATTTCATCTAAAATATCTATTGCCTTATCAGGAAGTTTTCTCTCATTTATATATCTAGCTGACAATTGAACAGCTTGCTCTATAGCATCTTCTGAATAACTTATATTATGATATTTTTCGTAAATATGTTTGACACCTTTCAATATTTTTATCGCATCCTTTACATTAGGCTCATCTATATCAATTTTTTGGAACCTTCTAGCTAGAGCACTATCTTTTTCAAAATATTTTCTAAATTCCGAATAAGTAGTAGAACCAATACATCTTAATGTTCCATTCGCTAACGCAGGTTTTAATATATTAGAAGCATCTATAGAGCCACCTGAGGTTGCTCCTGCTCCTATAACAGTATGAATCTCATCAATAAATAAAATATTTTCCTTACTGGCTGTTAGTTCTTTTAAAAGATTGTTTAGTCTTTCTTCAAAGTCACCTCTGTACCTGGTTCCTGCAAGAAGTGTTGACATTTCTAAACAATATACTTTAGTACTTAATAATACTTTAGGAACTTTTTTTTCTACTATTTTCTTCGCTAAACCTTCTGCTAGTGCTGTTTTACCAACTCCAGGATCCCCAACAAATAAAGGATTATTTTTTAATCTTCTACAAAGAATCTGTACCGTACGCTCTATTTCATTTTCTCTTCCTATTATAGGATCTATTTTTCCGTCTATAGCTTTTCTATTTAAATTAATACAATATGTTTCTAATATGCTTTTTTCTATGCTATTTGTTTTCTCACTTTCTTGCTCTTTATTAAAAACCTTATTCTTTTTATTAACTTGATTATCTTTCCTATGACTTATATATGATACAACATTAAGTCTAGTCATATTTTGCTTTTCTAGAAAAAATACCGCGAAGCTATCTCTTTCAGAATACATTGCAACTAAGATATTTAATGCCTTGACTTCTCTTTTGCCTGAGCTTTGAACGTGCTGAGCAGCTCTTTTCAAAACTCTTTCAAATGCAGCAGATGGCATTGGTCTGGTCTCATCCGCTACAACTATATCTGTCAGCTTTTTTTCTATAAATTGCTCAAGATCATTTTTTACTTTTTTCTCATTTACCTTATAAAAATTAAATAAAGCTTTTATTTCTTCATCTTTACATAGCTCTAACATTAAGTGTTCTAAAGTAAGAAACTCATGCTTTTTTAATTTTGCCATTTCAAATGCGTTTTGTATTCTAATTTCTAATTCTTCTGATATCATTTTATTGTTTTTGTACTTTACACTCCAATGGGTGTTGATTAATTCTTGCAAATTCTACTACTTGATTAGCTTTTGTTTCTGCTATATCTAAAGGAAAAACTCCACAAATACCTTTACCTTCATTGTGTATAGTAAGCATAATTCTTTTTGCATCTTCGTAATTTTTTTTAAACACTGATTGCAAAACATAAATTACAAACTCCATTGGAGTGTAATCATCATTTAACATTATAACGGCATACATGCTGGGTTTTGCAAGTTTTTCCTTTTCTTTAGTTAAGATACTATTTTCGTTATTTATTGCCATGTATATAATATATAATAAGTTTTATCAGATGCAACTTAATTGAAAGATTACAAGTTATTTTTTATATCATATTTATCTAGCAAGTGCTTAACTTCTAAAATAAGATTATTGAGATTTGATTTACTTTCAGCTTCACATCTTACAATAAGTGCTGGCTGTGTATTAGATGCTCTTATAAGAAACCAACCTTTTTTTGTATTTACTCTGATGCCGTCTATCATATTTACATCAGAGTATTTGTTTAATATGTCAGCTTTACACCTTTTAATAACATCGAACTTGATATCATCATTACAAAAAATTTTTATTTCGGGAGTGCTTATTAATTTTGAGAAAGGCTTTAATAGTTTATAAATGAGTTGTTTCTCTGATAGTATTTTAAGCAGTCTAATAGATGCATATAACGCATCATCATAACCATAATATTTATCGGCAAAAAATATATGCCCCGACATCTCACCCGCTAGCAAAGCTTTAGTTTTTCTCATTTTTTCTTTAATAAATGAATGTCCTGTCTTCCACATTAATGGCTTCCCACCTATTTTTTTTATTTCATCAAATATCTTATTACTTGCTTTGACATCAGATATTATCGTAGAACCTAGGTTATTTTTAACAACTTCTGATGCAAATATGTAAAGCAATTTATCTCCTGATACGAAACGGCTTTTATTATCTACAATGCCTATTCTATCACCATCTCCGTCAAAAGCTATTCCTATATCTGCATTTGAGATTGCAACTTTTTCCTTCAATTGTTTTAGGTTTTTTTCTTCTGTAGGGTCAGGATGATGAGAAGGGAAAGTTCCGTCTATTTCAGAATTAATTAAAATGTGCTTTCCAGGTAAAAACTTCAACATTTTTTTGAGAATATTTCCTGTAGCACCATTTCCTGCATCCCATATCACTTTTAGTTCAGAGTTTATATTTTTAATGTCTTCTGTAATTTTAATAAGATATGACTCATCTATTTTAAACTTTTTAACAGTACCTTTGTGCGAAAGACCTTTTGCATTAAATTTGGCCAGTTTTAAAATATCATTACCAAAAAGACTTTTTCCATAAACCATCATTTTAAAACCATTATAATTAGATGGATTATGAGAACCTGTTATCATAATAGACCCATCTGCTCTAAGAATTTTATCAGCATAATAAAGCATAGGTGACGGACATAATCCTATAGATGTCACATGGCTTCCTGCATCTTCTAAACCTCTGATTAATTCAGTATTAAGTAATTTAGAAGATAGCCTGCCATCATACCCTACTACTATTTTAGATATATTATTTTTTTTTCTTACAAAGCAAGAAAATTTAAAACCTATAGTGTAAGCATCTTCTGTATTTAAAGTTTCACCAATTATTCCTCTGATGTCATAAGCTCTTAATATGCTTTCATGAAATTTTCTTTTCACTTTATTTTTGCCCTATGTTGTTATATACAAATCCAATATCAATAAGTTCATTTTTATTAAAAATATTTCTTAAATCCAAAATTACCTTATTTTTAACTAGTTTTTTTATTTTTTTTAAATCAATTCCTCTGTATTCGTTCCATTCTGTATGTATTAGTATCATATCGGTACCCTTAACTACATCAGAAATGCTTTTCTTCCATTTTACTTTTTTAAATTGTTTAATTTTTTCAAAAGATTTGTTGTAAGCTGGATCATGTGCATAAACATGTACCCCTAATTTATTTAGTTCAGGAATTATAACTAAACTTGGAGACTCTCTCAAATCATCAGTATTAGGCTTAAATGTAACGCCTAAAAATGCTACTTTTTTTCCTTTATAAGGTTTTTTTAAAAGCATTTTTGCTTTTTTAACCATGTTTAATTTTCTCTCTTCATTAAAGTTTATGACAGATTTAATTAAGGTCGATTTTAATTTATTTTTTTTAAAAGATGCATATAAAGCTCTTGTATCTTTAGGAAAACAACTTCCTCCAAAACCTGGCCCAGGATGTAAAAATTTTGCTCCTATTCTATTATCAAGCCCCATACCTTTAGCAACCATCTGAACATTTCCTCCAACTTTCTCACATAAATCTGAAATCTCATTAATAAAAGAAATTTTAAGAGCAAGAAATGCATTTGAAGCATATTTTATTAATTCTGCACTTTCAATATCAGTAAAAAGTACTGGTGCTTCCCTTAAATTTAATGGTCTATAGAGTTCTTTCAAAACCGTTTCTGTTTCATAATTTGCTACCCCACAAACAACTCTATCTGGTCTTAAAAAATCTTCAATTGCAGATCCTTCTCTTAAAAATTCTGGATTTGAAGCAATGTTATAATCAACTCCATATTGTAAATTAGGACAGTATTTTTTAAATAAATTAATTATTTGACTTCCAGTACCTATTGGAACAGTAGATTTGGTAACTATTAATGGTTTGTCATTTTTATCAATTAGTTTAGAAAGGTCCTTGCAAACTTGAAAAACATATTTTAAATCTGCTTCACCCTCTCCTCTTCTTGCAGTTGGAGTTCCGACCGCTATAAAAATAATTTTTGAACCTTTTATACTTTTTAGGTTATTACTAAATGATAAGTATTTTGCACTCGTATTCTTCTTAACTAAATCTTCTAATCCAGGTTCATAAATTGGAATTTTATTCTTTTTAAGTAGTGCTACTTTATTTATATCCTTATCTACACAGACTACTTCATATCCGAATTCAGAGAAACATGCTCCTGTTACTAAACCAACATATCCGCTACCTATTACTGCAATTTTCATTTACTTACTTTCATAATATAATTTATTTAATTCTATTCTTATATTTTTTTTTAGTTCAGGATCAATTAATGCACTTGCAATCTGAGCCTTCAAAAAACCTAACTTACTTCCGCAATCGTATCTTTTGCCTGTAAACCTAAAAGAAAAAACATTCTCATATTTCGCACTTAAAGATATGGCATCAGTTAGTTGGATTTCATTACCTGAACCTTTATTAATTTTACTCAAATATTTAAAAATTGAATTTTTTAATATGTATCTTCCCACTATAGCTAAGTTTGAAGGAGCGTTTTTATGGGTTGGCTTTTCTACCAATTCAGAAACTTTTATTGTCTTAGAATTAAGTATATCACCTTTAATTATACCATATTTATTTACTTCATTTTTATTTACATGCATAGCTCCAATGACAGAGGATTTTTTTTTATTATAAACTGCTACTAATTCTTTTAGACAATTTTTTCCTAAAATTAGATCATCAGGTAGTAATACTGCAAAGTCATCATCTCTAATATACTTTTTGGTTCTTAAAACTGCGTCTCCTAATCCCAATGGATTTTTTTGCAAAACAAGTTTAATATTTTTGCTTTGTATTGTAAGACTTTTTATTGCTTTTAAAACTTTAGTATTACTTTTTTGCTCTAAATGTTTTTCAAGACGAATATTTCTAGATAAATATAATATGGGAAATCTATTATTAATATTAGTTACAAATATAAAGTTTTTTATTCCTATGGATTTAGCTTCTTCTATAGCATAATGAAGTAATGGTTTGTCAAGAATAGGAAGCATTTCCTTAGAAATTACTTTTGTAGCAGGCAAAAACCTTGTTCCCATTCCTGCTACTGGAATTACTACAGTTTTTATACTCATTTTTTTACTATGCTATAAAATTAAAATATCTTCTATAATAAATTGTGGAATGCTTTGATTTTTTTTTTCGTACAATCTTAATTTTCCAGCAACATTAAATACTTTTTCTGAAAAAAGAACATTCCCTAAACTGCTTGATGCCTCGTTAAAAGCTATAGCATTTATTGACTTACCATAAGTATCCTCTAGAACACAAAAGATATGTTTTTTTGTTTTTCCTACTACCTTTTTATAAGCTACCTTTAAATTTCTTATTACTATTCTAGGTTCCTCATTTTCCTGACCAAATGGACCTATAGCTGAAATTTTTTCTATCAACTCTGTGCTTACCGAATATAAATCTACAGCAATATCTATTTCAAGGTTAATTTGTTTACTTATAATAATGTTTGAAAAGAAAGAAGTTAATAAATCTTCTAATTTTTCAATACAATTACTTTTTAAAGTAAAACCTGCAGCCATTGCATGCCCTCCTCCATTTATAAGAATATTGTTTTTGTCTAAAAAATCTATGATATCTGCTGCATTTATACCTTTAATACTTCTTATAGAACCCTTAATACTGGCCTCTTTAGAGCTTATAACTATGCTTGGAATATTATATTGGTAAGTTAATCTACTTGCAATTATACCTATGATGCCCGGATGCCAACTTCTATCACTTACAAGGACAAACTTTCTATTTTGTTTATTATTTATTTTTTTTAAAGTAGAGATTTTATTTTTTGCCTGGTGACATGCGATATTTTCTAAAGTTTTTCTTTCCTTATTATTATTTAATAATGAATTTGCTATATCAGAAGAATATTTCTCATATTTATTGGTTAAAAGTCTAAACCCTAAAGATGACTCTCCTATTCTACCCGGAGCATTAATACAAGGACCTAAATAAAAACCAATATCGGATTCATCAACTGTTTTCTTTATATTTAATTTTTCTAATAAAGTTTTTATACCTTTATTACTTTTTTTATTAATCTCTATTATTCCTTTTTTAACAAATAATCTGTTAGCTTCCTTTAAAGGAACCAAATCACAAACTGTTCCTAGTGCCACCAAGTCTAAATATTTTTTTAGATTTGGCTCTTTTATTTTTGAAGAAAAGAAATTACTTTTTTTTAATTTACTATTAAGTGCTATTAAAAATAAAAAAACTAGGCCTACTGTAGCCAAATAATTAAGCTTACTATTATCACAGTTTTTTTTAGGATTAATTAAGGCTAGTGCATTGTTTTTTTTTTTTTGCTCGTGATGATCTATTATAATAGTTTCAATCCCTAAAGATAGAGCATAATTTAC
>MDTC01072160.1_pt1 | contig 10157 bp, 6 predicted proteins | sample 811181 | NCBI WGS metagenome assembly MDTC01 (sample SAMN05326644, study PRJNA326480) | marine metagenome | isolation source: seawater | place: Pacific Ocean: North | collected 2011
TAATGGCTGACCTCAAAGACGTTCCTTGCTACATTCCAATTTCTCGCTCTCGAGTGAAAGATGCTCTTATCGCTATGGATATTGTCGATAAGGATTTGGCAAAAGAGTTGAAACAAGTGTCGCAGATGTTGGAGGCGCTCTGGCATCACAACTCTCAAACCACTCAAGAAAAACTTAAGTCGATCTACGAGCATCTTGATCCTTTTGAACATCCACACGGGGCCTTGCCGCGTGTCGAACACTTTTTGAAGATCTTTGATGGGGTTCTGAAAGACGGGAATTGGTTGCCAATCGCAGACGAAGAACTAAAGGAGGTAATAGAGGGGGAAGATGTTTTTCCGATCAGCCTTGATGTTAGATTCGACGAATTCCTAGAAATGCGGCTCTATAAGCTTGGCGCAATGCCGTTTGCTACTTTTAGAAAAGCCTTTTTTGGTCTCAAAAAGGTCCCTATTGAGGGAATCGCATATGACCGGGTGCTCCAGGTCATTCAATATAAAGAGGAGGAATGGTTTAAGGCTAATAAAAGGATGAAGAACTTCCCAGGGAAGGATGTGCGTGGCTTACATATGCATTTATTCAAGAGCGTGCCTAAGCTCGATTTGGAGACTATTTTTCCTAATACAACGCCGAATATGCGGGGTATTGATCGTCTGAAAATTTTAGCTCCTGCGCTTGCTGGTATTGTCACAATTGCCGTAAAATTTGGACCGATTCTTTTTGGAGACACTCCGGGAGACACCAATCTCAGCCTAATCTTAGGAACCTTAGTAGGACTTTTCACCTACATGTTACGATCGTATTTGGCTTATCGAAAAACCAAAGAATCTTATTTAGCTCAAGTTTCAAAAGATCTCTACTTCAAGGGTCAAGCTAACAACAGTGCCGTCATAAATTTTGTGACTGATTTATCGGAAGAGCAGGAGGTGAAGGAGGCTATCTTAGCCTATTTCTTCCTCTTGGTGGAAGCCGACCATGGACACACCATTGAATCCCTTGACGATCGTGTAGAAAAATGGATCTCAGACACCTTTGGAATCAAAGTGGACTTTGAAGTGCAAGACGCACTGAAGAAGTTGAGTGAACTTGGCCTTCTTGAGGAGGCCAATGACCTGATAAGTGTGGTTCCTCCGAAGAAGGCCCTTAAGATTCTCGATCGAATATGGGACGAGATCTACAATTTTGGAGAATGAATCTTTTCACTATACTATCTGCAGGATTTTCGAAAAAAGTTGCTAATTCCTTCTCAGTCTACAGCGCGAGATTTTGCCAGGTGGAAAAGCTGAAGAGGGGGAAGCTTTGAGCAACTATCTGCAGCTTTCGTGCAGCCTATGGCTAGGATCGCCTCAACTTTTACAGGGACTTCGCAGGTGTTTACCCTTCGCCATCCCCGTCGTCGACGGAACCTACACCGAATACAGACCGCTTGATGAAGGCCGCGTTTAGCGCGAGAGTTCCTACGATCCAAAAGACTGACATGCCCAGATATTTTGCTGCGCCAGCTGTCGGCTTGAACCAACCTTTTGAGTATCCAAGGGCGACGAAGGCCGCAAAGAGCACACCAAAAATAATGGATCCGACCGGACCCATCGCTTTGTATGCAAAGATGAGGAGGGAGATCCAGGCGGCGAGCACTACTAGGGCGAAGAATATTGTGCCCATTGGTAATGGGTTCCAAGTTTCAACCGAGCTGATAGCTCGAACAGCAGAAGGCCCGAAAGGGTTGTAGGTCACAAGTACTAGAAGAAGGGCAATCGCCGTCCTAATCCCAAATGCTTTCCAAGTAAATTGTCTTCTAAGTGCCATAATATTTCTCGTGTAAAACTAATATAAATAATCAACCCAAATTGATTCCTCAAGGCTTTAATTTGGGATGCGCTAGGGAAAAGATTTTAGCACAGGGACCTTTATGTGAAAGACCGTATAATTTTCTCTTTAAAATAAAAACGCCGCCCATTTTTGGACGGCATTTTTGAAATAGATGTCTATAAAGAGTTTCCTTTCTAGAAAAGATAGTTACTTCTCTTTTTTCTTTTTCTTTTGTAGTTTTGCGAAGAGGGCTTTTGGATCAGCGTCTCCTTTCTTTTTGCACTTGCCACAGCACACTGCGATGCTGATTTTTGATTCCTTTCCAGCGCTTTTGCCACTGAATGCACATTTCCCATCAGCTGCCTTAGCAACCTTGGCTGCATATGCCGTAGGATCTTTTTCGAATTTTGCAACGCACTTGCCACAACAGAACTTAGCAACAAGTTCTACACTCTTTGAGCCGTCAGCAGCTTTACCGCTGATTGGGCACTTGTCATTAACTGCGTCAGCAGCATTCGCTGATCCTATTGCAATTGAAACTAAACCGATGAGGGTAATAGCGGGCTTAATTAGTGATTTCATACAGAGTTGGCATATCGTGACTGATGTTCTGAGTCAAATGACTTTTTCGAAAGAGTCTGAAGAGATACAGTAATTGTCGGGAGTTTTCTTGTGGCGGAAAAGGATTGAAGTGGCATTTGGAATAGAGCTGACCGGGGCGAAAGAGGGCGGTGATCAACCGCTAGCAAATGCATATGCAAAGAAAGAAGCTACTTCGGAGTTGCCTCACCATGAGGGTAACGGTAGTCGGCTTGATCGTTCGTCGAGACCTGCTCGGTCGTTCCTGTGTCGGTAGTATGGAGGAAAAGTTTTTGACCAGCGTGGTAGACGACCGCCGTTTGGTCACGGGTCCAGCGTGGGTAGGCAAACCAGGTTTTTTCCCCGTCCTCGTTTGCGAAGGGTTTGAAGTTTGTCATCGCAGGCTGACTTGGGTTGAAATCGGCAAGATAAAGAATACGTCCAGCAACGGACTTTTTAAATCCCTTCTGATATTCGAAACAGACTCGATTTTCATCCACGGAAAGACTGATGCGAGCTAGGATTCCTTCTTTGTCGAGGTCACACTGGATCCGTTCATACTTCGGTATGCCGTCAAGGTTAGGAGACATTAGGTAGTAGCCCGGGCCTTTTTTTGGCGGATTTGCCCGGACGAGGATACGGCCATCTTTGAGACAGCTGAAGGCCCAAGTATTAAATTCCTTCGGAGTAAGCGCGATTTCCTCGCCGGGCTTTGCACCAATTTTACTGGCGAATACCCGATAGCGTTGACTGCCGGGAGTGCGACGATTCCAGATTGGGGTGTTGTTCCCGTCGCGGGTCCATGTCTGGTTAAAGTCGGTATGAGTTCCGTCAGTGAGTTGGTGAAACTCAGTTCCGTCCACATTGATGATACAGATAGCCGTCTTCCAATTGCTGACCTCTTTTGCGTTCACAAGGCGCCGAAAGAAGACAAGCTTGTTATCGGTCTTCGACCAGGATGGTTTGAAATCCCAGTGACCTTGAGTGATTGGTTTAACTTCGGGAGCGCCAAGGATATTTACGTGGATCTCGCCGTCTTTATAATAGGCTGCGCGATGGTTTTTCTCGGCACCTTGTGCATCATCGAACAGATGGCCCCCAATGAGGAGTGCCGAGGCTGCTGTGAGGGCTTGAAAGGTGAAACGGAGGGTCATTGACTGAGATCATAGTCTACTAGTACACAGAGTAAATAGTACTTCTTAGACGTCATTTAAAATGCCGAATATTAGATATGTCAGGACAAAGATCGTCCTTGTTAGCATATCAGTTAGTGATCACAAGATTTCTAGGCTACTTCCAACCTCCTCCCAGAGCCTGAATGAGTTGGACGGTGGCTTGTTGGCGGGCCGCCTTGGTTTGGACTAACATGCGTTGCTCGATCAAATGATTACGTTCGGCTTCGATGACCTCAAAAAAACTAACTAAGCCGGTATTGTATCGGAGATTGATGAGGCGGGCGGCTTCACCGGCTGCGGCCGCAGATTTTTCTTGGGCAGCGAGAGAAATGTTTAGATTCTTGATCCCCGACAGGGCGTTTTCGACATCGCGAAAGGCTATTAAAATCGATTGTTTGTGTTTAGCGAGGGCTTCGTAGTAGATTGCCTTGGCACGATTTTTGTCATTTTTTCGGTTGCCCATGTTTAGAAGCGGAAAGGTGACGCTAGGTCCGATGTTCCAGAGTTGACTGTTTGAATCGAAGAGTTCAGAGGAACTGAGAGAGGCAAAGCCACCCCTTGCAGTGAGTGAAACACGGGGAAGGTAATTGGTGATGGCAATGCCAATTTCCTCGGCGGAGGCTGCCAGACGCCGCTCGGTGGCAGCTACATCAGGCCTGCGTCGCAGGAGCTCGGCAGGAACTCCAGAGGGAATAGAGGGAGTGGGGGGTGGAAATGACGGCTTGATTCGGAACAATGAAGGATTGGCTCCGGTTAGGGCTGCGATGGCATTCTCCAATTCGTTGCGTCGTTGTTTGATTCGATAGAGATCGGCAATGGCGGTTTCGGTTTGCCTCTCTGCTCGTAAGGAATCAATGGTGGTTGTATCGCCGGCATTCACGCGGGCTTCGACCAACTTTTGATTTTCTTTTCTCAGCTTGATCGTGTTGTTGAGCAGCGTGATTTCCGAGTCGAGATGTCGAAGCGCGATATAGTCCCGGGTGAGTTCGGCTTTGGTAGATAGGAGCGCAGTAAGGTAGTCGTTGGCCGAGGCTTGGGTGAGAGCTTCTTGTTTGGATATGGAATGTCTAACTCGTCCCCAGAAATCGATTTCGTAGTCAAGATTGAGAGCGGAGCGATATCTACGGTAGGGTGACTTTGGGAGCTCGAAAATATCGTTGCCTGTGTCTTGTTGTCGGGCCATGAGCGCTTGCCCTGTGACGGCAGGGAAGCGATCGGCCCTCTTTAAACCAAGGATGGCGCGGGCCTGGTTATAGCGAGCGTAAGCCGCGGCAATATTGTTATTGGCGCTTTCAGTAGCGGTGAGTAATTTTTTTAGAGTGGGGTCCGAGAAAGCCGCACTCCAATTTCCTGTCGGTGCAGGCGAGGTGAGTCCAACGGCTTTGTACGTGCCGTGGTTGGAGGTAATTGGAGGAGAGTATTTAGGGCCGACCATACACCCGGACATAAAGGCAGAGAACCAAAGAAGTAGAAATTTCATCAGGTTGGAGACATGATTTTTTGTCGCTGTCGATCTGGAGATCGCGGCTCTTTTCGATGAGCCGGAAATCATGCTAGTTTTGGTTTGCTGAAGGAGAAGACGAGGCTAAGGACAGCAGGGACAAGGAATATTGTGAAGATAGTGGAGATGGCAAGGCCGCCTACGACGACGGCGCCGAGGCCTCGATAGAGTTCCGAGCCAGATCCGGGGAGAAGAACAAGAGGAAGCATTCCGCCGACGGATGTGAGGGTAGACATGAGGATAGGGCGCACGCGGCTAATGACGGATTCGCGAATCGCTTCGTTGTAACCGCGTGACGGATTTTCCTTCATAAAGTTGATCGTTTGGTGGACGATGAGAATGGCGTTATTTACCACAACTCCGGCGAGGATGACGAAGCCGAGAATCGTAAGAACGTCCATATTTTGGACCGGCATATATGGGTCGTGGATGCTAGATTTGTGGATTAGGAAGAGCCCAAGTAATCCACCGACGGTGGCGAGGGGGACCGAGAGAATAATGACAAGCGGGTAGGACCAGCTTTGAAAAAGGACAACCATTAGTAGGTAGACAACAAATAGGGCAAGAAAGAGGCTACTTGTAAAAAGGCCTCTGAAGGAACCGTCACCAAGAAGAGCTTCTTTAATTTCCCCAAGGGCATCGGAAGAACCCGCGATGTTGACTTTTATGCCAGGCGCGATAGCTCCGGATTTTAGTTGTTTTTTAATGATAGTGTCTACTTTTTTGATAGCGTCTTCGAGCGCCATGGTGCGCGGAGCGGTCACTTCAAGAGTAACGGCACGGAGTCGATCTACATGCCGAATTTGCTGGGGGCCAAGGGTTTTTTCTAGCGAGGCCAGAGAGGTTAGATCAACGATCTCGCCGCTCGGGGTGGCAACGGGAGTTGAGAGAAGAGCCTCGAAGGGAAGATCCTTCTGAGCCTCGGCGTTGATGATCTTTATGTCCTTTAGTTCGCCGTTTTTTTCGTAGTCCCGGAAAAGAAGAATCCCTTCTCCGGCAGCTTGGACCGCAAGTCCTAGATCAGTTCGGGTCATACCTAATTCTCGGAGTCTTTCGTCGTTGGGTACGAACTTCAATTCCTCGATGGGTTGGGAAAAGTTGGGAGGGCTGGGTTGAACTCCCTTTGCTCCGAAGACTTCCCGGAGCTCTGTCCGAAGGCCGAGCGCGGTTTTCAAAACAGAATTTAGATCGCTTCCTTTAACGTCCACTTTTATAGCTGACCCGGTGGTTCCGGCGACACGAAAAAGAGGCATTTGAAAGGCAAACGCTAAAGTGTCGGGCGCGGAGGATCCGGCGGTAGCGTGATTGAGAAGAGGTATGGAGTCTACTGTGCGTTTCTTATCTTCTGCTATCGCAAGTTGAAACATTCGGCCCTCGAAGGAGACGAGGAAATAATGATCGAGAGCCGGTGGTAGAATCGTGCCAGCTTGGCCATAGCTGCGAGGGATCGCTGTGCGTTCGTCATGCTTTGGATCTCGTTCGCCACCGCGTATGACTTCCTCAGCCTGAAATTTGTCTTCGGTTGCTTCCCAAGCCGGGGCGATGATTTTCTCTAGGCGTTCGCCGGTATCTGAGAGAGCTTTAAGATTGTAACTTGGCGCAGGATACATCAGGCCAAAGATCAGATTGCGGTTTCCACTGGGTAGATAGTCTAGTGGTGGCAGGAGGATTTTCACACCAAGGGAGGTGACTAGAATGAAAATAATAATGACTGTTACGCGTTTAAGAGTGGTGGTAGTGAGCCAATGGATCATCGCGCCAATGATCGCTGGAAGTGAAATTAAGAGTCGAGTGAGAGGGCGGAAGGGGGTTCCGATAATTTGAAAAATCTTAGCCCCAAAAACTTGGTCGAAAGAACTTTCGGACCCGTGTTTTTTTTGGGTGAGAAGACGGGCGGCAGCGGTTGGGATAAGTGTGAGTGAAACCACCATTGAGAGACCAACCGACACCATGATAGACAGGGCAATATCCCGGAAAAGTTGGCCGGCGGTTTCTTCGATCAAGAGAATGGGTGCGAAGACGATGAGTGTGGTGAGAGTCGAAGCTAGGACAGCACCGGCGACCTCCTTGGTGCCGTCGAGGGCGGCTTTGGCGGGTTTCTTCCCAAGCTCGAGATGGCGAAAAATGTTCTCGATAACGACGATAGCGTTGTCGGCGACCATTCCGACCGCGAATGCGAGGCCGGCGAGCGAGATGATGTTTATCGAGCGGCCGAGTGCGCCGAGGACGACTAGTGAAGCGATGACTGAAACGGGAATGGCCATTGCGATGATACCAACAGTACGGAGTGAGCGCAGGAAGAACAGCAGAGTTAGAGTGGCGAGAATTCCTCCTACGATGAGATTGCTTCGAACCAGGGTGACTGCATCCTTTACGTAGGTTGTAGCGTCATAGGTTTGGACGAGCTCGAGAGTTCCTTCAAGCCCAAGGTCGCGAGCTTCTTGAGCGAGGAGACCATCGGGAGCATTGAGCTTTTTGACCTCTCCACGAAGGAGCTCCATCGTCTCAAGAAGGTTGGCTCCGCGCTCAAGTTGGAAGTTAAAAAATGGCATTTGGATGCCACGCGCGCGCACCCAGGAAGTGGGCTTTTTATAAGAGAGTTTTATGTTGGCAATATCGCGAAGATAAATGGAGCCATCCTTGTCTTTGCGCACGACCATACCTTCGATGTCTTTAGGGGATTGAAAGCGGCCGGTGGTCCGGACGCGGATGTCCTGTTTTCCCTCGGCTATTTTACCGGCGGAGAAGTTCGCGTTGGCGTTCGTGATGGCTTTGTGGAGAGACGAGTAGGTGATGCCGCGGTGGGCCATAGCCACGGGGTCGATGATGATGTGAAGTTCTGATTGAACCGAGCCCCTGACGCCGACTTGGGAGATGCCTTTAATGCGTTCAAACCGCGGCCGCATACGTCGGTCCATGAGATCGTGGAGTGTCTCGGCGGGGAAATTTGGATCGCTGGATGAGAGCCCAATCCAGGCGATGTAATCGATAGACTCAATATCGACGGGTTTGACCACGGGCTGCAAAACTCCATCTGGGTAACCAGGAACCTCGTTGAGTTTTTGAAGGACGTCAGCGTTGGCCTTTTTGATGTCGAATCCTGTTTCAAATTCCAGCCGAACAGAGCCTTGCCCATTCGCGCTGGTTGATGTGAGAGAGAGTAGACCGGTGACTTCACCGAGGACTTTTTCCTGCTCTTCGATGATGTCAGATTCGACCTCTTCAGCGGAGGAGGATTCCCAATTAGTGGTTACGGAAACGACGACGGAAGAGACTTCGGGAGTCATTCGAACTGGAATCACTGTTACCGCAATGATTCCAGCGAACACCGCAAGAAGAGTGGCGACCGAGACCGTTATGGGTTGGGAAATCGCGATGCCTATGATTCCGGGTTTTGACATGGGACTGGAATCTTACCTTCTTCTTCCGATGAGGAGAGGTTGTGATGGAAAGAGGCGCTCGTTTCCTTCGACGACGACTTGGTCGTTAGCATCGAGTCCTTCAGCTTTGATGAAAACGATTTCCTCTTCTTGGAAGAGGATCTCAACCGGAAGGCGGGTGGCGATGGGGAGTGGTGAATCCTCGACAGTGGTTCCAATGAATACACTAGGTCCGGCGTATCCTTGCACGATGGCGTTAACGGGAACGGCGAGGCGCTCGGTTTTCTTGGACACTGGAAGATCAGCGCTCACCGAGAGACCAGGAATCAGATTATTGTCAGGGTTGGGAAGAGAGGCGACCATCTTTAAGGTGCGGGTGCTGGCCGCCGCTTCTGGCACTATGGTCAAGGAAGTCGAGGTGATCGTCTGTCCGGTTGCGGAGAGAATGACAGGAATATTTTTTCCTTGTGCGGTAGCGGCGAATCGCTCGGGCACCTGAAGCCAAGCTTCGATTTCTCCGGATGAGATAAGGGTTAGGACTGCTGATCCAGGCTCGACCCATTCACCTAGTTCGATGTGACGTTCAACAACCCGGCCGGCGAAGGGGGCGAGGATTTGGAGGTCGTCGAGACGCACTTCGAGGAGTTCGAGCCGCGATTCAGCGGCTTTGAGGGAATCTTTTGCTGAATTGAAGACTGAGATGTCGACGTTGTTAGCACTCCGGGCGTCGAGGACTTCTGATTCGGAGAGCGCTTTACTTGCAAAGAGTTCTTCCTTCATCGCGAGATCGATGGCGCTGCGTTTGGCTCGGGAGTCTTTTTGGTGCACAAGAGCTTTGGCGACGGTGATCTGTGCTTTTGCTTCGGTGATCAGGGAATCGAGGCGACGGGTATCAAGGATAGCGATGACAGAGTTGGTTTCTACGAAATCACCCTCCTCGAAATTGATGGCGAGAATGGCGCCGGCCTCTCGTGCGGCAATTTTGGCGCGGGATTTGGCGCGGAGCGTTCCGACAACCTTATGAGTTTGTGTGGATGAACGGCTTTCAACGGCAGCCATTATGACATCAGCAGGAGGAGGACCTCCGGGATCAATACGTGACGGGCCTTCTTTGAATCTAGCTTGAGAGAGTGCATCGATGCCCCACCAGCTTAGGGCAACGATAACGACAACCATTATGCCCAGGACCAGAGCGGGGGTTTTGAGTGTGTGGGTAGCTTCAGTAGACATTTAACTAAACAGTTTCTGAGTGAGTCCGGCTTCAATGATTTAGTCAAGAAAAGCAGCAACTTGATTTGAATCGTAGAATTTAGAGTAATTTTGAGTTCTAGTCTGAATAAGACTGTTTTGCGGCATTCTTTTATTGGGGGTCGGGCGTGGAAATTATTTGTCTACTATTTCTTGTGAATCGCCTTTTTCGGTTCTCCTGTTCCATTATATTTTGAGAAATTACCCCATCATCTTTGTATGTTGATTCTGTATTCTTTTGCCTGTTTTAATACCAGAAAATCTCTAAACTATTGGGATTTCCGTCTTTATAAACTACCTCGAAATGCCTTTGTTCATTTTCATAACAAACGCAATAATAGAGGAAGAAAAGATTAGTAGATTCTCCATGATATAGAGAAACTGGAGATGTTGATGTTAGCGGATCTGCTAGAGAGATCAGATTCTTGAATATGTGTGTGATGATGCCAAAGTAAAGTACTGAAA
>MDTC01244744.1_pt1 | contig 10157 bp, 10 predicted proteins | sample 811181 | NCBI WGS metagenome assembly MDTC01 (sample SAMN05326644, study PRJNA326480) | marine metagenome | isolation source: seawater | place: Pacific Ocean: North | collected 2011
AACAAAGAAAGCAACAACAAAGAAAGCAACAACAAAGAAAGCAGTAACAAAGAAAGCAGTAACAAAGAAAGCAACAACAAAGAAAAAAACTGTAAAAAAAACTGAGAAATAATATGAGTAATATAACAGCGAAGATGGTGAAAGAGCTAAGAGATAGAACAGGAGCCGGAATGATGGAGTGTAAAAAAGCTCTAATAGAATCTGAAGGCAATATGGATAACGCTATTGAAGCTATGAGAAAAGCAGGACAAGCAAGAGCAGATAAAAAATCTACAAGGATTGCCGCTGAAGGCGTTATTAATTTGTCTACAAAAGATAAAAATATCGCAAATATTGTTGAAATAAATTGTGAGACAGATTTTGTTGCAAAAGATGATAATTTTTTAGAATTTGTGAACTTAATTTCTAAATTGTCGCTTGAATCATACGATGGAAACTTAGAAAATTTTAATAAATCTAAACATTCAACAGGTAAGACTGTTGAAGAAATAAGATTAGAGTTAATTAGCAAAGTTGGTGAAAATGTTAAAATAAGAAGAATTATATCTATAAACGCTAAGGGTGCACATATGGGACACTATATGCATGGCAGTAAAATTTGTGTTGTGGTAATTTTAGAAAAGGAAAATAATGAACTAGCAAAAGATATATGTATGCATATAGCAGCAATGAAACCAATCGCACTAAATTCAGATGATATTTCAAAAGAAAACATAGATAAAGAAAGAGAAATATATGAAGCTCAGGCTCAAGATAGCGGAAAACCAGAAAATATTATAAAAAAAATGGTTGATGGAAAGATTAATAAATATATTTCTGAGGTTACATTAGTTAACCAACAATTTGTAAAAGATAATGAAATAACAATAAAAAATTTGCTAGAAAAACATGACAATAATATTTTGTCATTCCATAGAATGGAAGTTGGAGAAGGAATAGAAAAAAAAGATGAAAATTTTGCAGATGAAGTAATGGCTCAAATTAAAAAATAATTTTTTTATGAAAAGATATTTACTAAAACTTAGTGGCGAGGCTCTAATAGGAAAGTATGATTACGGTATTGACCCAGATGTAGTAAGTGAAATTTCATCGAACATTGTTGAAGTAAGTAAAACAAATAATCAATTGGCAGTTGTAGTAGGTGGAGGCAATATATTTAGAGGTGCAGGCCTTGCGGAAGCAGGATTAGACAGGGTTACTGGTGATAATATAGGCATGTTAGCCACTGTAATAAATTCACTAGCATTACAAGATGCAATTGAAAAACTAAATGTTCAATGCCGTGTAATGTCAGCTGTTAGAATTAATCAAATCTCAGAAGATTATATTAGAAGAAGAGCAATTAGACACCTAGAAAAAAATAGAGTAGTTATATTTGCCGCGGGTACAGGCAATCCTTTTTTTACAACAGACACTGCAGCAAGTCTTAGAGCGATAGAAATAAATGCAGACATGGTTTTAAAAGCTACCAAAGTTGATGGTGTGTATGATAAAGATCCAATAAAGCATAAAGACGCAAAATTATATAAGGAATTAACATATAATCAGGTTTTGAATGATGAGTTAAAAGTTATGGACACAACAGCCGTTGTCCTATGTAAAGAAAACAATATCCCTTTGAGAGTTTTTAATATGTTGAAAAAAGGATCATTAATAAGCATTATAAATGGTGAAAATACAGGAACAATAATTAAATAGATTATGATAGATAATATAAAAAAAGAATCAGACCAAAAGATGAAAAAATCAATAGAATCTTTAAAAGCTAATTTGTCAAAAATTAGAACAGGTAGAGCGCACCCATCTATTATTGAAGGTATTAAAGTTGACTATTATGGAAATGAAACTCCATTATCACAAGTCTCATCAATTAAAGTTGAAGATGCAAGAACATTACTCATAGTAGTTTGGGAAAAAGACATGGTTAATACCATAGAAAAGGCAATAATGAATTCAGATTTAGGTTTAAATCCAGCTGTTGCTGGAACCAACATAAGAATTCCAATGCCGCCTCTAACTGAAGAAAGAAGAATGGATTTTATTAAACTTGTAAAAAGTGAGGTTGAGCAAACAAGAGTAGCAATAAGAAATATTAGAAGAGATGCTAATTCAAAAATTAAGGAAATATTAAAAAAGAAAGAGATTTCAGAAGATGATGAAAAGCAAGCAAATGAATATATACAGAAAATTACAGATTCACATATTGGAGATGCAGAAAATATTCTAAAGGACAAGGAATCTGATTTAATGCAAGTATAAAAGATGAAAAAATCAAAAAAAAACCCTAATCATGTTGCAATTATAATGGACGGAAATGGGACATGGTCAAAAAAAAATAATTTACTGAGAAAAGAAGGACACAAAGAAGGCGTTAAAACCGCAAAAAAAATAATTAGTTATTCAATTGAATATGGGATAAAAAATATAACTCTTTTTGCCCTTAGTAATGAAAACTTAACAAGATCAAAACTAGAATTAAAGAATTTGTTTGATATTTTTTTTTATTCTTTTACAGAGGAAAAAAATTATTTACTAGATAAAAAAATTAAAATAAGGATCATAGGTGATCTAGAAAAATTACCAAATAAAATAAAGGAAAATGCTTTACAGTTAGAAAAAGAAACAAGAAAAAATAAAAATTTAAATTTATTTATTGCTTTAAATTATGGCGGAAAGCAAGATATCAAGCAGGCTATAAAAAAACTTATAAATAATAATAAAATTAAAAATTTTGAAAATTTCTTATACTCTAAGAGTCTTCCAGAAGTTGATTTGTTAATTAGAACAGGAGGTTATAAACGATTAAGTAATTTCATTTTATGGCAAATCTCTTATGCCGAGATTTATTTTACTGACGTTTTATGGCCAGATTTTAATAAAAAACATTTCATTAAATCTATAAATTGGTTTAAAAGCGTAAATAGAAAATTTGGAAAATCTTAAAATATGAAAGATAATTTAAAAAAAAGAATTATTACTTCTCTTGTTATATATACAGTAGTTGCTTTTATCATTGTTTATTCTAATGATCTATTAGTTAGAATGCTTTTAAATATTATAGTGTTTTTGTCTGCATTTGAGATATCAAAAATGTGTTTTTATAATAATAATTTTGAGCAAAATAATAATAAGCATTATGCTTTTATTGTTTTTGTTTTTATTTCAATATTTTTATCTAATATTTTAATTAGAAACAATATATGGCATTATTTTATTATTGTCTCTTGTTCTTTGTGGATATTTATATCAATTTATATTATAAATTTAAGAAGTGTAGCAATTATTGAAAGATTTAATTATATATATATGTTAATTTTTATTTCTTTGCTGGGTTCTTTTTATTGCTCTTTATATACTTTATACGTACTTTCTCCTAGCATTTTATTATTTTTAATTTCTCTTGTAGCAGTAAGCGATATTGCGGCTTACTTTTCTGGAAAGCTATTCGGCAATAATCCTTTTTTTAATATTATAAGTCCTGGCAAAACAAGAGAAGGATTTATAGGATCTATAATTATTTGCCCCATATTAGTTTTTCTATATTGTATTATACAAGACTATGAGTTTTATCTTGTTATTAAGCTTTTGTTTTTATCAATAATTGTTGTATCAATATCAGCTATAGGTGATTTGTCAGTAAGCTTAATTAAAAGAAATTCTGGGTGTAAAGATAGTGGAAATATTTTGCCTGGTCATGGTGGAATTTTAGATAGAATTGATAGTTTATTATCTTCAGCTCCAATTTTCCTAATAATTAGTTATTTTATATTTGATATAATTTGATAATGAAAAAAAATGTTATTATTCTAGGTTCCACAGGCAGCATTGGTGTTAATACATTAGAAGTTATTTCAGTACATCAAGACGATTTTAATGTTTTTGCACTTGCTGCAAATTCATCAATAGATATTTTATCTGCACAATGTAAAAAATATAAACCTAAGTATGTACATGTTAGCAAAGAGGATGACGCTAATAAATTAACTTCTATAATAAAAAAACAAAAAATTGATACAGAGGTTTTGTACGGAAATTCTATATTAAATGAGTTAGTTATTTATGATGATATAGATATTATTGTTTGCGCTATATCAGGATCAGCTGGACTTGAATCTTCATTAAACGCTGCAAAATCTGGAAAAAAAATACTACTAGCAAATAAGGAATCTCTAGTAATGTGTGGAAAGCTCTTTATGGATCTAGCAAAAAAATATGAATCCGATATTCTTCCAGTAGATAGTGAACATAATGCTCTACACCAATGTTTTTCTGCAAATGGTAAAAAATCTATTGAAAAAATTATTCTTACAGCATCAGGGGGGCCATTTTTAAAAAGTGATATTAAAAAATTTGATGATATTACCCCCACTAAAGCACTAAAGCATCCGACTTGGAATATGGGTAAAAAAATATCTATAGATTCGGCAACAATGATGAATAAAGGGCTAGAAATTATTGAAGCAATGTATTTGTTTGATTTAAGGTTAGATCAAATAGATACATTAATACATCCTCAGAGCTTAGTTCATTCAATGGTTTGTTATAAAGATGGGTCGATAATAGCGCAAGTGAGTAAAAATGATATGAAAATACCAATTTCATATTGCCTTGGCTGGCCAAAAAGAATTAAATCAGGAGTAGGTTTATTAGACTTAACAAAACAGTCTTCATTAACATTTTATGAGATTTCAAAAGATAGATTCCCTTGTTTTTATTTAGCTAAGGAAGTTGCCAAGGAGGGGGATTCTTTACCAACAGCAATGAATGCAGCAAATGAGGTTGCAGTGAAAGCCTTTTTACAAAAAGATGTTAAATTTACAGATATATATAAAATTATTTCTAATGTTTTAAATAATCATAAAAAACAAAAAATTTCATCAATAGAGGATATTCTTGAAGTTGATAAAATTAGTAGAAATAATGCAGTAAAACAAGTTAAAAGATATAATTCAGCATGAGTTTAATTTTTACAATATTAGTTTTTATTATAACAATTAGCATTATTGTTACATTTCACGAATATGGACATTATATTGCTGCAAGACTTTGCGGAGTAAAAGTTTTAGAATTTTCAGTTGGCTTTGGAAAAAGATTATTTGGAAAAAGATTTGGAAAAGATAAAACTGATTATAAAGTTTGCGCATTACCTCTTGGCGGCTATGTTAGGATGCTTGATGAAAGGGAAGGTGAAGTTAAGGATTCTGAAAAAAAACGTGCTTTTAATAATCAAAATCTATCAAGAAGAGCAATAATAGTTTTTTCTGGGCCATTATTTAATTTTATACTAGCAATATTTTTTTATTTCTTGATATTTATCGGAGGCTATACTGGTTTTCAACCTTCAGTAAGCGTTTTAACAAGTAATAGCGTAGCTGAAAATATTGGAATGATAGAAGGCGATATTATTTATTCTGTTAATTCTAACAAAGTTAAGACTTGGTCAGATGCTACATTACAGACTATTAAATCTGCTTCTAATAAAAAAGATATACATTTAGAAGTTTTGAGAAATGGCGAGATTAAATTATTAAGCAAAGTTAATTATAAAAAAATTAATTTTGATAATAATAATATTTTTGGAACTCTTGGCATTTATAATTTTACAAGCAAATCTTTAAAAATTGGCTATATTGAAAAAAATAGTCCAGCAGAAAAATTTGGTTTAATGGTCGGCGATAAAATATTGTCAATTAATAACACCAAAGTAAATAATTGGAACGAAATTGTTAGCTTTATAAAAGATAACCCTAGTAAAAATTTAAAATTATATATTTTAAGAGATAGTAAAAAAAATTATATAAATGTTATTCCATCTACTATAATAAAAGATGATTCAAAAGAAGGAAGATTGGGCATAAGCCCATTTATAGATGAGGATGAAGTTTTATCAAATAAAATAAAAATCGAGTACGGGTTTTTTGAGAGTATTAAATTATCAGCATTAAAGACTTACGATTTTACTATTTTAACGTTAAATTTTATTCTTAAATTAATAAAAGGAGAGGCTTCAGCAAAGAGTATCTCTGGACCTGTAGGAATAGCTGGTTACGCTGCAGATTCATTTAGTAGCGGATATACTAGCTTCTTAGGGTTATTAGCAATGCTTAGTATTAGCATAGGAATACTTAATTTATTGCCAATACCTATGTTAGACGGGGGTCATTTAATGTATTATTTAGTAGAGTTCATAATTAGGAGACCAGTTCCTGAAAGAGTGCAATTAATATTTCAACAAGTTGGAATGACTTTTTTAATTTTATTATCAATTTTTGCTCTTTATAACGATCTCTTGAGGATTATGTAATGATATTTATAAAAAAAATATTTTTAATCATGTTTCTTTTATGTATATTTCATAATGCATATGCTGAGGAAAAATTTGTAATTGAAGATATAGTACTAGAAGGGTTGCAAAGAGTTGACCCAGGGTCAATTTATGGGTACCTCCCCTTTGAGGTTGGAGATACTTTTGACGCATCAATAACTCCGCAAATAATTAAAACTTTATACAAATCGAAATTTTTTGATGACATAATCATTAAAAGAAAAGGAAATGTATTATTTATTACTTTTGATGAGAGACCAACAATTGTAGATATAGATTTTGAAGGGCTTGAGGATATTGATGATGAACAATTAGACAAAATTTTAGATGCTGCAAATATTGCCCCAGGAAGGATTTATGATAGTTCTGTTTTAGAAAGAATAAAATCTGAATTAACAGAACAAAAATTTGCTAGAGGTATATACACAGTAGATATTAAAATTGAAGAAAAGATGCTTCCTGATAATAGAATTTATTTAAAAGTTTTAGTGAGCGCAGGCGTAAGAGCAAAAATAAAACAAGTTAAAATTACGGGAAATAGAACATTTTCTGATAAGAAATTAAAAAGAAACTTTCAAACAGCTTTACCAGTATGGTATATGTTTTGGTCAGACAGAGGTGTTTATTCATCTCCTATGGTAGCTGGAGACCTTGATCGTTTAACAAGTTTTTATCAAGATAAAGGTTTCATGGATTTTACAATAGAGTCAACTCAAGTTTCTTTAAGTAAAAATAAAGAAGAAGTTTATATAACTATTAATATAAACGAAGGAAAACAATATGTAGTTAATAAAATACATGTTTCAGGTAAATTAATTGCTCCAATACGAGAAATTGCTAATTTGATAGAAGTTACTACAGGTGAATATATTTCAAGAGCAAAAATTTTGCAATCAACTGAAAATATTAAAGCAAGGTTAAGTGAGGAAGGATATGCATTTTCTAGAGTAAATGCTATGCCTGAAAAATTAGAAAAAGATGACGAAGTAGATATTAATTTTTATATTGATCCAGGAAATAGAGCATATGTTAGAAGAATAAATATTGTTGGGAATGCAACTACTCAAGATGAGGTTTTTAGAAGAGAAGTAAGACAAATGGAAGGAGGGTGGTATTCAGCAAGTGCAATTGCAACTTCTAAACATAGGTTAAAAAGATTAGCATATGTTGAGAATGTAATTTTTGAGGAAGTTAGAGTACCCGGCTCTGCAAATAAATTAGATTTAAACATAAAAATTAAAGAAAAAAAATCTGGTAATTTTAATATAGGTGCTGGTATAGGTGGTTCTGGAACCGGATTTAGTTTGAGTGCTGGTATAGAGCAAGATAATTTTTTAGGCTTTGGAAGTAAAGTTGCATTTAATATTAGCACAGCAAAAACATCAAGAAATTATGCTTTTAGTTTTTACAACCCTTATCATAATTTAGACAACGTAAGTAGAAGTTTTGGATTTAATTTAGAAACACAAAAAACAGACAATACAGATACAGTGACAGATTATAAGGCTGACAGAATAGGCTTTAATTATGCATATGGACTTCCTATGACAGAAGATAATCGTTTTAATTTAACTCTTAGATATTTAAAGTGGGATGTAGAGAGTACAAGTGATAGTTCAACCGAAATCATAAATTTTTTAAACGCAAATGGTAAAAAATTCGATAACTTTTCCCTCGATGTTTCATATAGCATAGATAAGAGAGATAGCCGTGTTTTTACAAGGTCCGGTTATAAAACTAGCTTAAGCACTGAAGTTTTTGTTCCAGGAAGTGACCTAGAATATTATAAAATTTACTTTAAAACAGATTCATTTTTTACAATTAACAAAGAGAGAGATATTATTTTGAGGCTGAAAGGTATTACAAGATATGGACAAGGTTATGGCGGAACTGATGGGTTACCCTTTTACGATAAATTTAAAGCAGGTGGAACTAAAAGCGTAAGAGGATACAAAAAGAATAGCTTGTCCCCTAAAGATTCTAAGGGCATGCCGATTGGAGGTGATTTCATGGTTGCCGGCACAGGAGAAATAATTTTTAAACCTCCATTTGAGGTAGATAACCTTAGAACGGCTTTTTTTGCTGATTTTGGTAGAGCATATAAAGACTATGATTCATTTACATTTGGTGACTTAAAAGGAGCTGTTGGATTATCAATAAAGTGGGTATCACCTTTTGGCGGGATAAGTGTAAGTTTTAGTTCACCACTCAATAAAGAAGCTGAAGATGAAACAGAAAGCTTTCAGTTCAACCTTGGGACTAACTAGTTTATAATACGGAAAAATAATTTCTTACTAAAGAGGTATATAGCTATGAAAAATTTAAAAAAAATATTGATCTTTGTATGTGTTTTTCTCCTTTCAAATCCAATTTATGCAGGAGATTATAAAATTGGGTATGTTGATATAGCGAAAATTTTAAATGAATCGCCAGCCGCAAAAGCTGCACAAAAAAAATTAGAGAAAGAATTTACTCCTAGAAATAAGCAATTAGAAGGAAAGGCTAAAAAAATTAATAAACAAAAAGAAAAGTTAAAAACAGAATCAGAGATAATGTCTAAAGATCAAATAGATTCGCTTCAAAGAAAAATTATGAAAGCAGAAAGAGATCTAAAAAGAGATGCAACTGAAGCACAGGAAGACTTTAAGCTAAGAAGAAGAGATGAGCTAGGAAGAATTGAGAATAAGTTAAAAGAAGTTATTTTAAAAATTGCAGAGAATGGGAATTACGATTTAATTTTAACGAATGCAGATGTTACATATGCTAGTGATAAATCGGCGATTAACATTACAGCAATAGTATTAAAGCAATTTAATTCAAAGTAAAATTTTGTGAATTATAGTTTAAAAAAAATATCGGAAATATTTAATGTAGAATTTATTGGAGATGAAAACTACAGCATTGATAAGGTTTCTAGTTTTGAAAAAGCAACAAATAGCTGTATAATTTTTTTATCAGATAAAAAATTTATAAAGTTGCTAGATAAAACAAAATCAAAAGTAATTATTACCACAAAAGATCTTTCTAAATTTTGTAATCATAATGTAGTTATAAGTGACAACCCATATTTATTATTTGTGAAAATATCTCATTTGCTAAATAAGAAAGATAGTATAGATTATGGAATACATAGTTCCGTCGTTACAGAAAATAATGATTTGGGAGACAAATTATTTATTGGTCCAAATGTTGTGCTTGGTAGAAATGTTAATTTAGGTGATAACTCTAGTGTGGGATCAAATAGTTATATTGGGGATAATGTAAGTATTGGAGCAGGAGCATATTTATATCCTAATGTAACTATATATAAAAATGTAAATATTGGAAAAAATGTAATTATTCATTCAGGAACTGTTATTGGGTCTGACGGTTTTGGTTATGTAGATGATTCAGGAAAATGGATAAAAATACCACATATTGGCGGTATTCAAATTGGAGATAATGTTGAAATAGGTTCAAATACATCTATAGACAGAGGGACATTAAATGATACTGTAATAGGAAATGGGGTGAAAATAGACAATCAAATTCAGATCGCACATAATGTACACATTGGAGATAACACCGCAATAGCAGGTTGTGTAGGAATTGCGGGCAGTGCAAAAATTGGAAAAAATTGTACTATTGGAGGCGGAGCTGGGATTCAGGGACATATTAAAATATGTGATAATGTCCAAATTACAGGAATGACAAAAGTTTCGTGTAATATTGATCATGCTGGAACATATTCATCGGGCACACCACTGATGACAAATAAACAATGGCTAAAAAGTGCTGCAAGATTTAAAAAGTTAAACGAATTGTTTGTAAAAAATAAAAAATAAAATCACCA
>MDTC01027393.1_pt1 | contig 10156 bp, 7 predicted proteins | sample 811181 | NCBI WGS metagenome assembly MDTC01 (sample SAMN05326644, study PRJNA326480) | marine metagenome | isolation source: seawater | place: Pacific Ocean: North | collected 2011
AAATTGATCTAATAGAGCGTGGTGTCGATTCTGTACCTTACCTTATTGCAGGCAGTGGTCCTAATGGGTACGAAAGCATCATAATGGGGCCAACTGAAAGAATCATCAAAACTGGTGACATCTTGATTATCGATACAGGGGCCAATTACGATGGCTATTTTTGTGACTTTGACCGCAATTTCTCATTTGGCCAGCCAGATAAAGACACCCGGCACGCCTATGAACTCGTGTATCAAGCCACCAATGCAGGATTTGAGGCAGCTCGTCCGGGTGCGACCACCACTGATCTCTGGGGTGCGATGGCAACAGTGCTAGATACTGGGGGGGGGCAGAGAAATAGTGTTGGCCGCATGGGTCATGGTTTGGGCATGCAACTGACTGAAGGACCATCAGTTAGCCCACATGATAAAACTCCCCTTGAAGTAGGCATGGTTTTAACTTTGGAACCTGGCATGACTACGGTTAAAGGGAAACAAATGGTTCACGAGGAAAATATAGTGATCACTGAAGGCGGAGCCGAATACTTGAGCAGACGAGCCCCAGAAGAATTGCCAATTATTGACTGACCACAAGCAAATCCAATATTTACGTAAATTACAAATTTACATTGTCACTGAGAATTTCTGGTTTTTTTAACAAATTAAATTATTGAATCATGATATTTCTTTTCATTTGAAATATCAAAATCTCGTCTGTTATCCATTTCCCCATTTCAATGTCAATCTACAAAAGATCAAATCTAATTTGATGGTTTTAAAATTAAATGCTTATGATTTTTCAAATGAAGATTCCTCAAGTTCATCAACAAAACCAGAGATCACACTAAGGCCACGATCCCAAAATTTTGGGTCAGAGGCATCCAACCCAAACGGAGCTAGCAATTCATTGTGACGGCGTGTCCCCCCCGAGCTCAGCATATCTATATATTTTTGATGAAAACCACTATGACCTCTTCTAAAAACATCATACAAAGAATTTACCAAGCAGTCACCAAATGCATAGGCGTAAACATAAAATGGCGCGTGAATAAAATGTGAAATATAAGCCCAATATGAACGATAATCGTCATCAAACCTGACACTATCACCCAGACTTTCCCTTTGAACTTCCATCCAGATATCACACAGACGCTCTGAAGAAAGCTCACCTAACGACCGCTCGTCATGAACACGTGTCTCAAAAGTATGAAAAGCAATTTGCCTGACTACCGTATTCAACATATCTTCTACCTTGCCGGCCAGCAAAATACGTCGACGCACAGGATTGTCCTCACTATCTAACATAAATCGAAAGGTAAGCATTTCACCAAATACAGAGGCGGTTTCTGCCGTTGTCAGCGGTGTTTCCGACATCAACAGACCTTGGGGCGCTGACATTACCTGATGAATCCCGTGACCTAGCTCGTGTGCCAAAGTCATAACATCACGAGCTTTGCCCTGAAAATTCATCAGAATATACGGATGCACTGATGGCACCGTCGAATGAGAAAAAGCCCCTGAACTCTTGCCTGCACGCAAACGAGCATCAATCCAATTGCTTTCAAAAAACTGTTCCGCAATTTCAGCCATTTTGTGTTCAAAACTGCCATAAGCATTTAGTACAATTTGACGTGCTTCATCCCAGCTGTAATTGCGATCATCATCATTTGGCAGAGGAGCATTTCTATCCCAGTAATCTATGGCATCGACACCAAACCATTGTGCTTTAAGCCTGTAGTAACGGTGAGATAAATCTGGGTAGGCACTCTTTACAGAAGAAATCAATGCATCAACCACGTTATCTTCCACTTGATTAGTGAGATTACGCTCAGAAATAGGTCTCGGGTAGGAGCGCCACGCATCTTCAGTAGCTTTATCCTTTGCCATTGTGTTTGTAACTAGGGAAAATAGCTTAATGTTCTCTCTAAGTACCTGTCCAAGGACTTTGGCAGCCTTCTTTCTCCGCTTCGCATTCGAATGTGATAACTGGTTAAGAACCTCAGAAATACCGAGTTCCTTGCCATCAAGCAAAAACCGCAGGCTAGCCTCAGTTTCATCAAAAAGCCTGATCCAAGCAGAGCGACCACTAACGGACTTTTCATGGAGTAATTTTTCAAGCTCATCTGAAAGCTGAAAATCTCGAAACACACGAACGTTTCTAATCCAAGAGACATAGTGGGCCGCACCTTTGCTTCTAAGTTGCCTTTCGAGAACTTCAGAATCCAACCGGTTAAGTTCCAATTGAAAAAAAAGCGTCACTCCAGATATGTCGGTGATCCGTTCCTGTGTAGTTTGATAAAATCGCCCACACTCACCATCACTCACATTTGCAGCATACAGAAGCTGTGCATAGCTCATGGCCCTGCAAAGGATTTCTGTAATTATTTCAAAATCCCTAATGGCATGCCCCAACTCGTCACCGCTTATATCCGCAAGGTTACCTCGATAACATTCAGCAAAATCTTTTGACAGTGCTTCTGCACGTTGAAAATCGGACTCAAGTTCCTTACTGTCTGGTGCTTGATAAATATCTGTCAGATCCCACTCGGGAAGTTCGGGAGGATTGTTATTGTGCATTTAATTCTCCATACTCATAGAATCCATATAAGGCTAGATACATAGAAGGGCAAGCTACACAGAGAAACTTATGAAAACAACCACTGGCGTACGAAATGCAAATACATGGCCCAACTTGGTCACAATGTTTTTTGATCAGGCTGAACAGGGAGGCGACGCACCCTTTCTTTGGGGCAAAGAAGAGGGCGAATATGAGCCTCAGTCTTGGCGCGAAATTGCCAATCAGGTTACTCAACTAGCCTGTGGACTAAAGTCTTTGGGAATTAAAAAAGGTGCCCGAGTCCTGTTGGTATCAGAAAACAGGCCCGAATGGCTAATTGCAGACATTGCCATTATGGCGATTGGCGCCATAACGGTGCCTGCCTACATCACAAATACTGAATCAGATCATCTTCATATCATTGAAAATAGTGGTGCCAAATTAGCTATTGTTTCTAACGCTAAGCTAACTGAAAAGGTGCTGCCAACTGCAAAAAAATCGTGCGGACTAGAGGACATCGTCACTATGGAATTGCCTAAGGCAGTCCAAAATGCAGCTGTAAAATTTCATTCCTGGACTGAATTGCTTAAAAGCGGGATGAAATCTGATGACAACATAGCTGCCGAATCTGAAGTTATCAAACGTGATCAAACAGCATGTATAATATACACTTCTGGTACCGGTGGCTTACCCAAGGGGGTGATGCTGCCTCACGGTGCTATTTTGCACAATTGCACCGGTGCACGCGATGCTCTATTGGAACTCGGGCTGGGTGACGAAGTATTTTTATCTTTTTTACCACTATCTCATTCTTATGAGCATACGGCAGGCCAGTTTTTTCCTATTTCTATCGGAGCACAAATCTTTTATTCAGAGGCTGATGCTCTTGCAGCTAATATGCTGGAAGCAAGGCCAACGATTATGACGGCAGTTCCTCGGCTTTATGAAACTCTGCACTCACGGATCACACGAGGTGTAAAAAAACAAGGTGGAATAAAAGAACATTTGTTTAATAAGACACTTGCACTCGGCCGTAAAAAAATAAAAACAGGTCACCTTGGCCTTGTTGAGGGCATTCTAAACTTTTTTCTTTCTGTATTGGTTAGAAAAAAAGTTCAACAAAATTTTGGTGGCCGTTTGAAGGCATTGGTCTCCGGTGGCGCACCACTGAATACAGAAATCGGATTATTCTTCCTCTCCTTAGGATTACGAATTTTACAGGGTTATGGCCTAACAGAGTCTGCCCCTGTTATCAGTGTAAATCGCCCTTCAAAAATAAAAATCGATACTGTTGGTGCACCGATGACTGACGTTACTGTAAAAATTGCTAAAGATGGCGAAATTCTTGTTCAAGGCGAATTAGTTATGCAGGGCTACTGGATGAATGAAGAAGCCACAGCCGATGCAATTCAAGATGGCTGGTTGCACACGGGTGACATTGGCCACATTGACAATGTGGGGCGCCTGATGATTACCGATCGAAAAAAGGATATCATTGTTAATTCTGGTGGTGACAACATTGCGCCGCAGCGAATCGAGGGCATCCTAACCCTTGCTCCAGAAATCGCACAAGCTATGGTTTATGGTGACAACCGGCCTCACTTAACTGCTGCCATAGTGCCCGACCCTGACTGGATTGAACAATGGGCAAAAGAAAATCACAAACCGAACGATCTGCGTACACTGTCAGAGGATAAAAGTTTTTACAAAGCTCTAGCCCGTGCGATAGATCCCATCAACGAAAATCTCTCAAATCTTGAAAAAATCCGCCGCTTCATAATTGCCACAGCACCGTTCAGTATAGACAATGCCATGATGACGCCATCAATGAAGATCCGTCGTCACAAGATTTTTGAAACATACGGGCACCGCCTAATTGAGCTCTACGATAAAAGCTGAACCAACAAAACAATTATATGTTCAGGAACCCAAAAACCAAGTCTACAAAAAGACCAAATTTAATCAATGTAACGACATGCAGGCAGATCAGGGAAATATTGAGCTAACTTTGCTAGGCACCGGTTGTCCCAGCGTCGATTTAGACCGTCTTGGCCCAGCAAACCTTGTTGATGGCGGACCTTCATCGCGGTTACTGATTGATTGCGGTTCAGGTGTCACTCACAGATTGCTCGAGGCGGGATGCCCTGGCAGCCAACTTGACGCTCTACTGATTACGCATCTTCATTCCGATCACATTGTTGATCTATTTCAACTAATTATTTCAAGCTGGCATCAGGGGCGCAAATATCCCCAACGTATTTTTGGGCCGCCAGGTACAAAAAAGTTTGTCGATGGCTTAATGAAATTATGGGCACCAGAGTTGACCCAACGTGTAGCTCATGAGAAAAGACCGTCAGCAGCTGCATTGGAGACTGAGGTTACCGAAATATCTGATGGAGATACACTTAACTTCAAACATATTACAGTGAAGGTTGTTGAGGTGAATCACCTGCCGGTGCGTCATGCTTTTGGCTTCATATTTGAAACTTCTAACGCACGTCTTGCTATTAGCGGAGACACTACTTATTGCCCCGCCCTCATTAAAGCAGCTAAGAATGTTGATATGCTTGTGCATGAAGTACTAATTCACCGTGAACTTCCGATTATTGATGGGGTTCGAAGCGCTGAGACCGTCACAGCTATGCAAGCCTATCACACAGTATCTAATCAAGTTGGTAAAGTTGCGAGTGAAGCGGGAGTAGGAAAACTGGTGCTGACCCATTTCGTACCACCTAAATTTGATTACAAAAGCTTACTTGATGAAGTTCAACAAGACTTTAGCGGCCCCATAATTATCGGTGAAGATCTTATGAAGCTCTCTGTTTCCTAATACTGGCAATGGCAATGCCACTTAAAATGAGCCCTAATGCAATAAATTCCTGAACAGAAACATGCTCATTTAAAAAAATCGCTCCCCAAAGCACACCGAGCCCGGGAATTATATAGTTATTGAACGAAATAAATGTTGCACCACGGATTTGCAATAAATGGAAATATAGAAAAGTTGCTAGCGCTGTTGGAAACAGACCCAGATAAGCAGCTGCTCCCCATGATTTTATGCTGGGTGTAAGCGACCATGGCTGGTCGCAAATCACAGAAAGAATAACCATCTGCAACGCTCCCATAACCATCACCCCTGAACCACTGACAGCTGGGTGCAAACGAGGCATGTTTTTAGCGATAGTTGTAGCTATTGCGTAGGAAAATGCTCCACAGGCAACAGCGCTCTGACGCAATGCATCCCCACCCATGTATTTCAAGGTTTCTGGGCCTACCAACACAATGACACCCCCAAAGCCAACAAGTATACCAGCAAGCTTTTGTGGTGTAAGACGCTCATCTGAACTGAAAAAATGAACTAGTAAAACTGTTGCTAGAGGCATCACAGCCATCAAAATGGCTGCAAGGCCACTATCAATCGCTTGCTCACCCCACCCGATAAGTGTAAAGGGTAAACCATTACCAAAAAATCCAATTAAAAATACCAAAGTCCAGTATTTGCGATCCCGTGGAATAGGCATTACGGTAAATAGCGTATATCCATAGAGCACAATGGCTGCCAGGGTTATACGCATAGCTGCCAAAGTCATGGGTGGCAGAGTTTCAACCCCAACCTTGATAACAGTAAATGAGGAGCTCCAGATGGAGGCCAGAATAAGCAACAAAAGCACAGGACGTAAGGCAGAAAATTTAATCATGGTGGGCCTTGAATCGAGAGTTGGCAAAGCTTCAAACGCGGTGGAATGACTTGTACCATTCCACAAAGAGTGGAATGCCTACATTGATACCTGTTGTAGGCTCATACCCAAAATCATTCCTCATAGCGTCGATGTCGGCAAAAGTTTCCTTTACATCTCCAGCCTGCATGGACTGAAAGTCAATTTTTGCTTTTTTACCAAGCGCCTTCTCAACTTCAGAAATAAAATCCATAAGGCTCTCACTCTTGTTGTTGCCTATATTATAAAGACGGTAAGGTGGCGCACCGTTGTCAGCTGGCGGCTTATTTAAGCACGATAAAATACCCATCACTATATCGTCGATATAAGTAAAATCACGACGCATCTTGCCATGGTTGAATACAGGTATTGCCTCACCGGCCAAAATCTTTCTGGTAAATGAGTAGTAGGCCATATCAGGCCGGCCCCAGGGCCCGTAAACAGTAAAAAACCGAAGTCCCGTAAGCGGCATACGATATAAGTCAGCATAGGCATGGCTCATCATTTCCATAGATTTCTTTGTCGCAGCATACAGAGACACTGGGGTATCCGTGGGATTTTTTGTAGAAAATGGCGTATCTCTTGAGTTTCCATATACTGATGATGATGAGGCGTAAATGAAGTGCTTCAAAACATCTAGTTGGCGGGCAGCTTCGAGCAGGACCAAATGGCCTTCAATATTACTGCGTGTATAGGCATATGGATTAACAAGTGAATAACGCACACCTGGTTGGGCGGCCAAATGTATAATCTGATTTATATCAGGGTTGGCCCGAAAAAGAATGTCAATAGAGTCCCTATCAGCAACATCGAGTTGGCTAAAACTGAAGCCAGTATGTCCAAGCAAATTATTGAGACGAGCCTGTTTCAAAGAAATATCATAATAATCGTTCAGATTGTCGACACCAATTACCTGCACTCCCTTCTCAAGTAACGCCTTGGAAGTAAAATATCCTATAAAACCTGCAGCACCAGTAACCAGTATGCTCATAAATAAGACCTGTAAAAAAACATTAATATTTTAATTAAAGCACGTACCACATTAGTGCAGGCAATGTAATAAAAGAAATTGCCGTTGAAATTGCTACCATACCAGCAACTTCTTCCGGGGCACGTTTGTAGCGTTGAGCAAATAAATAATTGAAAACAGCAACTGGCATTGCTGATTGAACAATCAAAACATCCTGCTCAAGCCCTTCGATGCCAAGCAATTCGGTTAAACTAACACCGACCCCAAATCCAAAAACAAGACGCAGCAAGGAAAAAATTGTACTGCGAGACAAAGCTGCAATGCGAAGCCGGACCAAGGAGACACCCAAAGTAATTAACATCAAGGGAATACACATGCCACCCAAGATACGAGTTGTGTTAGCAATAAATTCCAGAGGCTCCAAATTTAAAGACAAAAACACCATGGCAAGGATAACAGCATAGAGAATAGGAATCTTGAAAAGCCCAATAACTGACATAGTTCCTGAAGTGATTGTAATGCCAATTGTGAATTGTGCGATTGCCGAAATAGTAAAAAAAACAATGGCAAGAACCAGACCAGGCTCACCAAATGCTAACAAACAAAGTGGCAAACCCATATTTCCACAGTTTGAAAACATCAAAGATGACAAAAAGGTTTTTTTTTCTATTCCAAAAGCATTGAGTACAAGTACTGCTAAGATTCCACTTGTAGCTATAACCGCTACCGACATAAAGGCCATTGATTCAAATGCCCCTGGATGTAGGTCGGTGTTAGTCAATGAATAAAAGACAAGACAAGGAACGCCAATGTTGGTCACAAGTAAGGTGACAAAATTCACATCATATGGTTGACCCAGCTTGATCCAAGTAAAGCCAATACCGGCGCAAATGAACACTGGCGCAATAATAGAAAATAGATCGCTTAACATTAATTAACACCTGACAAAATAGCGGCTAGTGAACCTTGGCTATTCGCAGAACATTTGTCGCATTTGGTGTGCCAAAAGGTACACCCGCCGTAACAACAATAGAATCTTCATTAGAAGCAAATTCCTGATTGATTGCAGCCTCTGCCGCAACATCAACCATCTCATTAAATCTTGTTAACTCTGGCGTTACAACGGAATGAATCCCCCAAACCAATGCCAATCTTCTTGCTATCGATTTTTTTGGAGTGAGGCCAAGAACCGGGACTGTTGGGCGTTCACGAGCTGCTCGCATGGTTGTCGAACCTGAAGTACTAAAGGTTACGATTGCAGCCGCAAAAACAGTTTGGGCAATCTGGCGTGCAGCAGCAGTGATAGCATCAGCTGCAGTATTTTCGGGTTCACGCCGCCTGTAATCAGTAATCTCGCGATAATGGGGGTCAATTTCAACTCTATTAACAATGCGATCCATCATGGAAACAGTTTCGATTGGATATTCACCAACTGCAGTTTCAGCTGAAAGCATCACTGCGTCCGCACCGTCATAGATAGCTGTTGCCACATCCGAGGCTTCTGCCCTAGTTGGTGTAGTAGAATGTATCATAGACTCCAACATTTGCGTAGCAACAACAACAGGTTTTCCAGCACTACGACATCTGTTAAGAATTTTTTTCTGAATTGCTGGAACATCTTCAGGTGCCAGTTCAACACCAAGATCACCACGTGCTACCATTACTGCATCAGCAAGCTCGACTATACCCTCAAGGTCATCAATAGCGGATGGCTTCTCAAGCTTAGCTAAAACTCCTGCACGCCCTGCAACAATGTCCAAGGCTTCAGTCACGTCGCTTGAGCGCTGTACGAAAGACAGGGCAATCCAGTCAACTCCAAGTTCGAGGCCAAAAGCCAGATCATTACGATCTTTCTCTGTAATTGGTGAAAGATCTAGTGTAGCGCTAGGTACATTGACCCCCTTATAGTCAGAAATCTCACCACCAACAATGACAAGGGTTTCAGCAAAGTCCACACCGCAATCCTGCACCCGAAGCTCAATTTTACCGTCATCCAAAAGTAATTTCATTTTTGGCTTAAGTGCCGAAAAAATCTCCGGGTGTGGCAAAGTGGCACCGATCTCGCTGCCAATAGCCTCAGAAAGTTCAAGCCTAAACAATTCACCAGCTTTTAAATTTACTTTGCCATTTTTGAATGTGCCAAGTCGTAACTTTGGGCCCTGCAAGTCAAGTAAGACGCCTATTGGTCGATTGAATTCTTTCTCGACCCTGCGAATGGCATCGTAACGATTCTTATGCTCCTCATGAGTACCGTGAGAAAAATTGAGTCGAAATACATCAACACCAGCACTAAACAAGTCGGCAATGGATTGCTCGTCCGATGTTGCCGGACCAAGAGTTGCTATAATTTTTGCGTTACGACTGCGTCTCATAAGTAATACTTTCCCAAAGATAAAAAGAAAACTTGTCCCAATTAATAAACAAACAGTATTAACGTTTTATTTCACAACAATAGCTCGAAAATCGTTAACATTGGTCAAGGTTGGACCGCTCATCACCAGATCATCCAGTGCAGAAAAGAAAGTATAAGCGTCATTTTTCGCCAAGAACAACTTTGCGTCCAACCCCTGTGCTGTGGCTCTTGCTAATGTATCTGGCCCGATGACACAACCCGCATTGTCTTCACTCCCATCAATACCGTCGGTATCACAAGCAATCGCTGATATTCCCGGCTCCCCGTCAAGGGCAATAGCAAGGGCCAGCAGAAATTCTGCGTTGCGCCCGCCACGTCCGTTGCCACGCACCGTCACCGTTGTCTCCCCTCCTGACAATAAGACACAGGGGCGCCTTGCAGGCTGCCCGTAACGAACAACTTGCGTGGCAATTCCAGCCATTACCTTAGCCACCTCGCCAGCCTCTCCTTCGATGCAATCACTCAGGATAACCACAGTAAAACCAGCTTTTCGTGCCACCTTAGCGGCTGCCTCAAGGGCCA
>MDTC01045918.1_pt1 | contig 10155 bp, 4 predicted proteins | sample 811181 | NCBI WGS metagenome assembly MDTC01 (sample SAMN05326644, study PRJNA326480) | marine metagenome | isolation source: seawater | place: Pacific Ocean: North | collected 2011
AGAGTAACTCCTTCATTGCGAACTCGATCTACAAGTCCGGATGCATTGTGATGAGTAGTATTCCATTCATCCATATTTTCTAGTAATTCTTCATCGACTTTTATCGCTAGATTAGGTCCTCTTGCAATTATATTCAGCTCTGGATCTGTGACAATAGTAGCAATTTCGATTATGGACTCACAATCCAAATTAAGGCCGGTCATCTCAAGGTCTATCCAAACCATTTCCTTCGCCATGTTCCTAGCCAGGAAGGCGGAGTGTTTCATCATGGCGGACAATCAGATTGGTACGAAATCAATCTTCAAATTACCATTAGATCCGATGGAGACAATAGGTTTGTACCCATCATGTGGTGTATTTGCTAGAGAGTTCTGAATCGCTGACATAACCGCTGGATCAAGTTGCAAATCATAGTCAAAGGTCGAATCTTTCTCAGGTACCTTCTCTTCAGATTTAACTTCCACAGAATCGTCTGCAATAATCACATCTTCATCTAACAAATCTTCTGAATCAATATCGACTACCTCTTCAATCCCGTCATTCACTTCTTCAGATTCTTCATCCTCATCAACATCATATTGCGAAGTTACAGGTTCAGGAATAGGCTCTATCAGTTTCATTTTCTGTCCGAAAGTTGTGTTCCCACCGCCACTTTTTTGGATAATAGCCTCCTTTACTTCCGTATAATTTTCTGTGAAAATTGTTGAGACTTCCCCCATCCTTGCGATGTATGCAAATCCAAATCCAAGTGCGACTACACCCATAAACATCCATGTGACATATGTGTACAAACTTGTAGTGAATTCGAAAGAAAGCATGAATAGTGCGAATATTGTTCCCATGGAACCAATTCCTCTCCTCCAAGGGGTTTCGGTTTCATCTCTGAATCCTTGGATGGCAATTCCCGATAGGAATGCTGCCCATACTACCCACAACATCATGCCTAAATCAGCGTCACCAATCGCCCATGAAATTCCTATTAGGAAGTAAGCGATACCAAGTTGGCCAATTCTATCAATCCAACCATAATACTCGATTTCATCATCCCATTCGAAGAAATTCCAATTCCAAGCCGTCTCGGTCTTTGATGCCAAAATTGTCATCAAAATTCCGCTGAGCATCAATACCGTTCCTACCAATAAATCTTGAACTTCAGCTGTTTGATCCATCCTTTCTAGAACATTCCAAATCGCGAATGCATGTAGTAATGGAAGAGCTAGTAATGCGTATTTCTGTCCGTTGACGAATGCATCATAAGTGGCCCACAAGGCACCGATTATTGTTCCTATTCCCTTTAGTGCAGTCCAAGAGAACGTCAAACAAATAATAGTCCACGTTCGCATTACTGAAGTCAATTTTTCTCTTGCTGCATGGGAACTTAAGTGGAATACAGTAACACGGTCATGTGGCGAAACAGGATCTCTCTCGCCACCTTCATACTCATCAGCGTATTTGTATAGGTATCCAGTAGAACTTGCTTGGTTCAAAATTAGCGTGAACAAACCAGTACCTAATAGGCTGTTAGTAATGTAATCAATCCCATCGAAGTGATTGAAGTTAGAGTCATTCACAAATCCAATCCAGAAAGAGAAGAATGCCATCGCTGGTACCCAAGGTATAAGATCAAGTTTTCCAATTAACCAAGAATAAAGCGTTACTAGTATTGTCATGAATAGTAACAGCCAGCTTGCTTGAGGTAATACACCATAAATTCCAATTGTTAACCAAATTGCAGGGATTGAAATTGGTGCCTCAAATTCAACTTCTCTGTCATATCTCCTGTCTACTACTGCCTTGACCAAGATTGCTAGGTTTGTTACAGTCATTATAATGAATGCGAATCTGCTCAACCCAAGAATTGTTACTTCAGTAGGATCATATGCTGTTATGTCAATCGCTGCTAAAATTTCGGCAATTATTGCTCCATCTGAAACAAATCTATCTCCTCCCTGTACATCTCCATAAAGAATAAGTGCCAAAGGTGCCACACAGAGAATGAAGTTCAATTGATGCTTGATTGCTCTCTGGAATACCAAGATGTACATTGGTAAGAATAGCAATCCCCCGGTGGTATCGAACAATCCCAGAATCAACAAACCAACTAAAGTAGCAATGTCTGCACCACGATTCAGAGATTCATCATTCAATCCTTTCTTTTCCAACATTACAGAAATTCCTAGAGGGCCTGCAAGTAATAGTAAATCGAATAATATCATTGAACTGTATAACTTACCGATTTCATATCTCGCTTCATTCAGGCTTATTGCCATCGGTAATGAAACCGCTATCAATGTCATAGTTGCAATCATTCTACCAGTTGAGGATGCTTTCTCTTCACTGACTACTTCTGCAACAATAATTCCAATTGGCACTATCATCAACACTGTCCAGAATATGTTTTGAGCTAAGTCGGTTATACCGACAGCAGCCAATGAAACCGTGAATAGGATCATTGGTCCAATAAGGCTCATTCGACCGAGAGGTCCCAATGAGTTAGTCATAGGATCATAATCGGTTTTTTCTTCGGGAACCACCCAGGCATTTGCAGCGCTATCGAATACTGGCATCATCATTTTTCTTCGACCTTCGGCCCAATTCACAAGCACTCCAATATCCAATTCGATCGCTCTGAATTTTCTCATAGAGGCGTATACAATTAGCCCTACAAGCGCTAGAGTTACATTGAATCCATCTAGGTTTGAAGCAACGCTATCAGGAAGAGGTACCTCTAGTCTATCGAACACAGAAAGAATGATCGCAATAAACATTGAACCTGCAGTAGCAGCAGAAGCTTCGAACGCTTTATTTTTGTCTCCTGTCTTCTCTGCATCCTGCATCATCATGAATGATGATATGATTGCGTAGAGGAATAATGTCCATGGAATATATGGGTCATCACCAAACAGTACAGATTCAGATAGAACCATCAATCCGAGGGTAAAAAAGTGTGCCCAATCAGATAAATGGCCTTTCTGTCTTCCTAGTTCACCACTTACAAGAACAACAACTAGTATAGTAAATTCGAGCCATGCTGGTTCAAATCCTCCCATGAAATGTGATTGGGTAAAGAATGAGAACCCAACCGCAATCATGGTCATATTCGCAACCCAATTTCTGGTAACTTTTGAGATAACCAAAAGATATGGAAGCATTAGAAGAGTGACAATCCAAGGGATTAGTCCTGCCTCTGGCTCGATTAGGAATAGGCTAGCAGCCAATCCTATCGGCATATAGGGAATCCTTCTCATCAATGTAGCAGGGAAATATGCAATTAGAACAGCAAGCCATAGTCCTACTTGCAAAGTTAGGTATACATCAAGAACAGGTAGGTCATATTGCCTAATTGGTCCGAGAATTAATTGCAAATCAAATTCCCTTGCAATAATCATGGCTAGAACCACTTCGCCGACTAGGAACGCAGAAGTCCACTGCATCAGGTCTTGACGCAATCTCTTGTCAGCCGCCATTAATCCTTGGACAGCGATTATGAAGACTAGAAGGGAAAGAGCCCCACCTGCTCCGTTGCCTGCTTCGTTATTATATTCGTAAAGTAGAGGAAGAAGTCCTGATGTTACGGCTACAACTGAAAATATAATTCCGCTGTTGGCTCTAAGTGAGAGCCACATAGATAGAGTTGCGAGGGCAATCATTGAAATCCCTAATTCCCAAGAAACAATGTCGTTAGACCATTCCATCCAGATACTTGAACCGATCAATGCAACAATCAAAGGAGTAAATGTAGTTACAGACCATCCAAATGTTGTGACCCCTCTTAGCCTCATCAAGTACGCAGTTTGGGCCAAAACTAGTGCTACAGTTGCAGCCATTTGCACATAGATTGCGTTTGCAGTAGGGTTCCAGTCTACACTAGTTGGATCTGTACCAGCAGGGATAAACCATCCAACACCTTGTTCTGCTAAGAGGCCAACAATCCATCGTGATCCGTAAAGTGTTCCAACTGCTAGGAAGAAAAATGCAACTCCTAGCATGTAATCGTGAACATTCTGTAGTTCATTACCACCCTTTCTTCTTTGGAATTCGACTAAACAAATCGCTAAAAATCCGGATAGCAAGCCGCCAATAGTTAAGGCCAGAAATTCGGTTTGCCCGGTGTCTTCACTGCCAAAAGCGATTGATAGCAATCCTGCCCATATCGCTACCATAGCAATACCAAACAGTATAAGTTGGGCGAATTTCTGTAATCCAGAATCAACTATGTTACGTGGTTTTCCAATAACTCCCATCTGTACATTTGGTGCTGGAACTGCATCTACTGAGAGGTTTCCAATTCTTTGTGAAAGTGTTCTAGCACTGGTCGGTCTTTGAGGTCTCGATGGCATGTCACCCATAATTCTCGGATTACAGTTCTAACATAGGCTTTTGAATGTTGACCCGGAATTTAGCATCTATCTTTGATTACTCAATGATTTCTGCTTCTACAACATCCTTGATATCTGAATCTTCAGGAAGTGTTACTTCTTTTTCAGATTCGTTCTTGATGAAGGCTGCTACCAGTATGATTGTCAAGATGATTGCGGCTGCAACTGAACCCCAAATGATGTAATTCAGAGAATCTTCTTCTGATTTTGGAGGATCAATTAGGACCTCTTCTGTGAGCTCAACCTGAATTGAAATCAATGGACTAGATGTGGTTCCATCTATTCCTCTCACAGATATGGAATGCTCTGTGTGAACTTCTGTATCTGGCAGATGTTCTAACTCATGGTAGATATCGTCGTAGGTCAGAATTACCTGCATTTCATGTTCGTAGGAATGTATGTTTGACCATGAATCTCTTAGATCATTACTCATCCACTGGACTGAATCTATACCTTGGTTAATCTTTATTTTTATTTCTGAGCCAGGTCCTATCAAAATACTGCCATTCTCGTTTACAGTATTAGTTACATTTAGCGAAATGTTTGTGTTGAGCGTATACTGTTGATTATATTCAGCAGCCTCAATAACTGCTTCTAGTGAATTCACATGTCCGTGCCCATAAACATTGTTTTGTCGATTCTTTGGAATCAAATCATCCATACAAGGCTCGTTCGCACCCATGTAGTGGCATTGCCTGTAAGTTGCAGTTTCTTGCATAATGTTGCGTATGTCAAATGGTGAAAGATTAGGGTTGGCTTGAAGCATCAGCGCTCCAACTCCTGCAGCTCCTGGTGTCGCCATACTAGTCCCGCTCATTCCTGTATATTGATCGCCAGTATTGTATGCCACAGACATAATGCTGCTACCCATGTATGCGATGTTTGGTTTGATACGTCCTTCTTCTGTTGGCCCTTGACTTGAATATATTGCAATTGACGTATCTTTGTCTAATGCGCCTACAGTGATTACATCTTCCGCTGAACCAGGCGTTCCAATCTGTGCACTGACTCCATTGTTCCCTGCAGCGATGTAAAGAGCAATTCCGGCTCTTACCATTTCATTCGCTTGACGATTTACACTGTCTTCTTCAGCTGATGTCCACTCTATAGCACCAGGTCCTCCAAGGCTCATAGAGGCAATTTTTGTGTTGTAATCGTGCATAGTATCGATTGTCCATTGCATACCAGCCATAACACCTGCGAAGGATCCAGATCCTCCTGCATCTAGAACTTTGACTCCAACCAAATTTGCTTGAGGTGCCATTCCTGGATGCTCATAGGTAGGTGCTCCAGTTCCAGCAGTAGTTCCTCCACAATGAGAACCGTGTCCTTGATCATCGTATGGGAAAATAGTGCCATTGGTGACGGCCGGTGCGTTAACGGCATCGTAGAATCCAATAATCTTAGGATCATAAGTAGCAGGATTATCGTCCTGATCATCAAGGCTGGAGTGATTTCCATCCAGGCCAGTATCAATAATTGCAACAGTTGTTCCAGATCCATCATAACCTGTTTCAGCAAATGTGAGGTCTACTCCGTGGCCAATTCGTGCATCATTATTTGCGATTGTAAGAATGCCATCTAATTCAATCATAACAACTCCAGGAAGTTCCCTTAAAGTTAGTAATTCTGTTACAGGGACTCTACCTGCCAGGGCATCAATTCCATGTAAGATAAATTGGTGTTGATAGTCCACATGGTCTTCCAACATCTCAATTTCATCTTGGGCAGGTGTGTAATAGAAGTCTATAATCAGCGGTAAAGTATTGTCTTCATCGAGGAAAATTGGATTGTCCATGTGCAGTTCAACCATATCGCCAATTTTGTTTTGGTTTCTGTCAACAGTGGTTTCAGTCCACCATCCTTGTGGCTCGCTATTGTCCTCCGAGTCTACTGAAACTGGGATTGTTGCAACAGCTAAAGGAGCAATCAGAATAATAAGTCCAAACAAACCGAAGCATCTTCTTAATCCGTTCACATTCATCACCGCGCTTCTCCGACAAAGCAATACTGTTTGAAACCTGTGTTTCCGTGAAAATTCGGGAGAGGTATCAAAACCACGAGTCATCACGCAAAAATATGGGCCTTCGGAACTGGTTTAGTCGGGTTTTGATGTCTACGTGGTTTAGGGAAATATCTGTAATAGATATTGAAAACCTACCAAAGGATAGAGGTTCAGTAGTAGTATCATGGCACCCTGGTGGTCTTTTTGATAAAATGTTAACAAAAGGTCTTCTGCCAATTCAACAAATAAATTATGATGGTTTAGTTAATGATGAGGATGAATTAGAAAAATTATCTTCTCAAGTTGCTGCTGGAAAAAGCATTGTAGTTTTCCCAGAAGGAGAGTCGCATACCTCTTCCAATACAAAGAAAATAGAGGATAACGCTGCAAAAATTGCTCTCAGAGCAAGTGAAATAGCCGAAGAAAACAAACCGGTTATCATCCCAGTTGGGATTCATTATAGCAAGAAACATTACTTCCGTGAGAGAGTTGCTTTAACAGTAGAAAGACCGATTGAGGTTACAGGCAGCAAAGATGAGTTGAGTGAAATGATCTCTGGAGAAATCTCCCGAGCTTCTCTTTCCCGTGAAGATTGGAAAGATCGTGAACTTATTTGGAAAGCACGTTCGATTATTCAAGCAGAGAGAAGAAGACAAAATCCCGAGATAGAGAAAATAGTCACTTATGGACAAGGGGTTATGGGCGCTAGAAGGGTCAGAGCAGCATGGGAATGGTTGGCAAAAAACGACTCAAAGGAATGTGCAAAGTTGGAGCAGAGGACTAAGGAACACATGTATAAATTGGACAAACTAGATCTCAAGCCTCATCATGTTGATTCAAGGCCTATGTCGGTGACAACTAAAGGATTTGCAAAATCTATTTTCTTATTTTTCTTCGCTTGGTCCTTCATGGTAGGTTTTGTTACATTCAGTGCAATAGTAGGGTCCTTTCCTCCATTTTTATTTGTAGTATTATTGGATAGAACATTGGGTCGTAAATTGCGCGAAACAAGTAGAGGGGCATTGAAATTGTACACCGCATTAATCGTATATCCAATTTGGTGGTTCTTGTCTGCTAGTGCGTTTACGTGGGCTCTACTCTCAGATACAAGTCCACTTTCTAGCTATGCGGATTATAGCATAATTATTGAATTCCTATTCGCATTACCGGCAGCACTTGTTTTGCCGTTAATGATATGGTGGATGCCAACTGCAGGGAAATTGCAAATCCAACTATACGCTAAAGGAAAGTCGTCATGGCGAAGAATGCGTCTTTGGGTAAAGTGGAGAGATTCTTCCTTTGATTGGAATAATTTGTGCGCAGTACAGCAAAGTTTAGCAGCCGATTTAGTAAAAATCGGTGATGGATTAATTCTGCCAGGAGATGAAGATTGGAATGACCCTTTGCCAGGTGAGGATGATTATACTATGGTTCGTAAGCGTTGACTTTTTTGTTTTTATAAGTACAATCTCAAATCAGGGGCAACGCTGATAGGGCGAGCCACCCTAACGAGGTCAGGTTGGTGTGACCATTGGTAGGGGAAGACTTCGTACCGATGATTCCCGCTGCCCCCTCGCAGATTTGGTATGCGGAAGTCAATGGACAGACGCAGGAAGTCATCGCCAAGTCAAATTCGATATTACTGGATGTATTGAGGGAAAAAGCCGGCTGTCTTGGAGTAAAGAGAGGGTGCGACATGGGTACCTGCGGTTGTTGTACCGTGATGATCGATGGAGTTCCTAGGCTCTCCTGTTTGACTATGGCACACGAAGTTAGTGGCTGTAAAATAACTACAGTTGAAGGCTTATCAGAAGGCTCTCATTTAGCACCAATACAACAGTGTTTTGCGGATTATGGTGGCTCGCAGTGTGGCTTTTGCACACCGGGTTTCCTTGTTGCCTCCCAGGCTCTATTAGATAAAAATCCAAATCCAACAGATAAGGAGATAGCCTGTGCTATTGAAGGGAATTTGTGTAGATGTACTGGTTATCAGCAAATAATCCAGTCGATACAGGCAGCCGCTGCAATACACAGGGGTGAGAGTGTGGCCGTTTCTTGCAATAATACGGCACATTCAGATCCTCATCCTAGCGGTCCAGAAATTTAGGTGTCAGCATGAGCAAAGATTACGTTCAACAAGCTGGCATGAACAAGGATGTTCGTGTTGATGGAAAAAGAGTTGCAGGTAAAATGCGGTTCAACCCGCCCGGTTCGGGAGGCTCAAGGCCAAAAATGGCGGAAAGGGATTTAGAATTCATTCCTGAGTTGGAAGGTGGAAATGAAGCGCAACCTGCAGGCTCTCACTATCAAGACCGTTACAGAACGGGAACTACTGTTGGAAAGAGAACTCCTTTAGTGGATGCGAATGCAAAGGTCACAGGACAAGCATGGTATGGTGATGATGTAAGGCTACCAAATGAGTTGATTGGGAGAATCGTTAGATCTCCACATCATTATGCTAAAGTGAAAAGTATCGATACCTCGAAAGCAGAGAAATTACCAGGAGTAATTGCTGTATCAACAGGAGTTGATGCTCCTAGCAAGTTCGGGGTACTTCCTGTGACAAAAGACGAACATGCAATGGCTGTAGAGAAAGTCAGGCATGTTGGAGATTTAGTTGCCTGTGTAGCAGCAATTGATGAGGAAACAGCCCGTCATGCAGCAACACTAATCGAGGTCGAGTATGAGGTTTTGGACGCAATTCATGATCCCAAAAAGGGGTTGCTAGATGTTGATGACCCAATTCATTGGCGAGGGCCGTACCACATAGGATCAACAAATGTGCAAAAAAGAGTGTTCCAGGAGTTTGGAGACCGCGAAAGTTTGGAGGATACAACAACTGCTTTTCATAATGGGAAATGGAAATTTATGGGCGTAAATCATGGATTTACAGAACCTCATGCAGTCGTTGCGCATTGGGACCCAAATGGCCGATTACAACTCTACACTCCCCAACAGGTTCCACATTATGCCCACAGGGCTCTAGCGACAGTTCTTGATGTACCAATGCATCAAATAAACCTCATACGCACGTTTGTTGGTGGGGGTTTTGGTGGTAAATCAGACCCTTTCCCTCATGAAATGTGTGCTGCCATTCTGGCGAGAAAGGCAGGTAGACCAGTTAGAATCACATTCGATAGAGAAGAGGTTTTCTGGGTAAATCGAGGAAGACACCCCTCTCACATAGAGGTCAAAATAAATGCAAACGATGATGCTAAAATTTCTGGGTTTGAAATTGATGCGCTAATCGACGGAGGAGGTTTTGCTTCATTCGGGCACGTAACTTCATATTACAATGGAGTATTAGCAACAGCACCATATGAACTAGGTTCATTCCACTACACTGGTGCTAGGGTTTGGACAAACAAACCTGCTAGTGGTGCAATGCGTGGACACGGAGCGGTAAACACAAGGTGCGCTATTGAAGTTGGTTTGGATGATATAGCTGAAAAATTACAGGTGGATCCTATAGATTTGCGACTCGCAAACCTTCTGCCCCCTCATTCCAAGACTATTACGGGATTCAGAATCACATCAAACGGAATGCGTCAAGCCCTTGAAAGGGTTAGGGAGGGTAGTAATTGGGATGAAAAATTCCGTAAATTACCTCTTGGCAAAGGAATTGGAATCGGCTGTGGCTTCTTCATTTCGGGTTCAGGTTTACCAATTCACTGGGACCCACACAATTTCCCTCATGCAACTGTTCATCTGCAAATTGACATGGACGGAGGAGTAACTGTCCACACAGGTGCTGCTGACATTGGGCAAGGG
>MDTC01094817.1_pt1 | contig 10154 bp, 7 predicted proteins | sample 811181 | NCBI WGS metagenome assembly MDTC01 (sample SAMN05326644, study PRJNA326480) | marine metagenome | isolation source: seawater | place: Pacific Ocean: North | collected 2011
TCTTTGAGGGCACACTACAAACCAATGGTGGCGGCCCGGTCAGCGATGGCAATTATGGGCTGACCTTTCACATCCATGATGGCAAAGCCGTCAAAGCCGCTTGGTCTGAAGGCCCGGTGTGGGTGACCGTTTTACAGGGCCGATTCGCCCACAGCCTCGGCAGTAAAACACCGCTACCATGGGCAACTTTGGCCGCGATGAAAGCTCCTGAATTACGTATCCAAGTCGGCAAAGAAGCCGCCTTGCCTGGAGTCGCGCTACACGACTCATGGATCGCGTCAAGCGCGCGAAGCCTTGCCTGCACCGGTTGTGTCAGCCTTAGTCAATTGAAGTTCGATGGCGACATGAACCTCGGTGGCAACAGTATTAAGGCCAAAAATGGACTCTTCACCGGCGAGGTGACCGCCGGCGTCGTCAAGGCCAACACCTTCATCGGAGACGGCAGTAAGCTCACTGGTATCAATCTGCCATCGGGGACCTGCAAAGCTGGCCAAGCAGTGACGGGCGTTGGCGGCGATGGCTCACTGGTCTGCGCAAGCCTCGCCAAAAGCCTGCCTAACGATGGTCTCGAGCAACTGAGTAACGGGACCCTGAGCAATCAATTTGGCGACTCATATGGCATGGCGAACAATCTCGCGATCCCCGACAACACCGGCAGTGCAGCAACGGTCAACGTGACGGTCGAGGACATCGGCACAGCTGTAGACCTGCAAGTTCGGGTCAAAGTCCAAAATACCGACCTGTCGAAGGTCTCGATGACCTTGCTGCCGCCAAATGACAAGAAGACCGGGATGACCTTGTGTGACCCATGTGGCATCAAAGACGCCAAGGCTTTGGACATCACCTACAGCAAAGACAAGGGCCCAGCGAGCGGCGACCTCGGCAGTTGGGTCGGCAAGAATCCCAAGGGTTTGTGGACGCTCAAGGTGCTCGATGCGGACTTCTGTGTGCCGCAAAAGCCAGGCAACAAAGACCTCTGTAGTCCCAACAACGGAACGGACGGTCAGGTTCAAGCCTTTGATGTCAACGTCAAAACCCTAGCCAACAGCAAACTCCAAGCCAAGGGCGCGTTGATCACCACAGCGGGCATTCAATTGAGTGTGTTGGCCAAAGCACCTGTACTTTGCTCAGCGAAGACGCGCGGCATGATGTACGTCGACAGCGCCACCGACCAGTTGCTCATCTGCCGCAAAACGGGTCTGTGGGGCAACGTCGTGATCAACGAGTGCGGCAACAAAAAGATCGAAACCGGAGAGAGTTGCGATGACGGCAACGTGAAATCCGGTGATGGCTGCGATGCACTGTGCCAAAACGAGTGCGGCAACGGTAAAGTTGAGCCTGCGGAGCAGTGTGATCCCAAAGACCCGGCGACCGGCGCCAAGTGTAGCTCCGATTGCAAGCTCATTAAGTACGGAAAGCTCTGGCTGGAGACGCCTGATTACCGCTTCTACCCGGTCAAATATCCGCATCAAACCTACAGCGAAAGCAAAGCTGTTGCCTTGTGTAAATCGGTTGGCTTGAGGCTGTGGCGAGACGAAAGCGGCTCCAAAAACGACACCAACTGGGCCTACGACTACAACAACAATCACAACCTGGGTGGCCACGACATCTGCTACAAGATCAACGATGCGTGCAATGGGAATCAACAAGGCCATACTGGCACCTGGAAACTCTTTACCGCCAACTGGAGCAATGACATCAAAGAGATCTCGGGAGGCAACAACGGCAGCACCGTCTACGTTCTCAACCACCTCCACCACAGCGGTACCAACGAGTCCTCAGCGAGTTGGTGTTCCATACGCCCACAAAGTTCCAGCGTGCAGTGGCTCTCTGCCAGCAACGGCAGTGTGAATGTCGGCAACTACGCCGTTGTCCTGTGTAGCGAGGGGAAATAGCCCTATCCCGGCCGCTGAACATCGAACTGCGATAACAGCCGCTCGATGATGGATTGTGGATCGCTCTCAGCGACCTGGTGATGACACATCGACAGGCGCTGCAGGGGCAACTCCCACAATGGTGTTAACGAGCTTCGGAAAGCTGCCCGGTCGGAGACCATCGAAAGAAATAGCCAGTCCACGCTGGGTTGTTTGCGAATCCCAAGAAGTCGCGAGGCGAATCCAGTAAAACCACGTGCGTCGGGCAAGTGCAGGCAGAAGTCCGTGACCACCAAGGTCTGCGAAGCACGGTGATAAAAAAGTGACTCTTGTAGCTTGGGCATGCCCTTGATCTCGACGCGAATCAGATCGTCTGCAAAGCGGTCGTCAAATCGCTGCCCAAGGGGCTCATTGAGTTCGAGATCAGGTCTTTTTTGGCTCAAACCAGCCGGTCCGTAACTCAAGACCTCAGGCAACGCGTCAATCCACTGTTCGATAAAGAGGTGATGCAAGAGATTGGGAGCGATGAGCGATGAGATAGGGCCGATCGCCTCGATCTCTCGCTGTAGCTGCGGGTCATGAGCGATTGGAGAGACGAGCGCAAGAGATCCATCGCTCAGCGCCAGGACCGTCATCCGAGTGTTGAGGTGCATCCCCATAAAGCGAAGCGGCGCAGGCACACTCCAGACGCCGGGACACAGGTTTTGCAGACGCGATGGCTGTGGTTGCATCTCTACCTTACAGATTGAAGCACTTTGCCTTTTAACGCATGTACTGGCCTGGCCGATACCGCTGCAACCGCTCTTTGACGTAGTCGTGAACCGCCAAAAGGCCGGTATCGAGGTCGACTTGAGGAACAAAATCGAGCTTATCGGCAGCATAGCTTGGATCGCAGAGTAGCCGCATAACCTCACTACCAGAGGGGCGCACTCGAGACGAATCGGTCTCAATCGGAACCACGTGGCCACACGCATGCATCATGCGCTCAGCGAGCTCACCGATGGTAACGCCAACGCCGGTGCCTACGTGTATGGTCTCGCCTTCAATGTCCGGCGTCGTGGCGGCCAATAAGAAGGCCCGGGCCGTATCTTTGACGTACAAAAAGTCCCGGACAGGATCGAGGCTGCCGAGGCGCAGAACCTCTTGGCGAGCGACGAGCTGTGCGGCGATGGTCGGAATCACGGCCCGATCGGACTGCCGTGGACCGTAGGTGTTAAAGGGCCTGAGAGTCACCACAGGAACATCGAAACTCAGCGAATAGCTCTCGGCGATCTTATCTGCACCGATTTTACTGGCTGAGTAAGGCGACTGGCCTTGCAAGGGATGTTTTTCATCGATCGGCACGTAGCGAGCCGTCCCGTAAACCTCTGAAGTCGAGGTCACGACCACTCGCTTGGTGCCATGCATGCGCGCCGCTTCGAGGATATTGAGCGTGCCTGTGACGTTGGTCTCAACATAGCTTTGCGGAGCAACGTAGCTATAGGGGATCGCGATCAGCGCGGCCAAATGCAGCACGCGGTCGCAGCCCTGTACGAGCCTCAGCATCTGATGAGGGTCGCGAATATCACCGGCGACCACTTCCAAGCGCTCTGGTGAGCCGAGTTCATCGACGCAGCCCCAGTCGTTTCGACCGTTGTAGCGGACCAATGCTCGGACGTGGGCTCCAGCTTCAAGCAAAGCCTCGACGACGTGGCTGCCGATAAATCCACCAGCGCCAGTCACGAAGATCCGCTCGCCGGCCAATTGGCTCAAGTGTTGACTCATGAATCTAGACTCCTTCGTACCCCATCTCAACCGGGCGATGTGTAGCAGAATTGTCTGACTACGTCGCCTCGGTTGTGTGGATGGATCACTTTGATACCTCGAGTCGTCGGCGTAAATCATCGAGGCTCTCGCCAAGCTCCTCATACATCTGTCTCTGAGGCGAAAAACCTAGGGTAGGCAAGCCGGCAGGCTCCAACCAGACCCGATCTTCGCTGTGTTGCTGCGCCTCAATTCTGTGTTGCCAACGTTGTCGCCCCCTAAACCCAAGGACATCGGCGATCTGTCGGGCGATCTCCTGCATCTGTACGGGCCGGCCATCGCTGATGTGCAGACGCATCCCAGCGATAGGCGCGTCGATTGCGGCAACAAAGGCCTCCGCGACATCTTTAACGTGGACAAAGTCACGTTGTTCGAAGCCAGATCCCCAATGCTCAACAGCGCTCGATGTCATCATCCGCATCGCAAATGAGGGCAAGGCCCGCAGACGCTCAGTCTGCAAAGGTGGCGGCCCGCCGTCGCCAGGGCCATACACCGTCGGCAACACCAACACTGCCGCCTCTGTGCCCGCGCCCTTTGCGGCGTCTAGTGACCACTGTGAAATCAACCTGCGCGCTTGCCCATAGCCACCGGCGGCAGCAGCTCCTCGCCAAAGGTCGCTCGGCACCAGTCCTCTGGGCGACTCACCCAAGGCGACCAGCCTTGGATACTCACCGGCAGATCCGGCGACCAACAAGCGCGGTACAACGCCTCGTTCCACAGCAGCCAATAGCCCCTCTGCGCTTCGCAGGTTAGCGAGGCCATAGTGAACAGGCCGACGACGCATCTGTACAGACCCAGCTGCGGCTGCGGCCAAATGAATCACTACGTCAGGTCGATGACGCTCCAGATAACTGCTCACAACAGCGACGTCGGTGAGGTCAACCTCAGCGCGCCTCGGCGTCAATACGTGCAAATCTGCTCGATGGCGCAATGCATCGGCTACATGAGTTCCAATGAACCCCGAAGCCCCTGTGAGCCACACAGTCTTAGTCTGTTGCGTCGTCATCGCTCCCTCGTCAGAGCCGAGCATAGCGGGGACGGCCGCAGACCGCGAACCCTTGTCAGGGGCTGGACTTGACCCGGCTGGCCTGATGCGTTTCGCTCCTGGGCAGCAACCGGCGCATACGTCGCCATAGCGGGGGGGCCATGAGCCAACAACAACCACGAACAGCGGTCCTTCTAGCGGGCGGATTGGGGTCAAGATTGGCGCCTTTTACGGCCGTCATCCCCAAACCTCTCGTGCCGATCGGCGAGCGAGACAGCATCGCTGAGGTCGTGTTGCAGCAACTCGCTCACCACGGCTTTGAGCAGATCTTCATCTCCATCGGCTACCTTGGTCATTTGATCCGAGCGGTCATCGGTGACGGCAGTCGTTATGGGTTGAAAGTCGATTACATCAGCGAAGACCAACCGCTGGGTACCGTTGGTCCGCTGAACTTGCTCAAAGATCAGCTCCCAGAGACTTTTTTGCTCCTCAATGGCGATGTGCTCACAGACTTAAACTTCAGCGGCTTGATCGAAGAGCACACCAGCTCAGGTCGTACGTTGACGGTGGCAACATATCCACGCCAAGTGAAGATCGACCTGGGGGTCCTCGACACCGACCCGCAAGGGCAAGTGGTGGGGTTCCGCGAAAAACCCAGCTACGATTTTTACGTGTCAATGGGCGTATACGCCATGCACAAACGAGTGCTAGAGCAAATCCCCGAGAATCAGGCTTTTGGCTTCGACCAGTTGATGTTGCGTCTGTTGGAGATCCAAGACCCAATTGGAACCTACGATTGGGGGCAAGGCAGATGGCTTGATATCGGCCGTCATGACGACTTCGCTGAGGCTCAAAAGACCTTCGCAGTGGATCGCGCGATTTATCTGCCCTGGGAAGCGCAATCATCCAATAACGATTGAGAGCAAGCGTGCCTTGCAGCGCTGAAAAATCGACACAAGCAGGATTCATGTCTCGACCACGCATTGCCCAGATCGGCCCTTGGCCCAGCCCTTGGGGCGGCATCTCGGTCTACGTGCAGAGCCTCTCGCGCTATCTGGCTGATCAGGGCGCAGATGTCATTGTCCTCGACACTCAAAATCATGAACTCGTCGACGAAAGCGGCGTGCATGTGTTGCCTCTGCCCAGCGGACGAGACCAGTCTTTGCGGGCAGCGCGCTTACTCGCTGCCCATCGCTGCGACGTCGCACATCTGCACCTGATCGGCTTTCCGTGGAAAGCGGTCGTGCCCTTCGTCCTCGCTTGTCAGTCGGTGGGGGTTACCTTGGTGGTCTCGGTCCATTCCTTTCGGGTCGAAAGCCAGCCGGAGTTGAACGCTTGGCAAGGCGCGCTGTTGCGAGGCGCCGCGCGCTCGTTGCCCCAGATCTTCGCCAGCGGAGAGCACGTCGCTGATAGATTGATCAACCATGGCGTGCCAAAATCCAGAGTCCAAGCGGTGGCGCCTTTCGTGCCGCCAATCCCAGCAGAGCCGCTCGACGCCCGTTTGCCCGAACACTTGCGGCAGTTTTGCAGCAGATATCAGCATGTGGTCGCTGCTGGCGCTGCAGCTCTTACACGAACGGCTGAAGGACAAGATCTCTATGGCTTTGACATCTTCACCGAAGTGGCAAACAAGGTCGCCAAAGTCAGACAAGATGTAGGCTTTGTCTTTCAACTGCCACGGCTGGGCGATGAGGCGCTTTTTAAGGCCGCAATGCAGCAATGCCGGTCGCTCGGTGAGCGCCTGTTCGTCCACCGCGAACCTCTCGAGGAGGGCAGTGACCTTTGGGCAGTGGCGGACGTATTTGTCAGGCCGACTCGCAGTGATGGCGATTCGGTGTCAATCCGCGAGTCCTTGTCGTTGGGTACGCCTTGTCTCGCTAGCGATGTGGTGAACAGACCGACAGGGACGACCCTGTTCCGCAGCGGAGACAGTGCTGACGGCGCAAAAGAACTGCTGGGGTTGCTCGACAACCTGCAGGCGGCTCAAGAGGTGGTCAGAGCCGCGCCGCAGCCACAAGGAGCTGCAACCGTTGGCGGCACACTACGCTCACTGGCTACCGAAACCCATACGCTTCAACGGGCCAGGCAAAGCATCACTAGGGCGCTCTGGGCTCGGTAAGTGCGCCTCAAAGACAGCCAAGCACAACCTCGAAATCGCACACAGCTCAACGCACCGACGCGCTCAATCTTCGGAGGGTTTGCATCGCCTCACTTGCTTGCGCTTGTGGCACAAGCAGATGGTCGTGATGACGCCCTGCGATTACATTGGCCGCGATACCATCATCCGCCAAAGCGGTCGCGACGGCGGCGGTCAAACCAACCGCTTCGAGGCTCGATTGCACGGTCAACGTGATGCAACGAAACACCCCCTCGTAGGGTAGGCCCAGATCTCGTGCCTGAGCTTCGGTGAGCACCACGCTCAACCCTTCGGGCTCCATGACCGAAGCTCGCGGCTGCAAATTCGATGCGGCGGGCATGGCTTGCTCATCGAGCGTGCAAAAGACAAAAGGGCCATCAAGCAGCTGCGGTTTGAGCTTCGCCAAGAGTTCATTGAGCTCACGATGTGCGTTCAACAAGGCCTCCAAAGATACAGTGCGTCCCCGAGTGTAGCGCAAGCTACCGCAAGCTTGGAGCGGAGCCAGATAGTACGCGTTCGATAGGCGACCTGGTCGGGTTTATCGAACATAGATATTCTGATAAGGCTGAACCAACAAAGAAATATCACGAGAGTATTTGGTCCACCGCTCGCTCCAGAGGATTCGAAGGGAGACAACTCCATGGCATTGAATGCGTTTTTTCGTTCACGTGGTCACCAGCCACGCCTGGCTTACTACACTCGAATCGCCGTGGGCATCGCGCCGCTGCTCGCCCTGCTCTGTCTGGGCTGCCAAGTCTGGCTACCCGACGAGTCCGGTGAAGACCGTCCGAGCCGACCCAGATGCGCCAGCGACGCCGACTGCTTACCGGACACCAAATGCCTAGAGTCGACCGTCAAGTGTGACAACAACAACGTCTCTGGCAGTGACAATTTCAAGCCCGTCAACGTGGGCAAATACTGCGACACCGATGTGGATGACAATGGCAAGCCCGACCTCGAAGACGCGAAGTGGACACCTTGCTGTAAAAGTTCTGAACAAGGGATCTGTGTGGAGGTGACCCCATGAGGCGACACACGGAATCTGAATCGGCGCGACACCCGAGCCTCGAGCACTCTATCGATCGTCTCGATCTACAAGCCCATCGTCCGAATCGACCTTGGGCACCGATCGCTGGTTTGCTGACGATGATGCTCCTGACGAGCGGCTGCAGCACCTATGGTCTGCATGTTGGGCAACGCAAAGCTGTGCGAGTCAGTGAGTTCAAAGCGATGAGCGTGCAAGACTCGCTGGAGCAGACTCGCACAAACCCCAAAGCCAGAAATTTGTGGGGCGACTCCGTCGAGGTGAATCTGCAATCGCAAAATAAAATCCTGAGACTGAACACAAAGGTCCCGCAACAATGCGTCGCAGCGGATGTGGCGGAGCGACGCATCAAATACTATGGCGGCGGCAACAGCGACGCATTCTTTCGAACCTGGGTCGTCTCTGCTGCAATGACAGCGTTGAGCCTGTACGCGTCGGTTCCCATGGCAGCCGGCTACGGGATGATGGAGCCCTCAGGCCTGCCCCGCACCACCTTAGATCGCAACCCCTATGCGACAAACGAGTGGAGCAACTCAGAGTATCTTCTCCGAGCCTGGTCACCGACCATCATCACAGCAGGAGCAGGAGCCCTTGCCAGCCTCATCAGCTACAGCATGACGCGCCCAAGCGTCAGTGACAGGGGTCGAGCTACGCCGGCTTTCCGCTTCCACAAAAATCCCTGTCCTCAGGATTGGCGAATCCGCGCGAATCGCAACGTGTCACTGGATCTGAAGATCTCAGGAGCAACAGCTCGAAAGAGCCATTTTACCTTGCTGTCGAAACTCGATTTGAAAGCCCTCGATTCACAGGGTGATGAAGCCGCTTTTCAGGTCGGCGTCGCCAAAATGGCCTCCCAAAAAGAGCAGATGCTCCACGCCTACAAAGCGGTGTTTAACCAGAGAATCTTTGCGCTGAAGTCTCAGATCACCAGACTTGAGACCAAAATACGTCGAAATGCTTCGTACTATCGCCGCGCTTATCAGCGTAAAATTAAAAAGTTACAGGGGCGAATCACGCTCATCAAACGACAGCGAGATGGAGTGGACTCCAAGGTATTGAGTCGGATCAAGCACGAGCAGGCAAAGGTTCATACTCTGCAAAAGAAGCTCAAAGAGATTCAATCAAAATTGGCTCCCTTGCACGCGAAGCGAAAGGGCAAAGAGGGGCTTGATCCCCAAGAGTATCGACGCTATCGGCGAATCATCAACCTTCAGGTAGTCACCCAAAAAGTCCTTAAAGTCGCCAAAGGCAAGGTTCACAAGAGTCAACAAACGATGAGAGCAGTCCGCCAACAACTCGCACTGCGCAGGCAACTCAGCAGCAAGGTCAGCTCTTGGCGGGGCGCAGTTCGATTCAAAGCCGGACGCAGAGGGAAAACCAAGAAAGTCACGGAGCGAAAGCCGCAAAACTTCCAGGGCTTGATTGCCCTGTTCAATGATTTGCTCGCGCCGAGCTCCAAGCCTCGCGTCAGTGCCAAGTTTCACGCAACCGTAACGAGTAAAGCAGCAAATCAAGATGCCATTGAGCTCAATGAAGTCGATGTACCCGTAGACAATCTTTCGGACCAGGCACAGCAACAATTAATCACCAGAGCAGCATCGGGGTTATGCCAGCAAACGGGTCACCGAGAATTGCTGCCAGTCCAGCCAATTGAACTATCGTTTGACGACAAAACAGGGACCCTATCCGCTCGAATGGCCTTGGGCTGTGTACTTGGCCCAGCGTCCAAGCTCGAAGACCTACGCAAAGCGCTCGGTGACCAGGTCAAAGCTTGTCATCCAACGAGCAAACTCTTGTGCGCGAGCCGCTGTAAGGTTCCAAATGGCTGGCATGAGGGCAAACCTCATGCTCTGAGTATCAAGCTGCCCGGACTCACAGCCTCTCGGCAGATGCACATCCTCGATATGAAATGCTCGCCCAAAGGGTGCTTTGGACAGGCGGACGACAATGGGGTCTTTCACATCACCGCAACCGGCAGCCTTGCTACCCTTCAAAAGCCAAAGCACAAGCGCTTGAGACATCCAGGACTCCGGCGGCGGATTCGCCGAACTGGACGACGCGGCAGCCTATTTCGAACCCTTAGATTTCAGCGTTTCAACCTCAAGGGGCTCAACCCCATTGGGATCCACCGAAGCGGCCCTGACTACAGCACCTTCGCAGTGGCCAAATGGCTCGACAAAAATCATGAGCAGGCCTTCACCCGAGCGCTGAGTGCCGAACTCTTGGACGAGCCCCAAATGCACCAAATCATTGTCGGCGACCCATCGTCGTGGGTGGTTGGTAATGAGAGCGCCAAGGCCCAACTGCGCA
>MDTC01256733.1_pt1 | contig 10154 bp, 4 predicted proteins | sample 811181 | NCBI WGS metagenome assembly MDTC01 (sample SAMN05326644, study PRJNA326480) | marine metagenome | isolation source: seawater | place: Pacific Ocean: North | collected 2011
CGACCAGTCACAACCGTACCGCGACCAGAGATTGAGAACACGTCCTCGATTGGCATCAGGAATGGCTTCTCAACGTCACGCTCCGGCTCAGGAATGTATTCGTCCAGCGTCTCAACCAGCTTCTGTACCGCAGGAGCACCGATGTCAGACGAGTCGCCCTCCAGCGCCTTCAGCGCAGAACCGATGATGATAGGTGTGTCGTCACCAGGAAAATCATACTGGTCCAGCAGCTCACGGATTTCCATCTCTACCAGTTCCAGCAGCTCTTCATCGTCAACCATATCCGCTTTGTTCATGAACACAACGATGTAAGGAACGCCTACCTGACGCGACAGCAGGATGTGCTCGCGGGTCTGAGGCATGGGGCCGTCTGCCGCCGAGCAAACCAGGATCGCGCCGTCCATCTGCGCAGCACCAGTGATCATATTCTTCACATAGTCAGCGTGGCCCGGACAATCTACGTGCGCGTAGTGGCGGTTCGGTGAGTCATATTCAACGTGTGAAGTCGCAATGGTAATACCACGCTCTCGCTCTTCTGGTGCATTATCGATCTCTTCAAAATTTCTCAGCTCACCACCGTAAGCCTCTGCACACACTTTGGTCAGTGCAGCCGTCAACGTCGTCTTACCATGGTCAACGTGACCAATTGTGCCTACGTTAACGTGTACTTTAGTTCTCTCAAATTTTTCCTTTGCCACAACAGCACCTCTTTCAAACTAGATTGCATTAATGCAATTCATTGTTAACAAAATTTAATAAATAGTTTCTTGCTGCTTAGCGCCTAGAGCCATCAATAATGCTTACCGCAATATTGGCAGGCACTTCGGCGTATTTCAGAAACTCCATGGTGTAGGTCGCGCGACCTTGAGTTGCCGACCGTAGATCAGTGGCATAACCAAACATCTCGGACAGCGGCACTTCGGCATTGATAATCTTACCAGCGACACTATCTTCCATGCCTCCGACCATGCCGCGACGACGATTCAGGTCACCCATCACATCGCCCATGTATTCTTCTGGTGTTACAACTTCTACTGCCATCATGGGCTCAAGCAAAGCGGGATCTGCTTCCAAAGCACCCTTTCTAAGAGCCATGGAGCCCGCAATCTTGAACGCCATTTCACTGGAGTCCACATCGTGGAATGAACCATCAAACAGAGTGACCTTCATGGCCAATAAGGGATAGCCAGCCAGGCATCCATTTCGCATCTGCTCCTGCACGCCCTTGTCTACAGCAGGGATGTATTCGCGAGGCACGGTACCACCGACGATTTCATTCACAAATTTGTATTCGTCATCAGGATCTACAGGCTCAAGCCTGAGCACGACGTGTCCATATTGACCCCGCCCACCGGATTGCTTGACGTGTTTACCTTCAATCTCAACAGCCTTGCGAATGGTTTCCCGATAAGCCACCTGAGGCTTACCGATATTCGCTTCGACCGAAAACTCCCGACGCATTCGATCAACCAGCACGTCTAGATGAAGTTCACCCATGCCGGAAATAATGGTCTGACCAGATTCTTCATCGGATTCAACACGAAAGGATGGATCTTCCTGAGCTAATTTGCCGAGGGCAATACTCATCTTTTCCTGGTCCGCTTTTGACCTCGGTTCGACTGCAACCGAGATGACAGGATCGGGAAAGTCCATCTTCTCAAGCGTGACGATATGGTCTGGCGCACACAGGGTCTCACCGGTAGTCACATCCTTCAGACCAATCGCGGCCGCGATGTCACCCGCCAGCACTTCCTTGATTTCTTCGCGGGAGTTGGAGTGCATTTGCACCATCCGGCCCACTCGCTCTTTCTTGTGCTTGAGCGGGTTATACACTGTATCGCCGGAGTTCAGGGTGCCTGAGTAAACGCGGAAGAAAGTCAGCGTGCCAACGTAAGGGTCGGTGGCGATCTTGAAAGCTAGGGAAGCGAAAGGTGCATCGTCATTCACTTCGCAAGTGGTGGTTGAACCGTCTTCCAAGGTGCCTTCAATTTCCTTTACTTCAGACGGGGAAGGCATGTAGTCAACAACCGCATCCAATACCGCCTGGACGCCTTTGTTCTTGAACGCAGAACCACAGAGAACGGGCACGATCTCGTTTGCAAGCGTGCGCTCACGAATCGCGATCATGAGATCTTCTTCGCTAAGCTTTCCTTCCTCAAGGTACTTATCCATTACCTCTTCATTGGCTTCAGCTGCAGCTTCCAGCATATGCTCACGCCATTCTTCGCTGAGTGCCCGCATGTCAGAAGGAATATCTTCATACTTGGAAGTGGTGCCTTGGTCTTCCTCGTTCCAGACGATGGACTTCATCTTCACCAAGTCGATGACGCCCTTGAACTCATCTTCTGCACCAATCGCCAGTTGCAGAGGCACAGCAGCCGCACCCAGCCGCTCTTTCATTTGCTCAACAACTTTCAGGAAGTCAGCGCCGGCGCGGTCCATCTTGTTGACGAAAACCATGCGCGGCACTTCATAGCGATCGGCTTGGCGCCATACCGTCTCCGTCTGCGGCTGTACGCCAGACGACGCACACAGGACAACAACAGCACCATCAAGCACCCGCAACGAACGCTCAACCTCAATGGTGAAGTCAACGTGTCCTGGGGTGTCGATGATATTGATGCGGTGTTCATCGTACTGGCTATCCATGCCGTGCCAGAAACAGGTAGTAGCGGCTGAGGTAATTGTGATACCCCGCTCCTGTTCCTGCTCCATCCAGTCCATCACCGCCGCACCATCGTGCACCTCACCGATCTTGTGCGAAATTCCTGTATAGAAAAGCACACGCTCAGTAGTGGTGGTCTTGCCCGCGTCTACGTGCGCTGCAATACCAATGTTGCGATAGCGGCTAAGTGGATGTTTGCGAGCCACAGCTTTAACCTCAACTATATGAGCGTTCAGTGAATAACTTGCTAGAAACGGTAGTGAGAAAATGCGCGGTTAGCTTCAGCCATGCGATGCACATCTTCGCGCTTTTTGACTGCACTGCCGCGACCTTCCGCGGCGTCGGCTATCTCACCGGCCAGACGCAGTACCATGGACTTTTCGCCGCGGGAGCGGGAATGCTCTACCAACCAGCGCATCGCTAAGGCATTCCGGCGCTCGGCGCGCACTTCAACAGGAACCTGGTAAGTGGCACCACCAACACGGCGGGACTTCACCTCGACCATAGGGGCGATAGCGTCCAGAGCATTTTCGAAAACTTCCAGCGGGTCTGAACCGGTACGCTCGGATACGATATCTAGCGCGCCATAGACGATTTTCTCGGCAACAGATTTCTTGCCATCGACCATGACGTGGTTCATGAATTTGGCTAGGATTTTTGATCCGTGTTTTGGATCAGGCAAAACTTCACGTTTTGCCACGACTCTTCTTCTAGGCATAGATGACCTCTTGTTTATTCAGGTTGACCCGGGACTGCGAGGGGACGCTCACGACTTAACAACTTCACTTCGGAATTCTCAGAGCTACAAACTAGAAGCTCATTAAGTCGTTAAATTGTAGGTATCCTTAATTCTCACACCCGGCCTTACTCGATCTCATCACATTATTTCAAAAGCCGTGATGAGTCACGCAGTCCTTGCGCTTGTGATGGGCTCTTAACTAGCTCAGCAGTATAAGGACTGCGTCCAAAAGATACCGCCACAGTGCTTCAATCTTAAGATTTGGGTCGCTTGGTGCCGTACTTGGAACGACCCTGCTTGCGATCAGCAACACCGGATGTGTCAAGCGAACCGCGCACGGTGTGATAGCGCACTCCGGGAAGATCCTTTACTCGGCCGCCGCGAATCAGCACAACAGAGTGCTCCTGCAGATTATGGCCTTCACCGCCAATATAGGAAGTAACTTCATATCCGTTAACCAATCGCACACGACACACTTTACGCAGTGCAGAATTTGGCTTCTTGGGAGTAGTGGTATACACCCGCGTGCAAACGCCACGCTTCTGCGGAGAGGCTTGCAGAGCTGGCACGTCACTCTTGGACACCTTGCTCTTGCGGGGCTTGCGGACTAATTGATTGATGGTTGCCATATTAGAAAATCAAATCCTGATTGTTTGTCGTTAATTTGATGCCATATGACTTTAAAAAATACAACTAAAATCAGCATCTTATTTGTTTGCCTGCGGTCCGAATTGCGAATTATGTGCCCCGATTCCGATAGCCGGTCAACAACGGAGGCGGAATTCTAATGATCCGCACTTCCAGAGTCAACCATTTCACCGCTGGGCCGTGACCCAAACGGCGCGGATCATGCGGTTTTCAGCGGGAATTACTCTCCCGCTACCTGCTCAGCGCCGGCCTCGGACTCGATACCCTCTGAGCTTAGCGCCTCACTCAGCGCAGCTTCCACATCTTTGGCACTAACGGTATCGCTATCAGTCTCTTCCAGCGCCTGCTTCTTGCGGGCTGCGTGATAGGCAAGTCCAGTTCCCGCAGGAATCAGGCGACCTACCACAACGTTCTCCTTTAGGCCGCGAAGAAAATCGCGCTTGCCAGTGACCGCTGCTTCCGTTAGTACGCGGGTAGTTTCCTGGAATGATGCAGCCGAAATAAAGGATTCCGTGGCAAGTGAAGCCTTGGTAATACCTAATAGCTGGCGCTCAAATCGAGCTACCATCTTGCCTTCCGCTTCCAGCTCGTCATTAATTTCCAGGATCTGGGTATAAGTAAGTTGTTCGCCCTTGATCAAATTGGAATCGCCTGAATGAGTAATTTCAACCTTACGCAACATCTGACGCACAATGACTTCGATGTGTTTGTCGTTGATGCGAACACCCTGCAGGCGATAAACATCCTGTACTTCGTTAACGATGTACTGCGCCAGCTCCTCTACGCCCTTAAGACGCAGAATATCGTGTGGCGCAGGTGGACCTTCTGAGACAACCTCGCCCTTTTCGATGAACTCACCTTCGAACACGGTCATGGTACGCCACTTAGGAATCAGGGTTTCATAGTGATCGGAGCCATCGATGGGGTTCACGCCATCAATAGGCGTGATCACCAATCGACGCTTACCCTTGGTTTCCTTCCCAAAGCTGACGGTACCTGAAATCTCAGCGAGAATGGCTGGCTCTTTCGGCTTACGCGCTTCAAACAGATCGGCTACCCGCGGCAGACCACCGGGGATGTCACGAGTCTTGGAACCTTCCTGAGGAATACGGGCTATGAAGTCGCCGATATTCATATCCACACCATCTTTCAAGCTAATGATGGCGTTGGCCGGCAGAAAGTAGTGTGCGGGTACTGTCGTACCTGGCAGACAAACTTCCTTGCCTTTCTTATCCACAACCGTGATTGCCGGACGCAGTTCTTTCGCAGAAGATGCGCGCTCAGCTGGATCAATTACTGACATGCTGGTCAGACCAGTAATCTCGTCTGTCTGCTCACGGACCGTAATTCCCTCTTCCATGGCCGCGAATTTGATCTTGCCTGATACTTCGGAAACGATTGGGTGAGTATGCGGATCCCAGGTCGCTACAATTTGACCGGCTTCCACATCACGGTTCTTACCAACAGTTACCAACGCACCGTAAGGCAACTTGTAACGCTCGCGTTCGCGACCGTTGGTGTCGTTTACAATCAATTCACCCGAGCGGGATACAACCACAAGCTCGCCTTTTACATTCTCAACTGTCTTCATGTTGCTGAGATGGATAGTACCTGTGTTCTTCACCTGCACGCTGTCGGACGCAGTCGCTCGTGAAGCAGCACCACCAATGTGAAACGTACGCATGGTCAACTGTGTACCCGGCTCACCAATTGATTGCGCCGCTATCACTCCAACAGCCTCACCCACGTTGGCAAGGTGACCACGAGCTAGGTCGCGTCCATAACACTGGCTACAAATACCAAAGCGAGTCTCGCAGGTAATTGGTGACCGTACATAGACCTGGTCGACGCCGTTGGTTTCAAGACGCTCGACCATGCGCTCGTTAATCAGAGTTCCTGATTCTGCAATTAGCTCATTGGTATCTTCGTGCAGTACATCTCCAGCCAGAACTCGACCCAGTACGCGATCACCCAAAGGCGCAATGATGTCGCCCCCTTCAATGATAGGCGACATGGTCAGGCCTTCAGTCGTACCACAATCTTCCTCAGTGATGACCAGATCCTGGGAGATATCTACCAAGCGGCGAGTCAAATACCCAGAGTTCGCTGTCTTCAGAGCGGTATCAGCCAGACCCTTGCGAGCACCGTGAGTCGATGTAAAATACTGCGATACATTGAGACCTTCACGGAAGTTCGCGGTAATCGGCGTCTCAATAATAGAGCCGTCGGGTCGTGCCATCAGGCCACGCATACCAGCCAACTGACGAATTTGCGCGGGGGAGCCTCGAGCACCGGAATCAGCGTAGATATAGACAGAGTTGAAGGACTCTTGCTCTTCTTCCTTACCTTCTTTGTTGATGACGGCTTCGGTTGATAGCCCTTCCATCATGGACCTCGCCACAATGTCATTGGCTCTCGACCAGATATCGATCACCTTGTTGTACTTCTCGCCCTGGGTAACCAGACCGGAAGCAAACTGAGATTCAATTTCCGCCACTTCCGAGTTAGCTTGATCAATGATCGAAGCTTTCTCGTCCGGAATTTCGAAGTCATTTACACCGATTGAGGAACCACTCCGCGTGGAGTACTTGTAGCCGGTATACATGAGTTGGTCAGCGAAGATTACTGTCTCTTTGAGACCCACATCGCGATAACAGGCGTTCAGAATTTGCGAAATAGGCTTCTTCGCCATCTTCTGATTGACCATAGAGAAAGGCAGGCCTTCTGGCACGATGTTAAACAACAGCACGCGACCCACAGTGGTATCAACGATGCCGGTCTTGGTTTCCTGTTCACCCTCAACGTTGAGAAGAGTCTCGGAGATTCGCACCTTGATGCGAGCCTGAAGGTGGGCATTGCCAGAATCATAGGCACGCTGCACTTCCTTCACATCCGCAAACACCATGCCCTCACCCTTGGCGTTCACCCGCGAGCGGGTCATGTAGTAAAGACCCAGCACCACGTCCTGGGAAGGCACAATGATAGGTTCACCGTTAGCTGGCGCGAGGATGTTGTTTGTGGACATCATCAGAGTGCGCGCTTCCAGCTGGGCTTCCAGCGTCAATGGCACGTGCACAGCCATTTGGTCACCATCGAAGTCAGCGTTGTAGGCCGCACACACTAATGGGTGTAATTGAATCGCCTTACCTTCAATCAGAACTGGCTCAAATGCCTGAATACCAAGTCGGTGCAGTGTGGGCGCGCGGTTTAAGAGAACCGGATGCTCACGAATCACTTCAGCCAGGATATCCCAGACTTCCGCAGTCTCGCGCTCAACCATCTTTTTCGCGGCCTTGATTGTAGTCGCGAGTCCGCGACGCTCCAACTTGCCGAAAATAAATGGTTTGAACAGTTCCAGCGCCATTTTCTTAGGAAGACCACATTGATGCAGCCTCAGGGTCGGGCCAACCACGATTACGGATCGGCCAGAGTAGTCCACTCGCTTACCAAGCAGGTTTTGGCGAAAACGCCCCTGCTTGCCTTTGATCATATCGGCCAGAGATTTCAGTGGCCGCTTGTTAGAACCGGTAATTGCGCGACCACGACGACCGTTATCCAACAGCGCATCAACAGCTTCCTGCAGCATGCGCTTTTCGTTCCGAACAATGATGTCCGGCGCGTTGAGATCCAGCAGACGCTTGAGTCGGTTGTTTCTATTGATTACGCGACGATACAAATCGTTTAAGTCAGACGTTGCGAAGCGACCACCATCGAGAGGAACCAATGGACGCAGATCTGGCGGCAACACCGGCAGTACGTTCATCACCATCCACTCTGGCTTGTTGCCAGAATCGACGAAAGCTTCCAGCAGTTTTAGCCGCTTGGATAATTTCTTCAATTTAGTTTCTGAATTGGTCGCAGGAATTTCTTCGCGCAAACGTGCTACCTCACCATCCACGTCCATGTCTTTCATCAAAGCCTGAACCGCTTCCGCACCCATCTTGGCGTCGAATTCATCGCTGAATTCTTCCATGGCCTCGTAGTACTGCTCATCATTAAGCAGCTGGCCTTTTTCCAGAGTTGTCATGCCCGGATCGGTAACCACAAAGGATTCAAAATACAGGATTCGCTCAATATCACGCAGAGTCATATCCAGCAGCAAGCCAATGCGTGAAGGCAGAGACTTAAGGAACCAGATGTGAGCAACCGGGCTCGCCAGTTCGATATGGCCCATGCGCTCACGACGCACCTTCGACAACGCCACTTCCACACCACATTTTTCGCAGATTACACCGCGATGCTTGAGGCGCTTGTATTTACCGCACAAACATTCGTAGTCTTTAACTGGGCCAAATATTTTGGCGCAGAACAGGCCGTCACGCTCAGGTTTGAATGTTCGGTAGTTAATAGTCTCCGGCTTTTTAACTTCACCAAAAGACCACGCTCTAATCATCTCTGGCGATGCCAGACCGATGCGAATGGAATCAAACTCATCTGACTGTGATTGAGATTTCAGCAACCCTAATAGGTCTTTCATTCTATTTCCTCCACCTACGCCCTCTAGAGACGCAGGCTTCACTAATCAAAAATTCGTTACTGCCTAGTTTTATGGAACACTTCTACGTCAAGTTTCGATATTATTCGCTGACATCCAGCTCCATATCGATTGCCAAGGAACGAATCTCCTTGACCAGCACGTTAAAGGATTCAGGCATTCCTGGCTCCATTCGATGATCACCATCCACGATGTTCTTATACATCTTGGTGCGTCCAGCAACATCATCCGACTTCACCGTAAGCATTTCCTGCAAGGTGTATGCGGCGCCATAAGCTTCCAGTGCCCACACTTCCATTTCGCCGAAGCGCTGACCACCGAACTGTGCCTTACCACCCAACGGCTGCTGAGTAACCAGACTGTAAGAGCCAGTAGACCGGGCATGCATTTTGTCATCCACAAGGTGATTGAGCTTGAGCATGTACATGATACCGACTGTAACCGGTCGATCGAAGGCTTCACCCGTACGGCCATCAAAAAGTGTGACCTGACCACTATCATCCATGTCAGCCAGTGACAGCATTTCCTTGATCTCGGTCTCAGCCGCACCGTCAAACACCGGCGTAGCCATAGGCACGCCAGCACGCAGATTGGAAGCCAGCTCGCGCAGCTCTAACTCATCGAGAGACTTAACGTCTTCCTTGCGCAAGCCGATCTTGTTGTAAACGTCGGTGATCAGCTTGCGAAGCTCAGTTACCTTGGCCTGTGCGTCCAGCAACTTGCCTATCTTCGCTCCCAGACCCACTGCCGCAGCGCCGAGGTGGGTTTCGAGAATCTGACCCACGTTCATGCGAGACGGCACACCCAGGGGATTCAACACGATATCCACTGGTTGGCCCTTCTCGTCATAAGGCATGTCTTCTTCGGGCATAACTACCGAGATAACACCCTTATTACCGTGACGACCCGCCATCTTGTCACCTGGCTGGATGGTACGCTTGATTGCCAGGTACACCTTCACAATCTTCAGTACGCCCGGCGCCAAGTCGTCGCCCTGCGTGAGCTTTCTCTTCTTATCTTCGAAACGCTCGTCAAGTTCAACCCGGCGCTCAGCCAATTGGGCTTCGGCACGCTCCAGCTGCTGATTCATGGCTTCGTTAGACATACGCAGCTTGAACCAGTCTTCACGCGGAAGATTTTCCAGATAGTCAGCGGTGACCTTCTGTCCTTTCCTCAACTTCTGACCGCCGGCTACTACCTTTCCGACCAGCGCTTGCTGCAGACGCTCGTAAGTGGCCTCTTCAACGATGCGGTATTCATCATTAATGTCTTTGAGCACCTGAGCGAGCTGCATCTCTTCGATGTCCATGGCACGCTGATCTTTTTCCAGACCATCGCGAGTAAAAACCTGTACATCGATTACGGTTCCCTTCACGCTTGAAGGAACACGCAAGGACGTATCTTTCACATCAGACGCTTTCTCACCGAAGATCGCGCGCAAAAGTTTTTCTTCAGGAGTAAGCTGGGTTTCACCCTTCGGTGTCACCTTGCCCACCAGGATATCGCCAGCGGTTACCTCCGCTCCGATATAAACAATACCGGACTCATCCAGCTTACTCAGGGCACCCTCACCAACGTTAGGAATATCGGCAGTGATTTCCTCTGAG